>Ga0181564_10003922_pt1 | contig 12712 bp, 9 predicted proteins | sample 011ome_24_FD_134512 | JGI IMG/M metagenome (GOLD analysis project Ga0181564, IMG submission 134512) | Coastal salt marsh microbial communities from the Groves Creek Marsh, Skidaway Island, Georgia - 011513CT metaG (megahit assembly) | ecosystem: Environmental > Aquatic > Marine > Intertidal zone...
ATTATTGGTTTGAGAACCTCTATTGGTTACCCACACTTCAACTCGGCTGATTTGTACTTGTGTGTTTAGGTATGGATACGTTGAAAGGGCTTTGTTGTATTGGTCTCGAAAAAATTGTGATAAGAAAAAGTGCTTGTCTTCTTCATAATCAAGAGCAAAAATTGAAAATTCTTCCAGAGTGCCATCCCCTGAGGCAACAACGCTTGAAGATTGAGAACGTTGCTCCGAAAAAACTCCTGTTACCCGTGTTTTTCCAAATTGCAACTCGGTTTTAAATCCAAACAAACTTTGTGCACCTGTAATGAGAGAACTGTTTAATGGCATACTTACATTACCTACTTCTATTTTCTGAATAATTGCATCTTCATTTCCACTAAAACTTGGCTCAGATAATGACCCAATAGCATCCTTTCCTTTCTGAATAACATTTTCTCCTTTCTGAATGATTTTCTCTCCTTTTTCTATAGTAGAGGTAATGGGATCTAAAACCCCCTTTGCTCTTTTCTCAATCTCTTCGATTTTGGAACGCGCTTTGTCACCCACCAATTCTTTGGCGGAAGGGGGATTGAATTCCAATTTGATTAGGTTTTGGAAATCAAATGTTGATTCTGTATCATAATTGGCACTGACACCCAGGCGGTCTCCAATTTTACCATTGATTCCTACTGAAATTTGTTGATCGAAATCAAAACTAAAATTACGACGATTTCTAGGAGACAATGCTGGGTTGTCGTTCTTTTGGTATCTCACCCCCAAATTCAAAGCAATGGAACCTTGCGGAACAATATCTATGGTGTTGCTCCCAAAAATAGTTTTGAATAGATTTGATTTTACGTAATATTGAGGCAAAAGATTTTTTTGGCTGGAGCTGTCCTTTGATCCTCCTTCATAAGAAGCTGTCTTTTCATCAAAATAACTTTTAATTTGAGCTTTTCGAACCAGATCCTGGTATTGTTTTGGTGTCAAAACAAGGGGTAAATTGACATCAAATTCTCCCAATTTTACTGTATAAATATAACGATCAGCAATAGGGTCGTAAGTGTATCTAGATTCCAACACAGAAGGCGGTGGTAATTGAATACTTTTGGTTAATAGCTGGGTCGTAAGGGTGTCTTTAGGCGATGTTTGTTGCGCTGAGATTTTAACAATATTTACAAAAAATAGTGTTAAAAAAACGAGCAAACAAACATTTTTGGTTGGTCGTAAACTTGAACAAAAAATGGTCATAGTTTGTTTAAGGCATTTTTAATAAGCGATTCAACGTTCATATCTGGGGTGGTTTTAAGCAAGTTATCAATTACTTTTTGAGATTGTTTTCTTGAAAAACCTAAAACTTCTAATGCTGATAACGCTTCTTCTGAAGTTGTATTGTTTAAAGAAGCAGAAACTTCTTCCATTCCAGATAGAATCGCTATTTTATCCTTTAAATCAATAATTACTCGTTGTGCTGTTTTTAGACCGATTCCCTTTACAGATTGAATGGTTGTCACCTCCTCGGACATAATGGCTTTTTGAATCTCAAAAGGCGATAATGAAGACAACATTGTACGAGCGGTATTAGCTCCTATTCCAGAAACTGAAATCAGCAAGCGAAACGTTGCTCGTTCAATTTCATCAAAAAAACCATACAATGTATGTGAATCCTCACGAACTAGCAGATGCGTTAACAAACAAATGCTCTCTTCGTTTGACAACTGAGCATAGGTATGGAGGGAAATATGAACCAAATAGCCCACTCCATTGCAATCCACAACAACTTCTGTTGGTGATTTTTCTACCAAGCGACCTTTTAGACGTGTAATCATTGAAGTGAGATTGACTTCAAAAGTACGTATAAATTTACGAATTCTCTAACCCCTCTAAAGGGCAACATTTCGTTTCTCTTTTTCTTGCGCATCTACGACTGCAACCGCAACCATATTGACAATTTCATCGACACTTGCACCAAGCTGAAGAATATGAACTGGTTTTTTCATCCCCATCATGATAGGCCCAATAGAAAGCGCGTCATCAAGTTCTTTAATGAGCTTATACGTTATGTTTGCGGCCTCTAAATTTGGAAAAATAAGAGTATTTACTTTTTTACCCGATAATCGCGAAAAAGGAAAAGTGTCTTGAAGCATTTTTTTATTCAAAGCAAAATCAGATTGAATTTCACCATCGACAGTTAGGCTTGGAAAAAATCGATGTAAATATTTAACGGCTTCACGAACTTTAATAGCCTCTGGACTGTTTGAAGAACCAAAGTTTGAAAAGGATAACATTGCTACAGAAGGCTCTATTCCAAACATACTTGCAGTAAAAGCAGTCATTTGAGCAATTTTTGCCAATTCTTTTGAAGTTGGGTTTATGTTGATAGAAGTATCCGACAAAAAAATGGGTCCTTTGTTTGTCAGCATTAAATTCGTAGTTGCTACTTTGTTAACTCCGTTGGCGGTTCCTATAAGTTCAACCATAGGTTTGAAAACAGTAGGATAACTTCTCGAATATCCTGAGACCAAAGCGTCAGCATCTCCTAAATTAACCATCATGGCTGCGTAATAATTGCGTTCTCGCATTTTGCTTGAAGCCTCGTATTGCGTAACACCGTTTCGTTTCCGGCGCTCCCAATAATGCTGTGTGTATCTTTCTCTATTGCTTTTTTCAGAATCGGCTTTGGGATCAATAATTAACACCTCAGCATCAAACTCAATTTCATTCATAAGTTCTTGAATGACATCTTTTCTACCCAATAAAATTGGAATAGCAATTCCTTCTTCATGAGCAATTTGTGCGGCTTTAAGAACATTCAGCTGATCTGCTTCAGCAAAAACGACTCTTTTTGGATCATTTTTAGCGCGGTCTAATAATAAACGAACTATTTTATCATCCGATCCTATTCGTTGATACAGTTCTTCTTGGTAATCTTTCCAATTGGAAATCGGTTCTTGGGCAACTCCCGAATCCATTGCTGCTTTGGCAACAGCCGGCGGAATTTCGGTAATGAGTCGAGGATCAAACGGTTTTGGAATAATGTATTCTTTCCCAAAAGTCAATTTGGTTTTGTTGTATGCAATATTCACTTGTTCGGGAACGGGTTCCTTGGCAAGTTTAGCAAGCGCCTCCACGGCGGCCATCTTCATTGCTTCGTTTATTTTGGTAGCTCGAACATCCAATGCTCCTCTAAAAATAAATGGAAACCCCAGCACATTGTTTACTTGATTGGGATGGTCAGATCGGCCTGTAGCCATAACGATATCATCCCGGGTTTTCATAGCTAAATCATAATTGATCTCAGGATTGGGATTGGCCATTGCAAATACAATGGGATTTTTAGCCATTGAAAGTAAGGTGTCTGGAGTTAGAATATCAGCCTTAGACAATCCAATAAAAACATCTGCATTTTTCATGGCGTCTTCAAGGGTATGCGCATCAATATCCGTTGCAAATTCAAGTTTTTCGGGGGTTAAATTTTCCCGATCCTTACGAATGACTCCTTTGCTGTCTAGCATCAAAATGTTAGATGCTTTGGCGCCAAATGCTTTGTAAAGTTTGGTGCACGAAATTGCTGCAGCTCCAGCTCCTAAAACAACGATTTTGGCGTTTTCCATTTTTTTGTCAACCAATTCCAAGGCATTTATCAATGCTGCTGCTGAAATAATGGCTGTCCCATGCTGATCGTCATGCATTACGGGAATATCCAATTCTTCTTTCAAACGTCTTTCAATTTCAAACGCCTCTGGGGCTTTGATGTCTTCCAAATTAATCCCTCCAAATGTAGGTGCAATATTTTTTACTGTTTCAACAAAAGCATCCACATCTTTGGTGCTAATTTCGATATCAAAAACATCTATTCCCGCAAATATTTTAAACAAAAGTCCTTTTCCTTCCATTACAGGTTTGGATGCTTCGGGACCAATGTCGCCAAGACCTAAAACGGCTGTTCCGTTTGTAATAACAGCGACTAAGTTTCCTTTGGAAGTGTATTTATAAACGTTTTTAACTTCTTTTTCTATTTCGAGACAGGGCTCTGCTACACCAGGAGAATAGGCAAGAGCAAGATCGCGCTGAGTGCTGTGCTTTTTGGTTGGAACAACCTCTATTTTACCAGGTTGGGGTCTTGCATGATAGAGTAAAGCTTCGCGTCTTTTGTTAGATTTATCCATAGTAGTATTTTGCTTCAAATGTAAGATTTTGTAATGTAATCAGTCCTTTAAAAACTCAATATTTCTTGTCAGTCCTTTAAATTGGGTGCGTTGAACAGCACTCTTTTTAAATAATGTGTCAAATACTTCTTGAGTGATTTCTTGCCAATCTCTTCGGGACATTTCTAGCAATTGTGGGTTGGGGTCAAACAGGGGTTCATTGTGTGATTTTGAAAATCGATTCCAAGGGCATACGTCTTGACAAATATCACATCCAAACGCCCAATTATCAAATTTTCCCTTCATTTCTTGAGGGAGTTCGTTTTTCAATTCAATGGTAAAATAAGAGATGCATTTGCTTCCATCTACTTGATAAGGATCCACAATGGCTTGGGTGGGACAAGCATCAATACATGCCGTACACGACCCACAATGATCGGTAGTGGGATGATCGTATTCCAGTTCTAAATCAATGATGAGTTCTGCAATGAAATAAAAAGATCCCTCTTTTTGGGTAAGTACATTGGAATGTTTTCCCATCCATCCCAATCCACTTTTTACCGCCCATGCTTTGTCTAAAACGGGAGCCGAATCTACAAATGCTCTCCCATGAACATCGCCAATAGTTTCTTGAATAGAAAAAAGAAGTTCTTTGAGCTTATCTTTAATCACATAATGGTAATCAAAACCGTATGCATATTTAGATATTTTGGGAGCCGTAGCGTCTTTTTGCGTTTTGGATGGGAAATAATTAAATAGCAGTGAAACAACACTTTTGGAACTTGGAACCAGTAAGGTAGGATCCAGTCGTTTGTCAAAATGGTTTTCCATATATGCCATTTCACCGTGCTGGTTTTTTTTGAGCCATGCTTCCAGTCGTGGGGCTTCTTCCTCTAAAAAACCCGCTTTCGAAATTCCACAAGATAAAAAACCGAGGCGTTTGGCTTCGGTTTTAATAAAATTCGTTTGTTGGGTTGTATTCATAAAATGGCTATCTAAATTCTTTCCGCTGGATAAGTATTTAAAAAAGGCCTCCTTGCGTAATGTTTTTTATTCGTCCCAAATGTTTGTAGGCACGATCGGTAACTTCTCTTCCTCTAGGAGTTCTCACAATAAATCCTTCTTGAATTAAAAACGGTTCGTATACCTCTTCAATTGTTTCGGGACTTTCAGAAACTGCGGTTGCCAAGGTTGTAATTCCTACGGGGCCTCCTTTGAATTTATCGATTAAAGTTATCAGTATTTTATTGTCCATTTCATCCAGCCCATGAGCATCAACATTAAGAGCCTTAAGTGCAATTTGGGAAATATTGATGTCAATTTTTCCGTTTCCTTTTATTTGAGCAAAATCGCGAACTCTTCTTAAAAGCGAGTTAGAAATTCGGGGGGTTCCTCTGCTTCGGCCAGCTATTTCTATTGCAGCTTCTAATGAAATAGGAATTTTTAAAATAGACGCACTCCGTTCTACAATTGTTGACAAGAGTTCTGCGTGGTAATACTGCAATCGACTATTGATTCCAAATCGGGCTCGCATGGGTGCTGTTAGCAAGCCTGACCGAGTGGTTGCCCCTACCAGTGTAAATGGGTTGAGATTTATTTGAACCGTTCGCGCATTCGGACCTGATTCAATCATAATATCAATTTTAAAATCTTCCATCGCCGAATACAAGTATTCCTCAATTACGGGACTTAAGCGATGGATTTCATCAATAAAAAGAACATCACGGGGTTCTAGATTTGTTAAAAGTCCCGCCAAATCTCCTGGTTTATCGAGTACGGGTCCTGAAGTAACTTTTAAAGAAACTCCCAATTCATTCGCAAGAATATGCGCCAAGGTAGTTTTGCCAAGTCCTGGCGGGCCGTGAAATAGTGTATGATCCAAAGAATCTTCGCGTTGATTGGCAGCCTCTACAAAAATTTTGAGATTTTCGATGACTTGCTCTTGTCCCGTAAAATCCTCAAATGACAAAGGGCGCAAGGCCTTATCAATATCATTTTCTTGCGGGCTTAGAGATTCCCCAGTAGGATCTAAATATTCGTTCATCATTACAAATATAAACTAAATCCTTTTGAAAAACCGTGCATTCTATGAAAGTCCGCTTTCAATACTCTGTAGCTTCTTTGGATTGATAATGCGAAGCTGCTTGCCTTGGGTTTCAATCCATTTATTTTTTTGGAAATCAGAAAGCGTACGAATGAGTGATTCTGTTGCTACTCCAATCATATTGGCCATATCTTCCCGCCTAATTTTAATCTTTATATACCCCTTGGCATCCGCTTCAAAATACTTGTCCATTGACAATAACAGTTTGGCAACTCGTTGACTGACGGATTTTTGTCCCAAGTCTATAATTTTATCATCCGTGGATTTGATATAGTTTGCTAGTAGCTGACACAGAAAAATAGTAAAGTCTTCATCCGTTTTTAACGTTTTTAAGAAGATATCATTTGGAACTAAGCAAACTTTCATAGGAGTGATAGCGGTAGCCTTAAGGTTTGTTTTTTCACCATTCAAGACGCTCCGAATACCAAGAAGTGTTTTGTTGGTTAACAACTCTATGATTTGTTCACGACCATTGGAACTCATTTTGGAAATTTTACAAGTTCCTTTTTCGATACAATAAAGACCCGCAAGACGCTCTTCTTCATGAAAAATAACTTCTCCTTTGGAATAATTGAAAGGTTGTACCAATGAATTTTCGGAAACCTTGAAGGGACAGGAATAACAATTTAGCATGGTCAAATTTGAATTTAGGGTTACTCAAATATACAAAACAATGACATTTATCATACTTTTTTACAAAAGAATTATTGACTTTTGATTATAAATTAAATCCAGTTGAATTGCGATCATTGTGGGCTTTCATTTACTCACGAACCTCATCCCTATCATACTAAAAATTTCTGCTGTATTGGATGCAGTACTGTTTATCAACTGATAGAAAATCACAATTTAAAATCATATTATTCATTTCACCCCAAGGCAGGTAACATACCTCCTTCGCAAACAGCCGACTATAGTTATTTGGGGGATGAAGCTTTTCATTCCAAATTTGTGACCTTTCAGGATAAAACCACAGAACACGCCAAACTGTCTATTCCAAACATACATTGTAGTGCGTGTATTTGGATTCTGGAACAACTGAATCAATTTGATAATGGAATCCATTGGTCACGGGTAAATTTTTCTGAAAAAACCATTCGAGTTTCTTATGAATTTCGAAAAACATCGCTTCAAAAAATTTGTGAACGACTAAGTGCTTTGGGATATCCTCCCGAAATGACATTGTCCTCCAATAAAGCATCGGCTTCAAAAACTCCTCGAAAACTATGGATGCAAATTGGGGTTGCAGGATTTGCTTTTGGAAATATTATGTTTTTGTCATTAGCAACCTATTTTGATAGTAATGAGTACTGGATTTTACGGTTTCGACCTTTTTTCGAATACCTCATGTTTATTATGAGTATCCCTGTTGTGTTTTACTCGGGAAAAGATTTTTATATATCCGCCTGGAAAGGACTAAAAAATAAGTGGTTGTCTCTTGATGTGCCCATTGCGTTGGGAATTTCGGTGCTCTTTATCAAAAGTTGTCATGCTGTATTTGTTGCAGGTGAGTTGGGCTATTTTGACAGTTTGGCTGGGCTTGTATTCTTTTTATTGATTGGTAAATACGTGCAGCAACGCTCCTACCAAAGTCTTTCCTTTGATCGGGATTATACTGCGTATTTCCCAATAGGAGTTACGCAAGTAGACTCCGATGGATTGCATCATAGGGTTCCACTAGAACAAATTCAAAAAGGAGATGTGCTATTTCTCAAACCCGAAGAGCTTATTCCTATCGATGGAAAATTAATTTCCGACGAGGCATCCATTGATTATAGTTTTGTTACAGGCGAAGCAAAGCGTATTAAAAAAATAGCGCAGCAAAAAGTATATGCTGGAGGCAGAATTTGTAAACAATCTTGTATGATTACTGCCTGTACAACGATCAAAAAAAGTGAATTGATACAACTTTGGAATCAAGATACTTTTCAAAAGAAAAATAGCCCTTTCGAAAAAACATGGACGCATGTATTGGGACGAAATTTTACAGCCGCTATTTTGACAATTACAGCTCTCACCTGTGTGATTTGGGGGTTTATTGAACCTTCCAAAATTCCTGAGATTGCCGCTGCTATATTGATTGTTGCTTGCCCTTGCGCATTGGCATTGGCGGGTCCGTTTGTATTGGGAAATATGCTTCAGTATTTCGGAAAACACTCCTTTTACATAAAAAATACCGCTACCATTGAACGGCTTGGTCGAGCAAGCCATTTGGTTTTTGATAAAACAGGTACACTTACCAATACTCAAGGTGCAACCGTTGAATATATAGGAAACCCCTTGTCGGAAAAAGAAGCAGAAGTACTTCGCTCAGTTTTCTACCAATCTCATCACCCCTTAAGCAAATCCATTGAAGAGTTCTTGTCTCCTTGTCGACTCATTGTTGATTTTGAATCTGAAACTTTCATAGGTCTGGGAATAAAGGCCTCAATCAATCAAGATCAAATCAAAGTTGGTTCTGAGGATTTTATTAAAGTTCCTGAAAATTCAAAAACAATAGGGTCTGTTGTTTATGTAGAAATCAATGGAAACTATCGAGGTTGTTTTAAAATTCTTCAAGCAATTCGACCTCAGCTAGTATCCATGTTTAAAAAATTAACACCGTTTTCAATCAGTCTTTTATCGGGAGACTCCTCCTCAGAAAAAAATCGATTTAAGAAAATTCTTCCCAAACACACAACCTATGTCTTTAAACAAACTCCTTTTGATAAAATCAAATATATCAAAGGGTTGCAAGCAAATCATGAGCAAGTGGTTATGATAGGAGATGGGCTGAATGATGCAGGTGCATTAAAACAAAGCAATGTTGGGATTGCTGTGTCAGAACACAAACAAGTCTTTACACCTGCTTCGGATGCAATTATATACGCTAAAAAAATACATCATCTTCCAGAATACTTATGGGCTATCCAAAAAAGTAAATCGCTTGTGAAAATATGTGTCATCGGATCGCTTTCATACAATTTGGTAGGAATTGGAATTGCAGTGATTGGAAAACTGAGTCCAATCATTGCGGCTATCCTAATGCCTTTGAGTTCTATAAGCGTTGTTGTTTTTGCAAGTGCTTCTACTTATCTGCTGCATAAAAAACTTCAAAAAATGACACTCAACTGATATATATCATGTTTTTGAGAACAAACAACCTATATTTTTGTTCGTCAATCGTTCGTTAACCCCAAATAAATTCTAGTGGAAGTATTGTTTCTTCTTTTGTTTGTAAGTTTTCTCCTAGCTGTTGGTTTCTTAGTTGTTTTTTTATTGGCGATTCGACGGGGAGAATACGATGATATGGAAGGCCCTCCTGTTCGATTGTTTATCGATGAAACCCCTAAAAAATAATGCAATCAAATCTTTTCAATAATTAATCTATATGGAAAAAGAACATTTTTATTATGATAATCATATTGTAAAACGTTTTTTATACGCAACACTTTTGTGGGGTATCGTAGGAATGATCGTTGGGTTGCTATTGGCGTTTTTATTTTTGTTTCCCAATCTAACAGAAGGTGTTTCTTGGCTAAGCTTTGGTCGTTTACGACCCTTACATACCAATGCGGTGATTTTTGCCTTTGTAGGCAATGCTATTTTTGCTGGAATTTATTATTCGTTGCAACGACTTCTTAAAGCGCGTATGTATAGTAATGTATTGAGTGCTATCAATTTTTGGGGATGGCAACTCATCATTGTTGCTGCTGCCATTACGCTACCATTAGGATACACATCTTCCAAAGAATATGCCGAATTGGAATGGCCCATTGACATCGCCATTGCGGTTGTTTGGGTAGCGTTTGGAGTCAATATGATTGCAACCATTCTAAGGAGAAGACAACGCCATTTGTATGTTGCTATTTGGTTTTATATAGCCACTTTTGTGACTGTTGCAGTTCTTCATATTTTCAATAGCCTAGCCCTTCCTGTAGGGTTTCTAAAAAGTTATTCTGTCTATGCAGGAGTTCAAGATGCCTTGGTACAGTGGTGGTATGGTCACAATGCCGTTGCTTTTTTTTTAACGACTCCTTTCTTGGGGTTGATGTATTCCTTTGTTCCGAAAGCAGCTGATCGCCCCATATATTCGTATCGCCTATCTATTGTTATTTTTTGGTAACTCATTTTTATTTATATATGGGCTGGACCGCATCACTTATTGTATTCATCATTGCCCGATTGGGCACAAAATTTAGGGGTTGCTTTTTCCATCATGTTGATTGCTCCTTCTTGGGGAGGTATGATTAACGGACTCTTAACCCTACGAGGAGTATGGGACAAAGTTCGAAACGATCCTGTTTTGAAGTTTTTGGTAGTGGCTATTACAGGTTACGGAATGGCTACTCTTGAAGGTCCTTTGCTTTCTTTAAAAAACATCAATGCCATTGCTCACTTTACCGATTGGGTGGTCGCTCACGTTCATGTAGGAGCACTGGCTTGGAATGGTTTTTTAACATTTGCTGTCGCCTACTGGCTTATTCCTAGAATGACAAAAACGAAACTCTATTCTGTTGCTCTTGCAAATCTTCATTTTTGGTTAGGCACACTGGGAATCGTATTGTATGCAATTCCAATGTATATAGCTGGATTTACACAGGCTTCTATGTGGAAACAATTCAACCCTGATGGTACGTTGGTTTACGGTAACTTTTTAGAGACTGTAACCCAAATCATTCCTATGTATTGGATGCGTGCTATTGGAGGAACCCTGTACTTAGTCGGTGCGTGCATTATGATTTTTAATATTGTTAAGACGATTCGAAAAGGAAGTAGTATTGAAGATGAAGCTGCGGAAGCCGCTCCGCTTGCAAAAATTAATAGAAAGCGATTATTGGGTGAAAAATACCATTCATGGTTGGAGCGTCGCCCAGTTCAATTAACGCTTTTGGCAACTGTCGCTATTTTAATTGGAGGAATTATTCAAATCGTTCCAACACTTTTAGTAAAGTCCAACATTCCGACCATCAGTTATGTGAATCCCTATACTCCACTAGAATTGGAAGGTAGAGACTTATACATTCGAGAAGGATGTGTGGGATGTCACTCCCAAATGATCCGCCCCTTCCGAAGTGAAGTTGAACGTTATGGTCCCTATTCAAAAGCTGGTGAGTACGTTTACGATCACCCTTTTCTTTGGGGTAGTAAACGTACGGGGCCTGACTTGTTGCGAGTTGGAAAAAAGTATTCCGATAGCTGGCATTTGAATCATATGTATGATCCGCAATCCACTTCTCCAGGTTCAATTATGCCAAGTTATCCTTGGTTAATTACTGACCGTTTAGATATAAGCAATATTGAAGCGAAAATGAAAACCATGGTGGCGTTGGGAGTTCCTTATTCAGAGGAGGAAATTAGCAACGCTCAACAATCTATTGCACAACAAGCGGCCATTATTGAACAAAACTTAATGGAAGATCCTCAGTTTGCTAAAGCCTATTTGGAGGAAGTTGCTCAATCTAAAGAAATGGATGATTTTGTTCCATTAAGTGAACGAGAAATTGTGGCTATGATTGCATACTTGCAACGTTTGGGAACGGATATTTCTCAAACACCTAATACTGAAAAACAATAATTATGTTAAAATTCGTAAAAGAACACTTACAATCGATTGAGGGAGTTGCCATTTTTCCAATTATATCGTTACTCATTTTTGCATGTTTTTTTGTGGTGTTATTTATATGGGTATTCCTGATGAAAAGAGAACACATTTCGCGTCTAAAAAATATTCCTTTTTTGTCCAACGAATCGCTGCCTAAATTATGAGAACCTTTTCTTCTTATCTCCGTATACTGGTCATTATGACTCTGATTTACATAGTGACTGAGCTATTAATTGACATAGACGGCTATCAAACCGTATTGTTTCATCCCTATATATTGTTGTTCTTTTTCTGCATTTTTTTAATCATCGTTTCATTTGAAGTAGTAATCAATGCCTTGGAAACGCTTACTGAACGTGTCATTACTCCAGAAAAAGCAGCTGAAATAAAAGAACGTGAAAGACTTGCCAAAGAAAATCATTGGTTGAAACGACTTTGGAAATACCTTTTTGGGCTTTCCCAAAAACCTGAAGAATCTCTTTTGTTAGAAGATCATAATTATGATGGAATCAAAGAGCTTAACAACCCGCTTCCGCCTTGGTGGATTTATCTTTTTTACACAACCATTCTGTTTGCTGGGGTATACTTAGTGCGCTATCATATATTTGATGGAGTTGATCAAATTCAAGAGTATGAAATTTCAATACATGAAGCAAAACTTGAGTTGGAAGAGTACAAAAAAACAGCTGTTGATCTTGTAGATGCCTCTACAGTAGAAGTGCAAACCGACTCGGGAAATTTGTCAGCTGGAAAAGCGATTTTTAACACACAATGCGCCGTTTGTCATCGAACTGACGGTGGTGGTAGCATTGGACCCAATTTGACTGATGCATTTTGGATATTGGGAGGAACTATTCAATCTATTTACACTACCGTTTCAGAAGGAGGTCGCCCTGGTAA
>Ga0181564_10003932_pt1 | contig 12699 bp, 12 predicted proteins | sample 011ome_24_FD_134512 | JGI IMG/M metagenome (GOLD analysis project Ga0181564, IMG submission 134512) | Coastal salt marsh microbial communities from the Groves Creek Marsh, Skidaway Island, Georgia - 011513CT metaG (megahit assembly) | ecosystem: Environmental > Aquatic > Marine > Intertidal...
AACCAACTCTTTTAATTGATCTTTAGAATGACAATTTCTGGAAAATAGGATTATGCCCCATGGATTAAAATTTTGAAAAAAATATTCCTCTTCTCTTGTAAGTTCTTTTCCACTAATCCCACATATTAAAGGCAAACAATTAATCATTCTTTTTCACACTCAAGAATTTCTAAACATGGCATTTTAATGCCTCCTTTGTCTTTAGGAATAATTTTATAATTTTGAAGGTTTGTTTTTATTTCAACTATGCCATTTTCTCTAAAAGATCCATCTTCAGAATTAACATAAAGAAAAAAGAATAAAGTTATTGCTAAAATGATGATTATAGTGACTAAAATATTTTTAGATTTCATTACTTCATTTCATTAGGGGCAGAAACTCCTAAAATATCCAAACCTGATTTAATTGTTCTTTGCGCTGACAAAATTAGACCTATCCTTGCATAGCTTAATTCATCATTTTCAATTTCTATAAATCTAAGGCTAGAATCAATCTTTCCTTGATTCCAAAGTGAATGAAAAACTGCCGATAATTCATATAAATAATACGCAATTCGATGTGGCTCAAAGAGAGTCACCGAAGTTTCTATTACACTTTCCCAATCTAAAATTTTTCTAATTAAATCTATCTCTTGATTACTAGTGAGTAATTCTAATTTACACTCTGAGAAATCATTTAAATCAAAATATTCATTATCATTATCGAGTTTTCTTAATACTGATGAAATTCTAGCATGAGCATACTGCACATAAAAAACAGGATTATCTTTTGATTGCTCGGTGACCTTATCAAAATCAAATTCTAATGGCGCCTCATTTTTTCTATACATCATCATAAATCGTATTGAGTCAGATCCGACTTCACTAATCATGTCTTCCAAAGTTATGAAATCTCCAGCACGCTTTGACATTTTTAATTGTTTTCCATTTTTTGTAAGCTTTACCATTTGACATAATTTAGCTGTGAACTCAGCTCTATTTGATGTAAGTGCTTTGACTGAAGCATTCATTCTTTTCACATAACCTCCATGATCGGCCCCAAGAATGTCTATTAAGTGATCAGATCCTCTTTTATATTTATCAAAATGATATGCGATATCGTTGGCAAAATACGTCCATTCACCATTTGATTTTTGTAATGGTCTATCAACTTCATCACCATATAGACTTGATTTAAACAACATTTGCTCACGCGGTTCCCAGTCTTCAATCACCTTGCCCTTTGGCTGCTCTAAAGTTCCATGATATATCAAATCCTGTTCTTTAAGTTCATTGATTGCCTCATCGATTTTTCCTTTTTTAACCAACTCAAGTTCTGAAACAAAAATATCTTGATTAATATTAAGGTTTTTTAAATCATTTTTGATCATCTCCAGCATCATGGAAACTGTTTTTTCTTTGACTTGATCAAAATATTGATTTGAATCATCAGAAATCAGTTTTTCACCAAATTGTTTTTTAAGTTCTTTAGCGACAGAAATTAGATATTCGCCAGGATAAAAATCTTCAGGATAATCTTTATTTGGACCATTAAATAATTCTTTGTATCGAATGATTGCTGATTTGGCTAACAAATCAATTTGTGATCCTGCATCATTAACATAATATTCTTTTGTAACCTGGTGGCCCGTTGCAACTAATAAAGTTGATAAAACATCACCATAAACAGCACCTCTACAATGACCAACGTGTAAAGGGCCCGTTGGATTTGCAGATACGTATTCAACATTAATAGATTTACCTTTGCCGATACTTTCAGAAATCAATTTTTTTTTATTAATAACTTTTCTCAAAAAGCTAATTAAGACTTTATGCTTTAATTTAAAGTTTATGAATCCAGGTTTAACAATATTTATTTCTTCAAAATCATCTAACTTAATTAATTCTCTCTTTAAGTATTCAGCAATTTCTATAGGTTTTTTTGAAAAAAATTTACTCGAGATTAATGCAATATTAGTACTTAAGTCTCCAAAATTTTCATTATTTGGTTTTTCAACAATGAAAGGTAAGGAAAGAATATCAGAAATTTTTGACTTATTAGAATTTTCAAAACTTAGCTCGCTAGATTTAAGACAACTTTCTGCAACTATCAATCGATAATGACTATAAATACTATCCATAACTAAGAATATTTTTCATAAATTTTTCTTGCATAATTATCAGTCATTCCTGCTATGAAATCACATATAATTCTATTTTTACTATCATCTCTGTTTAAATCAATTTTTAATTCCTTAAGAATACTATCCTCTGCATTTATCAAGAAGTTATATAGAAAAGTTATAATATCATGTGCATTTTTTGACATGTCGTTAATGGAGTCATGACTATACATCCTTGTAGATAGAAATTTTCTAACTGAGTCTACTTTTGATTTCATCTCATTCGAAAAATTAACTACAGGTTTATCTAGACCCCTTATCTGATTGATAATTGTTATTTTTTCATTATTAATATTTTTTTCGATATTCATGATAATATCAGATATCATCAAATTTGTTGATCTTCGTGTAATTTCATTATTAATTCTTTGAATATCTCTTGTTTCAAAATTTTTAGGCAGGTTATCAATAATTTCTCCAATTAAGGGCAAATCTTTCAAGTCACTATATGTAAAAAAACCAGCTCTGAGACCATCATCGATGTCATGATTATTGTAAGCAATATCATCTGAAATTGATGCAATTTGGGCTTCCAGTGATGGATATTCTTTAAGCTCTAAATCAAACTCGCTGTTTAATTTCAATATTGTTGGCGGAACTTCCTTCATAATAGGACCATTGTGCTTTACTAATCCCTCGAGAGTTTCCCAAGTTAAATTTAAACCGTCAAAATCAAAATATTTTTTTTCAAGTAAATGAACAATCCTAATTGCTTGATCATTATGATCAAAGCCATCATGTTTACTCATAAGTTTTTTTAATGCTTCTTCACCAGCATGTCCAAAAGGTGGATGACCAATATCATGAGCAATAGATAATGTTTCAGCAAGGTCTTCATTAAGATTGAATATTCGACAAATTGATCTTGCTATTTGAGACACTTCAAGAGAATGAGTTAATCTTGTACGGTAATGGTCACCTTCATGTGAGACAAAAACTTGTGTCTTATGTTTTAATCTTCTAAATGCTGCGGAATGAAGAACTCTATCCCTATCTCTCTGATACTCTGATCTAGTTTGGCTAAAATTTTCTTTAAAAATCCTACCCTTTGACTCGCTATGATTAATAGAAATTTTTGATAAATTAAGGGAATTTTTCATTCAACTTGATTATTCTAAAAAAAGTAACTACATATTATAATATATATTTATTTGTATAAACATCACAAACTATGGAAAATAATCAAATTAATATCACAGATAATGCAGTTAAAAAAATTCTCTCATTAACTGAAAAAGAAGATGATGATGTAAAGCTAAGGCTTTCAGTTTCAGGTGGTGGATGCTCGGGGTTTCAGTATGGTTTTTCACTAGACTCTGAAACAACTCCCGACGATATCATATTTAGTAAAGACGGCGCCAACTTAGTAGTTGATCAAATCTCTCTTGAATATCTTAACGGTTCTGAAATTGACTATGAGAATAAACTTATTGAATCTTCTTTTAAGATAAACAATCCAAATGCTGCAGCATCTTGTGGCTGTGGAACATCCTTTTCCCCAAAGACGTGACAAAAATAGTTAGCTGGAATGTTAACTCAATTCGCGTAAGGCTTGACCACTTAAGTATTTTAATTAAAGAAAATAATCCTGATATTATATTGTTGCAGGAAACCAAAACTACAAATGAAGATTTTCCTTATGAAGATATTAAGGATCAGGGGTATGAAATTAATAATACTGGTCAAAAATCTTATAATGGAGTTGCTATTTTATCTAAGGTACCTGTTGAATTAAAAAATACTGCTCTTCCTAAAAATGACAAAGATGACCAAGCAAGGTTCTTAGAAGTAAGAGTTTTAGACGATAAACCCTTTGATATTGCATCTATCTATCTACCAAATGGTAATCCAATTGATACTGATAAATTTTCTTACAAATTAGATTGGATGAAAAAATTGAAGTTATATGTAGAAAAAAAAATGGAGAATAATGAAACATTCATCTTTGGAGGTGATTTTAATATCATTCCTAATCATCAAGATGCTATAAATATCGAAAAATGGAGAAATGATGCTCTACATCATCCAAAATCAATTGAAATTTTTCGCTCAATTATAAACTTGGGCATGACTGATGTTTTTAGAATTTTTAATTCTAAACCTTATGAATTTACATATTGGGATTACTCTAGAGGGGCTTGGGAAAAAGATAATGGCCTTAGAATAGACCACTTTCTTGCTTCACCAAGAGCAGTAGACCGCTTACATGACTGCCAAATAGAAAAAAAATTTAGAGGAATGGAAAGACCTTCAGACCATGTGCCAATATGGTTTGAAATAAACTAATTATTTTTTTGGATTCTTTGCTATGACATTTATTAATTCATAAACAATAGTAGCGGCTGCTGTAGAGGTCAACTCAGCATGATCGTAAGCTGGGGCAACTTCAACAACATCAGCAGATACTAAATTCATTCCTGCCAAACCTCTAATAACATTTAAAATTTCTCTACTGGTCATTCCAGCAATTTCAGGGGTTCCAGTTCCAGGTGCATGAGCTGGATCAAGAACGTCAATATCTATTGAAACATACAATGGATTGTCTCCAACTCTATCTCTTATTCTTTTAACAATTTGTTCAATAGTATGAGTTTGAAATTCATCACAATGAATAATTTTAAAACCGAGTTCAGCATCGCTCTTAAGATCATCAGGACTGTACAGAGGCCCTCTAATTCCTACGTGCATTGAAGAATCATCTAGAAATAATTTTTCTTCTCTTGCTCTTCTGAATGGTGTTCCATGAGTATAAGGGGCACCAAAGTATGTATCCCAAGTATCCAGATGAGCATCAAAATGAACTAGTGCAACAGGTTGACCACATTTCTTATTTACTGCTCGAAGTAACGGTAGAGCAATAGTGTGGTCTCCTCCAATCGTAACAATGCTTCCTACTTTTTCTAAAAGAGATGTTGCTCCATCCTCAATTTGTTTTATTGCTTCTTCAATGTTAAATGGATTGCAAGCAATATCACCTGCATCGGCAACTTGTTGCACAACAAAAGGCTCAACATCGTAGTCGGGATGATAATTTGTTCTTAATTGTCTTGCTGCTTGCCTTACTGCTTGAGGGCCAAATCTTGCTCCAGGTCGATAGCTTGTACCCGCATCAAATGGTACTCCAATAATTGCAACATCACAGTGTTCTACATCTCTTAGTTCAGGTAATCTAGCAAATGTTGAAGGGCCTGCATATCGTGGGACAACTTTTCCACTAACTGGTTGAATAGTTTTTTTCTTATCTGTCATACCTAAAATATATCAATCAAATCCACCAAAGTCTTGAAATAAAGTTGGGTCACCAAAAATGTCTCCGTAATCTTGATTCCCCCCCAAAGACCCACCTTGAAGATCTTCATCGCTAAGCTGATTAGACTCTAATGTTTGCAGCTGATCTAGGAACTTTGATTTTTTAAGAGTGTCAGCCGCTTCAATGCAAGAGTTTCCATAAAGGTCATTCTTAACAATTTGAGTTGCAACATACGATCCAATAATAACTAATAATATTAAAGCCACTATTCCTTTAGGGACTTTAAATCCAGCCTTGTAGTCTTTATTTACCCTTGATGAAGCTGCTTTTTCTTTGACGAATTCTTCTTGAGACTCTAAATATTTTCTTTCCTGTCTTCTTCTTAAAATTTCATATGTTACCGCTGCAATTACTGTAAGAGCAATAATAGTTAAAGCAAGAGCACTAAGTGCAGGACTTATTCCTAATCTTACTTTTGATGCTATTACAGTTGTTAAAGTTTGGTCTGAAAGAATACTAAAAACAGTTGTATTATAATTTTCAAATGATGCAAGAAAGGCAATAACTGCAGCAGAGGCAATTGCAGGAGCTAAGTAAGGAATAAGAATTTTAAAAAACACTTGTGTTTGAGATGCACCAAGATCTAACGCTGCCTCTTCTTGAGTTTGATCAAATCGTTGTAATCTCGCTACAAATATTAAAAAGCAATAGGTCGATATGAAGCATGTTTGTGCCAAAATTGTTAAAAAAATACCATTCCTGCCTACATCAGATATAAATCCACCTCCGCCTAATCCTGCAATTCGATCCCATAAAACAACTGTTGATATTCCTATAATTACTCCGGGAAAAAGAACAGGCATAATTGAAATTGAATAATATATATCTCTTAATTGAGATTTTACTTGAGTTAAAACTATTGCTGCTGCCATTCCAATAGGAACTGACAAACAAACAACTCCTGCACCAATTATTAAGCTTGAAATTAATCCATCATGCAGTCTCCAATCTGTTAAAAGTCCTGCTAGATGCTGTCCATCATATGCGATTTTTCCTTCATTGAACCATCTAAAACTGAAGCATTCCCAAGGGGTAATTGCTGGAAACTCAGCAGAGTTGAATGCTGTAAAACTCATAATAATTAATGGGCCGAATAGGTATGTAAAAAAAACTAAAATATAGATGCCCATTAAAAAATTCATTGCGTAACTGGATCTCATCTTATAATTTCCCCAATTCTGACCTTAAATATCCTCATCATTGTTAAAACAAAAACTACTGAAACAATTAATAGAATAATTGAATATGCAGACCCTCTAGACCAGTTGTCATTTAAATTAAACCATTGATAAATAAGCTGTGGAAACCATAAAGTATTAGGACTACTTAATACAACAGGAGTAGCCAATGCCCCAACAGTCAGCATGAATACCATTGTGCAGCCTGAAACTATACCAGGTTTTGCGTGAGGTATTACAACTCTCCAGTGTGTTCTAAAGGTAGATGAGCCAAGGTCTTTAGCTGCTTCAATTTGATTGATATCAAGACTCTCAATTGCATTGTACAATGGGAACATCATCAACAAAATGTATGCGTATATTAATCCAGTGTAGAGACCAACATCATAAGTAATAAATAAAATTCCTTGATCTAATATTCCTATGCCTGTTAAGACATTATTAATTACACCCTCATTCGCAAAAAGTATTCTAAGAGCAAATGAACGAAGCAACTCATTTATCCAAAATGGTATGATTAAAGATACAATTAATAGTCTTGCAGTACTGGGTGTAGCAATTTTTGCAATATAAAATGCAATGGGATAGCAAAATGCAAGGTTAGCAATGGTGACAAAAATTGATACAAGAATTGTCCTCCCAAATACACCTAGATCTACGAAATTATAAGCATCAGCTGATGTCTTAGATCCAAAAATGAAATGTCTATAATGTTCTAATGTATAAAAATCTTTAGGTCCGCCTCTTTCCAAAGGAGGTATGTTGGCCCTGAATGATAAATCCAACATATAAAGTTGTGGAATAATAACTAAAAAAATAAACCAAAATACAATCGCAACTAGAAAAAATAAGGCTACACTTTTTCCATTTTTTTGAAAAAAAGGTTGAGTAAAAAATAAGCTCTTCATATTACTCAGTTGCTAACGCACCTTTAGGCAAAATGATTGATTTGTTAATATCAAAACCTAGTTCTATTTGGCTATTTATTTCAATTTCACTCGTATCAATAGCATTAGCTACCGAGAATTTTATTTTTGAACCAGAATTTAATGACGCATAAAAGTTTTTAACATTTCCTTCAAATTCAATATTTTCAATTTTCGCTCTAAATTTATTCTGAAATTTATTGTCATTTTTTATGATAAATAAAGACTCTGGTCTAACAAATGAAATTGCCTCATCACCTACATTCAATTTTGTGGACTTATCAATAGAAGATATGAAGTTTCCATCAGATGTTTCAATCTTAGCCTCACCATTATTTACATCAATAATATTTCCAAACAATGGGTTGTTCTCTCCAACAAATGTAGCGACAAAAGGCGTTAACGGATTATTATACACTTCATCGCAAGGGCCAATTTGTTCAAGTTCACCTTCGTTCATGACTGCTATACGATCTGACATCGTAAGTGCTTCTCCCTGATCATGAGTAATATATATAAAAGTAATGTTTACTCGTTTCTGTATTTCTCTTAATTCAGTTCTCATTCTTTGTCTTAATTTTAAATCTAGCGCTGACAAGGGCTCATCAAGCAAAAGAACTTTTGGTTCCACCGCAAGAGCTCTGGCAATGGCTACTCTTTGTTTTTGACCGCCCGATAATTGGTGGACTTTTTTATCTCCCTGGCCCTCAAGGGCAATAAGTTCTAATAGCTCTCCTGCTCTTTTCATTCTTTCACTTTTAGATACGCCTCGAACTTCAAGAGAAAAAGCAATATTCTCAGCAACTGTCATAAGAGGAAACAACGCAAGGTTTTGAAATATTAGAGAAGTGGGTCTTTTGTTTGGCCCAATGCCAAGCATATCTTTATTATCAATTAGAACCTGGCCTTTAGATGGATCTTGAAATCCTGATATTGCTCTTAATAGAGTTGTTTTTCCACAACCAGATGGTCCTAAAAAACTAAAAAATTCACCTCCTTCTATTTTTACATTTACATTTTTTGCAGCAAAAAAACTACCGAAGGTGACAGATACATCTTTTAATTCAACGCCAGCGCTCATATTGAAAATTATAAATATTTATTTATTAAAAACGACAGAAAAAAGCGCCTAAGTAGGATTACTTAGACGCTTTTTTAAACTTATTAGAACCGATTATGCAGTTTCAAATTTATTTGCATATTCAGCCCTTGCGTCAGCATACCAAGGTGGCTCAGGCGGCCAAGGATTTAACTTGGTCGACGTGTCTCCTGGATAGATTGCTTTAGCTAAAGCTTTTGTTTCTGCAGAGTAGTGATCAGACGCACCATTAACAGCTGAATTATATCCAATAGCGTTAATAGTTGCTCCACCAACTTCAGGTGTAAAGCTGTAGTTGATTAACTCATATGCTTCATCAATGTTTTCTGCTTTTGCCGATAGAGTAATACCATCTATCCATGCAAGAGCACCTTCATCAGTAGTTTGATAAGCAACAGGCTCTCCAGCTTTCATCATTGCAGCGATAGGACCATCCCATGTTTGGCCAACAATAACTCCGTCAGAAGTAAAGCCTTGTTTTTGAGGATCTGCACCAGACCAGAACTTAACAAGATTAGATTTCTTAGAAATACAATACTCAGTAATTGTTTCCCAATTTTTTCTCATTGTATCTTCATCTTTGTAAGAGGACCAGAAATCCATTTTACCTTGATGATGCATCCAAATTCCACAACCAGTCATCATAGAATATGTTCGACCCATCATGTAAGCACCAGAAATTGCAGGATCAGCTTCCCATATGTCTCCAAAGCTTGGGAGTCCATTTGGAGACCATTTATCTGTTCTCCATGCAATTGACTCTGTTCCCCATAATTGAGGCACCCAATGCGAACCTTTACCACCAAAGTTCCAATCTCGCTCACCAACCGCAAGCATTCCTGGGTTAACATTTCCAGTATTAATTCTGTTCATATCAAAGGGCTGAAGTACACCAAGGTTTTCCCACTGAAGAGCACGCATATTTGTTGGGCTCGCAAGATCAAAGCCAGCACCACCACCAGCTTTCATTTTTGATATAATTTCACCGTTATCACCAATTTTAGTGTGGTTTACAGTAATTCCTGTTTTTGCTTTAAAATCAGCAACAACTGAATCAGGCAAATACTCACCCCACATTAAAACATTTACAACGGGCGCAGCAAAAGCATTTGGAACATAATAAGGACCTATAGCAGCAGCGGCACCTGTCGCAGCAGCTCCTTTAAGTACTGATCTTCTTGTTACTTTCGCAGCTTGTAATGTTTTGTTTATTTTTTTCACAGCTACTCCTATTATTAATTAATTAATAAAAAAATTTTCATCCATAAAAGAGTACCTGTAAAGATAAACTTTTATTAAATTCAAAATAAAATTTCATTTATTGTTTGTTTTCCATCATAAAGTAAATGAGGCAGCTCTTATAAATAGATAAAAACTATACATAAATTAAAATCTTATGATATGATGTTAAATAGTTGAAAAACAATTATATTTAATCTTATGATTCTGACTACAACCATAGGTTCTTACCCAAAACCAGATTTTTTAAACCTACCTGATTGGTTTCAAGGTGAAAAAGGCACTGATACAGATCGCCCAACTGCAAATTGGCAAAATGCGATGAATGCCCTTGGTAATAAAAAAGAATTCATAATAGAAAAAGCTGTTGAACAAGTGATAAGTGATCAGATCGATTGTGGAATTGATATTGTTACCGATGGAGAAGTAAGAAGAGAGAACTATATTCATCACCATTGCAGATACATAAATGGAATTGACTTTGAATATTTAACAAAAAAAACTGCTCGTACTGGTAATTACGAGTGTTTCCTTCCTACAATAGTATCAAAAGTAAATTTCTCTAAACCATTTCTTGATGAGGAATTTAAAATCAATCAAAAAAATTCTGCCAAGCCAGTAAAAATTACAATACCAGGCCCCTTGACTATAACAGATACTATCGCAGATAATTTTTATTTTAATGACAAAAATCTTGGGAAAGATCTTAGTATTGTTATCAATAAAGAAGTAAAAGAACTAGCTGCTGCTGGATGCAAATATATTCAAATTGATGAACCTTTGTTCGCAAGAAAACCAACGGAAGCCAATGATTTTGGAATTGAAAATCTCGAACGGTGTTTTCATGGTATTTCAGAAGATGTTGAAAAAATAGTACACATTTGTTGTGGTTACCCTGATAAAGTTGACTCTGAAAATTATCCCAAAGCCCCCCTTCATTCATATAATGATATTGCAACAAATTTAGAAGATTCACTAATTGATACGATCTCGATAGAAGATGCCCATAGACATAACGACTTGAAGCTTCTTGAACAATACAAAACAAAAAAAATTATATTTGGACTTATTAAAATAGCTTCTAGTGAAATCGAAGAAACTGAAGAAATTAGATCAAGGATTTATGACTGTCTTAATCATATTGATAAAGAAAGATTAATAGCTGCACCCGATTGTGGATTGGGTTACCTTTCAAGAGAAATGGCAATGAAAAAACTTAAAAATCTTACACAGGCAGTAAAAAGTATCTAAGCTATTAATTTATCTGGCTCACAAAAATCTAAATCAAGATCCTTAGCCACATCTTGTTGAGTGCACATTCCAGACATTACATTCAATCCATTTAAGAAGTTTTTATTAGAACTCAATGCGCCATTAAGACCCTTCTGAGATAAATCAGAAATAAAAGGCAATGTTGCATTATTAAGGCTGATTGTTGAAGTTCTAGGAACACAACCTGGCATATTAGTAACACAGTAATGAACTACTTTATGTTGCAAATATATAGGATCAGCATGAGTTGTTGGTCTGCTGGTTTCAATGCACCCACCTTGATCAATTGCTACGTCTACAAGAACTGATCCTGCTTTCATTTTTGAAACTAATTCTTCTGATACTAATTTAGGAGCTGCTGCTCCAGGAACTAAAACTCCTCCAATCAAAAGATCACAATCTTTAACATTTGCTTCAATAGACTCTGAATTTGAAATCACTGTAGTTACTTCATTATTAAAATATGCTTTTAACTCATCAAGCCTAGTTTGAGACTGGTCAATCAAAATAACATTAGCCTTCATACCATGTGCTATTAAAGCAGCATTAAAACCAACTACACCGCATCCAATGATTACAACATTAGCTGGAGGAGCGCCTGTGGCACCAGACAATAAAACCCCTCTACCATTATTAGTCATTTCTAGAGACCGAGCTCCCGCTTGTATGGAAATTCTTCCCGCAACCTCACTCATTGGAGCTAACAGGGGCAATCTATTATTATCATCAGTTACAGTTTCGTATGCAATACAAGTTGAGCCTGAATTCATAAGTCCAAGTGTCAGTTCTTTGTTTGCGGCTAAATGAAGATAAGTAAATAGTAGCTGATCTTTCTTGAGTAGTTCAACTTCTTGTTTTTGAGGTTCTTTAACCTTAATGATCAATTCGCTTATATCAAAAATTTCTTTAGCTGTTTGATATATCTTTGCTCCAGCATTTTTATAATCTTCGTCAGTAAAACCAGATCCGACACCTGCGCCCGTCTCAACAATTAGCTCATTTCCCTCTGAAACTAGTGTCTTTACACTATCAGCGGTTAGTCCTACTCTATTCTCTTGAGGTTTAATCTCTTTTGGTACGCCAATTAACATATATAACTAGTTTTTATACTATTCGTTATATTTTACAAATAAAAGGATGTCGCATATGGGGAAAAAATGGTTGGACATTGTTTATAATGAAAAGAGCTCTATTAAATTAAAACAACATTATAAATCTTGGGCCAATAACTATGATCAGGATTTAATCGATTGGGGTTATGCATACCCATCTCAATTAAAAAAGATCATGTCACAAGATATAAAGTTAAAAAAAAGTTCTAAAATATTAGATGCTGGCTGTGGAACAGGTCTTGTTGCCAAAGTCTTGGGTGATATGAATTTTAAAAATATAGTTGGATTAGACTATTCACTGGACATGCTTAAGATCGCTAAAGATAAAAAAATTTACACGAGACTAATTCAAGAATCTCTTAATAAAAAGACTTCACTTAGAAGCAATCAATTTGATGTTGT
>Ga0181564_10003933_pt1 | contig 12698 bp, 9 predicted proteins | sample 011ome_24_FD_134512 | JGI IMG/M metagenome (GOLD analysis project Ga0181564, IMG submission 134512) | Coastal salt marsh microbial communities from the Groves Creek Marsh, Skidaway Island, Georgia - 011513CT metaG (megahit assembly) | ecosystem: Environmental > Aquatic > Marine > Intertidal zone...
TACTTCTGAATAACCACTAGACTCAAAATTATTTCTAAGAGCCTTATCTAAAGCATTAACTGGTCCTACTCCTGATCCAGTTCCAACAATTTCATCTGAACCTATTTTTAATTTTACTTCAGCATTCGATAGTGTCTCTCCTTCTCCTCCGGTATTTTCAACTTTGATGCTAAAATTTTGTACAGAAAAAAACTCAGGTATTTCACCTAAAACTTTTTTTACTAGTAATTCAAATGATGCATCTGCACCATCATATGAATAACCATTGAACTCTCTTTCCTTCACACGATCTAATATTTTTTGAACAGTCTTATCATCCTCATTAAATTTTATTCCAGCAGTCTTAAGTCTTGATATAATATTCGACTTTCCTGCTTGCTCAGAAATAATAATTTGCCGAGAATTTCCTACTAACTCAGGGTTAATATGTTCATATGTTTTAGGATCTTTATTTACAGCTGATACGTGTAAACCGCCTTTATGAGCAAAAGCTGATGAACCAACATATGGGGCAGTTCTATTTGGAACTTTATTAAGTATTTCATCTAGTAGACGAGATAATTCAGTTAGATGAGCCAATTTAGACTTTTCAACTCCCACTTCATAATGCTTCGTATATTCATCTTTCAGCATCAAAGTTGGAAGAATTGAAATTAAATTTGCATTTCCACATCTTTCTCCAAGACCATTAATAGTTCCTTGAATCTGCCGAACACCTGCTCGAATTGCTGATAAAGTATTCGCTACAGCATTCCCTGTATCATTATGCGCATGAATACCTAAATTTTCAGATGGTATGGTATCTTTTACAGTATTTACTATTTGCTCAATTTCATGGGGCAGTGTTCCTCCATTTGTATCACATAAAACAATCCACCTTGCCCCCGCATCATAAGCAGACTTTAAACAAGCCAACGCATAAGCTGGATTAGATTTAAAGCCATCAAAAAAATGCTCTGCATCAAAGTGAATTTCATTTTTCTGTGATACTAAAAATTCAACTGATTGTTTTATATTTTCTAAATTTTCTTCATTTGACACTTCAAGGGCTACATCAACATGAAAATCCCAAGACTTGCCTACAATACAAATAGAATTTGCATTTGTATTTATAAGTCCAGCTAATCCAGGATCATTTTCAGCACTTCGTCCAGGTCTTTTAGTCATTCCAAATGCTGTAAATTTTGCTGATTTGAAGTCTAAGTCTTTATTAAAAAACTGAGTATCAGTACTATTTGCGCCTGGCCAGCCGCCTTCAATATAATCTACTCCAATCTCATCTAATTTACGAGCCAGCTGTATCTTTTCATCAACATTGAAATCAACGCCGTGAGTCTGAGCGCCATCTCGCAAAGTGGTATCAAAAATATATATTTTTTGTTTCATTTAATTCTTTTGTTTCCAAGATGTTTTACCATCTTTATCCTTAAGGATAACACCTAATTCATCCAATTGGTCTCTAATTTTATCTGCAGCTTCATAATCACCTTGTTGTCTCAATAAATTTCTTCGTTCAATAAATTCATTAATTTTAATTTCGTCTAAATTATTTTCGTAACTATGCCACTCAATCCACTCGCTTGAAGAACATTGCATCAAGCCAAGTAGTTGGGCTGAATTTATAAATTTTTTCATACTCAAATTATCGTCTTTTGAGCAGTGCTTGAATAATTGATGAAGTTCACTAATTGCTTTAGGTGTATTGATATCATCTTGTAATGCTATCAATGTGTTCGTATCAACTTCTTGAGCATCTAAATCTGTAAGATCTGTATCTAAGAAAAATGTAAACCATTTGTCTAATATTTTTTTTGACTCTAAAAGACTATTTTCAGTCCAGTTAATTGGCTGCCTATAATGAGTCATCAGCATAGCAAGTCTAATTACTTCCCCATGGTATTTATTTTTCAATTCATTGACAGTTATAAAATTACCATCTGATTTTGCCATTTTATTTCCTTCAACAGTCAAAAAACCATTATGAAGCCAGTAATTAGCAAATTTTTTATCATGACAGCATTCACTTTGTGCAATTTCATTTTCATGGTGAGGAAAGATTAAATCTTGACCTCCACCATGAATATCAAATGTCTCTCCTAAGTATTTTTTGCTCATTGCAGAACATTCTATATGCCAACCTGGTCTACCTATGCCCCAAGGACTTTCCCAGCCAGGTTCATTATCTTTCGATGGCTTCCACAATATAAAATCAGATGGCTTATTTTTGAAATCTTCAATGTTTACCCTTGCTCCAGCAACCAACTCTTCGATATTTTTCCCAGAGAGTTTTCCATATTGATCAAATTTGGAAGAGGAAAACAGTACATTCCCATCTACTTCATAAGCATAGCCTTTTTGAATTAGGCTCTCAATCATTTCAATCATTTCTCTTATATGATCAGTAGCTTTTGGTTCAATTGTGGGAGACAATGCACCAATATAAGATGCATCTTCATGAAAATATTTAATCGTACGCTCAGTTAGCACAGAAATTTCCTCATTGTTAGAGTTGGCTGCTTCTATTATTTTATCGTCAACATCAGTAATATTTCTTACGTACGTAACATTCTCAGATCCATAAGAATGCTGAATGATCCTAAAAAGTGTATCAAAGACTATTACCGGTCTCGCATTTCCTACATGAGCATAGTCATATACGGTAGGACCACAAACATACATTCGAATATTTGTTGGATCTATTGGTTCAAATGTTCTCTTGGATTTTGAAAATGTATCATAAAGATTTAAAACCATGACTAAATTTTTACTCTTTCTAAAATTTTATCACGACCTAATAGCTGTATTAATTTTTTCATTTCAGGCCCATGCTTCATTCCTGTAAATGCTTCTCTTAGAGGAAGAAATAAATCTTTTCCCTTTCTTCCTGTCTTTTCTTTTATTTTTGCAGTCCAATTATCCCAAGTTGTATCATTCCATGGTTCCTCTGGCATTAAATCCAGTGCAATTTTAATAAACTCTTTATCTGCAGGCTCTATCGGACTTGAGTCAAAAACTATATCACCCCATCCCTTAATATCCTCAACAATATCAAGATTTCCTCTAGTAGTTTCCCAGAAATTTCGATCAATTCGACTATCAATATTTTTTAATCGGTCTTCAATTTCACTAAAGTCAAATTTTTGAATCAATTTCTTATTAAGAGAATTTAATAAATCAATTTCTATTCTACCAGGTGAAGTAGATATTGTTTTGATACGAAACTCTTCAATAATTTGCTGTAAACTCTCTTTAAGTTCTATTGAATTTGATGTTCCAATTGTTGCCAATAAACTTAAAATAGCGAGTGGTTCTATATGTTTGTCACGAAAGCTCTCAATTGAGATTACATTATCTCTTTTTGAAAGCTTATCACCAGATGACGCGGTAAGCAGTGCATGATGGGCAAATATAATTTTATTTTGATCAAGAGAATTAATTAATTCAATTTGAACAGCGGTATTACTTGTGTGATCATCACCTCTAATTACATTTGTAACATTAAAATCAATATCATCTACCACAGAACTAAACGTATATAGAGGAACTCCATCTTCTCTATATACAACTGGGTCTGATAAACTTAGTAAATCAATATCTACTCTGTCTTTCAAAATGTCATCCCATTGTACTCTTTCAGAATTCATGAGAAATCTCCAATGAGGCTTGCGGCCTTCACTTTCAAAATCTTTTTTTTGCTGATCGGTTAGTTTTAATGATGATCTATCATAAACTGGTTTGCCACCAGCGGCCATTTGAAGTTTTCTTTTTCGATCTAATTCTTCAGGAGTCTCATAACATGGATAAATTCTACCACTTTCAACCAATTGATTAAATCTTTCCTTATATACATCAAATCTTGATGACTGATTAAAAGTTTCATCGTAGTCTATCCCAAGCCATTCAAGATCATACTTAATTTTTGAAACGTATTCATCTTTAGACCTCTCAAGATCTGTATCATCTATACGAAGGATAAATTTTCCATTATTAGTTCTTGCATACAACCAATTGATTAATGCTGTCCTGATGTTACCCAAGTGTAAAAGACCGGTTGGACTTGGTGCAAATCTAGTAACTGTTGACATAATTAATCTTCCTTTGCGTCTCTAAATCCGTTTGTTATTGGGTATCTTCTATCATATCCAAAATTTCGTTCTGAAATTTTTACCCCTGGAGCGGCTTGTCGTCGTTTATACTCTGAATTATATAGCATATTCTGAACTCTGATTACTGTATCTTCATCATATCCGGCGCTAACGACTTCTGTAACTGAACTTTCCTTTTCTACGAGCAAATAAAGGATTTTATCCAGTATATCGTATGGAGGTAATGTATCCTTATCCATTTGATTTGGCTTTAATTCAGCTGTTGGTTCCTTAGAAATGATGTTCTTTGGAATCAAATCTATTTCTTTATACATAGAAATAGATGGAATATTTTTATTCCTCCACTCTGCAAGTCTATAAAGATCACTTTTATATAGGTCTTTGACAACAGAATAACCTCCACACATATCGCCATAAAGGGTAGAATAACCAACTGAAACCTCTGATTTATTTCCGTTTGTTACAACCATATGCCCAAATTTGTTAGAGTAAGCCATTAGTATCATTCCTCTAGCTCTAGACTGAATATTTTCCTCAGTTATGTCTTTTTCTCTATTTTCAAATAATGAACTCAGAGTACTTTCGTATGAACTAACAATATCTTCAATTGCAATACTATTTGTTTGTATATTAAGTTTTTTACCTAACTCTGTTGCATCATTATTGCTATCATCACTTGTAAATTTTGAAGGCATTAAGATACCCTTTACTTTTTCAGGTCCTAAAGCATCAACTGCAACACATATACTGAATGCGCTATCGATCCCTCCTGAAATACCAACAACAACTCCAGGAAATTTATTTTTAGCAATGTAGTCCCTTAGACCCAATATTAGAGCTGAATAAACTTCATCAGACGCATCAGTTTCATGTAATATATAATCAGTAATTATATCGTTTGACGCTGTTACTTCTAATTTTTTGTACTCCTCAGTAAAATGTTTTGCTTGATACAATACTTTTTCTTGATCAATCACAAATGAATTCCCATCAAAAACAAGCTCGTCTTGTCCTCCGACTTGGTTTACATAGATTACAGGCGCTTTAATCATTTTTGAAAAACTTGATACTAATTGTATTCTTTGTTCTGGCTTAGCAATTTCATAAGGAGATGCATTCAATGATATGGCAATATCAATTTTATTCTTTGGTAATCGATTATGGGTTTCTTTTACCCATACATCCTCACAAATAAAGACTCCTATTGATTTATCTTTTAATCTATAGGTGTTGAAATTTGACCCAGGATAAAAAACTCTTTTTTCATCGAAGACACCATAATTGGGCAAAGCATTTTTAAAGTGCTTAAACTTAATTTCTCCATTAGCAACAATGACTGCAGCATTAAATAATCGCTCATTTTCAAGCCAAGGCATGCCAAATAAAACTTCACAATTCTTTGACTTTGTCGAAATAGCAATCTCATTCGCCGCTCTATTAACTTCTTTTTGAAAAGCAGATTTAAGAACAAGGTCTTCTGGAGGATATCCTGTAAGCATTAATTCAGAAAAGACAATTAAATCATAATCACGATATTCAGAAATTGCCTTCAAAATCAAATTTTTGTTGGCTTGAATATCACCAACCTTTGGGTTTGTTTGCGCGACTATTATTGATAAATTTTCTGACATTGAATTGATAATACAACTGATAATTTAGTTGTAATTAGTTGGCAATCGTAATTTTAGGATTGTTATTTTCCTGAGATTCTCTCAGTTTATCTGATATCAGAAATGCTAATTCTATTGCCTGACTTGCATTCAATCTAGGGTCACAATGAGTATGATACCTTGCTGATAAATCTTCGTCTTTTATAGCCTGAGCTCCACCCATACATTCAGTAACATTTTGACCTGTCATCTCTAAATGAACTCCACCAGGATACGTTCCCAATTCATGATGAACATCAAAAAATGATTCAACCTCATTTAATACTCTTTCAAAAGGTCTTGTCTTGAAGCCAGAGTTAGATTTAATTGTATTTCCATGCATTGGATCACATGACCAAATCAAATTATGACCAGAATTAATAAAGGGTTTAACAAGCTTTGGAAGAGCATCTCTAACTTTGTCATGACCAAATCTACATATTAAAATAATTTTGCCAGCTTCATTTTCAGGGTTTATGATTTCGATTAGTTTTTTTAATTCATCTGGATCAAGTGATGGTCCACACTTAATGCCAATTGGATTTTTAATGCCACGACAAAATTCAACATGAGCACCGTCTGGTTGACGAGTTCGATCTCCTATCCAAACCATATGTGCTGAAGTATCATACATCTCTCCTGAAGTACTATCTAATCGCGTCATTGCTTCTTCATATGGCAATAATAAAGCTTCATGACTAGTATAAAAATCAACACTTCTTAAACGTTTAGTATTTTTTGATGAAATTCCAATTGCTTTCATAAATTCTAAAGTGTCAGAAATACGATTTGCTATTTCTCTATACTTTTGACCTTGAGGGCTATCATCAACAAAACCCATATTCCATTGATGAACTTTTGATAAATCTGAAAAACCACCTTTAGCAAATGCTCGAAGCAAGTTAAGTGTTGCAGCTGCTTGCGTGTATGCTTGTATCATTCTATCAGGATCTGGAACTCTACTGGCTTCATCAAAGTCCATTCCATTAATTATATCGCCCTTATAACTATCAAGCTCAATGCCGTTAATTTCTTCTTTTGGAGCACTTCGAGGTTTTGCAAATTGACCTGCCATTCTTCCAACTTTAACAACTGGGCAATTTCCTGCTGCAATTAAAGTTACTGACATTTGCAATAAAACTTTAAATGAATCTCTTATATAATCAGCGTTGAAATCATCAAAACTTTCAGCACAGTCTCCTCCTTGAAGTAGGAAAGCCTGTCTTTCCGATACTTTTGCAAGATTTCTTTTTAACTCTCTTGCCTCTCCAGCGAATACAAGTGGAGGATAACTTGCGAGTTGTTTTTCAACTTTGCTTAGTTTTTCTTGATCTGGATATTCAGGTATATGAAGCGCCTTGAAGTTTCTCCAGCTATTTGCAGACCATTTAGTCATATTCAATTAATTTGTTAATGTTGATCGATTTATAGTACCAAATAATGTAAATTACTAGAAAACAAGTTGAAGTATATGAAAATTAATGATTTTTAAAGGGATTTTATTACCTATTTCACTAATAAATTAATCTAAAGCATGAAAAAAATAGCATTTATTACATTTTTATTCTTCATCATTGCTTTTGTGCCCTTAGGAAATAATTTTGCAGAAACTATGTTTAAAGACAATTTTAAAGATCCAAATAATTGGGAATATATTTCAGATAATGTAATGGGTGGTGTCTCATCTGGGAAAGTTGAATATCAAAATAATAATGCAATATTAAGTGGTGATGTTTCTACTGAAAACAATGGTGGGTTTATTCAAATTAGATTGAACTTAGAAAAAGTTGACCTTAGGAATGCCAAATCGATAAAGTTAATTGCAAAAGGTAATGAGCAAAAATATTTTGTTCATTTAAGGACTACAGGGACATTTCTGCCGTGGCAATATTATCAATCAGAATTTTCAGTAGCAAAAGAATTTAAGGAATTTATTTTACCAATTGAAAATTTTAAAAGATCTGGATCTTTAATGATTAGAAAAGTTAATCCCAGTAAAATTAAATCAATTGGACTAGTTGCTTATGGAAGAGATCATAAAGCTGAGCTAGTTATCAAGGAAATTGGATTTACAAATTAACTATTTTGAAACTGCTCAAGCTTATTAATAAAAAAATAATAAATTGGTGTCATAGCTACTGAAATACCTATCACAATTGGACCAAACATCTCAAATAATCCAAAAGTTAATTCACCTAAACTGAATAGTATGAATACCTCCCAATATGATTTTATAAATTTTTCATTTAACGCCGCCTTAATAATAAAGAAATTTATTGGTAGATAAAATATTACTGATGTTATTGCGCCTGGACTAAAATCATTAAAATAAAAGCTAAAGTAAATATGAAACAAAGCATTAATAATTTGAGTAGTCATTAAAAAAAATAAAACTATATGTGCACTTGCTTTATTTTTTTTAACTAAATGAATAAAAATAAATAATAGAAGAAGTGAGCTCAATATGATTAGTATTGCTTCAGTAGAAATTGCATTGTTATCTGAAAAATATTTTAGCCTCCACTCTCTAAAATTGAAGATTATATGTTCTTCAAAATGATGTATGGCATAAATTAATGGTCCAAGAACTATAAGATTCTTAAATTTAAACATTTATTTTTTAATTCTCATGAGCCAAACTACTCAACAGTAACAGACTTCGCAAGATTGCGCGGTTGGTCAACGTCATTACCTAACTCAACCGCTGTGTAGTATGCTAACATTTGAATTGGAATGGTATAAATCAAGGTTTCTAGTATAGGATCAACATTGGGCAAACGAAATATTTTCCATATATTTTCTGACTCTGATTGTAATGAACTATCATCAGTAATCATTAAGATTTTTCCACCTCTAGCTATAACTTCTTGAATATTTGAAACTGTTTTGTGAAATAATGGACCAGATGGAATTATACAAACAACAGGAAGGCCTTTTTCAATTAATGCTAATGGACCATGTTTCATTTCACCGGCTGGGTAACCTTCCGCATGAATATAAGAAATTTCTTTGAACTTCAAAGCTCCCTCGAGTGCTAGTGGGAAAGCTGTACCGCGACCTAAGTACATTACACCCTTGGATCCAACTAATTCCTTTGCAGTGTCTTTCAGAGAATAAGATCTTTGGATTGCTTCTTCAATAATCTTTGGTGATGAAAGCATTGACTTACAAAACATCTGATTTTGATGCTTTGAGATATGATTTTTTGATGATCCACATATTATGGATAATGAAAGCAAAGTAATAAGCTGCGCAGTAAATGCTTTTGTCGATGCAACTCCAATTTCAGGACCAGCTTTTGTGTAGATGACATAATTACTATCCCTTGCAATAGAACTATTAACTACATTTATGACACTTGCTGTATTAGCTTTTTTTTCATTACAATAATTTAGGGCTGCTAAAGTATCTGCTGTTTCACCAGATTGTGACACAAAAATATATAGCGTATTATCATCTATTATTGGATCTCTATATCGAAACTCAGATGCCATGTCACATTCTGCTGGTATTTTTGCCTGCTGCTCAAAAAAGTATTTTGCAATCAAACATGCATAGTAAGCTGTTCCACATGCAATAAGATGTATTCTGCTAATCTTTTGCCATTTAATTTTTAAATCTGGATTAGATATTATTGATTGATCATAATCTATAAATTGCCTTAGAGTATCACCGACAGCTCTAGGCTGTTCATGTATTTCTTTTTCCATAAAGTGATTAAAGCTTCCTTTTGAGGTATCATCTTCAGAAACAGAAATATTAGAATACTCTCTATTGACACTTTTTTCTTGCTGATCAAAAATTTGAATATTGTGATTGTCAAGTATTACAATATCACCATCTTCCAGATAACTAACTTCAGTTGCTACTGAGCTCAGCGCAATTGTATCAGATCCAATGAAACTTCCCTTTTTACCTCTTCCGACGACAAGTGGACTTCCTTTCTTTGCTCCAATAATTGTATCTTTGAGATCTCTAAACATGATTGCTAGTGCATACGATCCCTCTAACCTTTGAATAGTTAAACTCACCGCCTTAAAATAATCGTTTTCATTCTGTAAATTTTGAGTCAAAAGAGCTGTAATGACTTCACTGTCAGTTTCTGAAAGAAATTTATAGCCTGTAATTTCTTTTTTTATTTCCTCTGCATTTTCAATTATTCCATTGTGAACAACTGAAACCAATGAAGAAGAATGGGGATGTGCATTTTTCTCCGATGGCAGTCCATGTGTTGCCCAACGAGTATGACCTATACCAACATGGCCATCGATAGGATCATCATTAAGTCTTTGAATTAAATTACTAAGCTTGCCCTGAGTTTTTCTTTCAACAATATTGCCATCACTAAAAACTGCAAGTCCTGCGGAGTCATACCCACGATATTCTAATTTAGATAAGCTTTTTATGATGTCTGAAGAAACTGTTTGATTACTTGAAATTCCAATGATGCCGCACATGATTATCTCTTTTTCATCTTTCGATGCCAATTTCTAATCTCAATTTGACGATTTCTCTCAATCCCTAATGCTTTTTTGTTAACATTCTTTGAAATTGCCGAACCTGAGCCAATAAAAGAGTCTTTTCCTATTGTAACAGGTGCGATAAGTGATGAATTTGAACCTATAAATGCTCCATCTTTTATAATTGTTTTATATTTATTTTTTCCATCATAATTGCACGTTATTGTTCCAGCTCCAATATTTACATCCTTTCCTACCTCCGCGTCTCCAATGTACGTCAGGTGATTTACTTTTGAGTTTTTATCAATTTTTGATTTTTTAATTTCAACAAAATTACCTACTTTAGCATTATCTCCAATATTGGCACCTGGACGTAATCTTGCAAATGGGCCGACTGTAACTTTTTTTCCAATTAAACAGTCCTCTAAATGGCTAAACGGTAAGATCGTTGAATCTTTTCCAATCTTGACATTTCTACCGATAAAAACATTAGGATAAATAACAACATCTTTTTCAATTTTTGTATCTTCACAAAAATAAACTGTTTCAGGATCTATTAAGGTAACACCTTTCATCAAAAACTTTTCTCTCAATTGTGATTGAGCTAAGTATTCGGCTTCAGCTAATTCTCTTTTGTTATTTATTCCCATGAATTCATCTTCATCAACAATAATACTTTCAGTTTCAATATTTTTTTTATATGCCAGATTAAAAATATCAGTTAGATAATATTCTTTTTTCTTATTAGTTTTATTATTAATTTTTGATATCAAATTCTTAAGCACATCAATGTCACAACTAAATACTCCAGAGTTACAAATTGGATGGTGCCCTTTATTATTTAATTCTCTTTGTTCAATAATTGAAGATACATAACCTTTTTGGTCTAGAATAACTTTTCCATATGAATTTTTTTCATTTTTTATAAATGTTAAAAGACTCATTTTTCTTTTAGTGACATTTTTGATTACCTTTTTGAGTGAACTTAATTCAATAAGTGGAATATCTGCATATAAAATTAATGCATTTCCAGACAACTCTTTAATTTTTGGCATGCAGCTTTTAATCGCATCAGCAGTGCCATTTTGCTGCTTTTGAACAACTAGCTCAACATCAGAGAATGAAAATATATTTTTATCTTTTAGGTCTTGATTAATAATTAAATATATTTTTTTTGGTTTAAGTTTTCTAGCCTGATCTATGACACGGTAAACCATTGCTTTGCCAGCGATTGGATGTAAAATTTTTGGAAGAGCAGAATTCATGCGAGTACCCTTTCCAGCAGCTAATATAAATATATTTAAATTTTTCATTGGAATTTGCTCAAAAATAATCAATATGTACAAAAAGTACCGTAAAATATTATTTCAAAGATTTACTAAATTATGGATTTAAATAATAAAACATTATTCATCTTTGATTTAGATGGCACTTTAGTAGATACAGCGCCAGATTTTAAAAACTCATTAAACTACATGTTAACTGAAATGGGTGAAGAAACTGTTGAATTAAATGATATACGTAACTGGGTTGGCTATGGAGCTAGAGAATTAATTAGAAGAACAGTTGAAGCAAAAAAAATAAAACACAATGACAAGAAAATTAATGAAATGCTTAGAATTTTTCTACTTCACTATACCCATAATATTGATGATGATAGTGTTCTTTATCATAATGTAGAAGATTTTCTAAAACTCTTAAAACAAAATAATATTAAAACTAGTGTTTGTACAAATAAAATGGAGTCACTCAGCGTTATGCTTTTAGAGAAGCTAGGAGTGTTAAATCTTTTTGATTATTTAGTTGGAGGAGACACATTCAAAAAAAATAAACCAGATCCTTATCCTCTCTTACAAATTTGCAAAAAATTGGAAATAGATACAAATAGCTCAATTATGATCGGTGACAGTATTACGGATCTTAGGGCTGGCCATGCTGCAAACATGCCTGTTGTTCTCGTGGATTACGGATATACAGATGATACAAGTATTTATGATAAAGCTGATTTAGTAATCGATGACTTTAATCAAATGAAAAAATTAGTTAAAGGCTCTAATTAGACTTTTACCTTTGCGAACATATGGGCTGTATGTTCACCACCATTAAACAGTGCTTTAGCATCAGACATATCTGAAATTTTGGACCAATTCTCAGCAATGCTATCTGGATTGATATCATCACCAGAAAATCCAACACCAGCAGCTTGAGAAATTTCGACTTTTGCAAAAACACCAGCGCCTGCTGACAGCATAATGCCTGTAGGTGCATCTTCGGAAGCCATGAATAAAACAGCGGGTGAAACACTCTCTGGTTTTAATTTTTTGAAAACATCTTCAGGCATTCCAAGATTTTCTGTCATCCTAGTAGCTGCAACAGGAATAAGAGAGTTCACCTTAATATTATTCTTCTGACCTTCGATTCGAAGAGTATTCATAAATCCAACAACACCCATTTTTGCTGCGCCATAATTTGATTGACCAAAA
>Ga0181564_10003936_pt1 | contig 12691 bp, 15 predicted proteins | sample 011ome_24_FD_134512 | JGI IMG/M metagenome (GOLD analysis project Ga0181564, IMG submission 134512) | Coastal salt marsh microbial communities from the Groves Creek Marsh, Skidaway Island, Georgia - 011513CT metaG (megahit assembly) | ecosystem: Environmental > Aquatic > Marine > Intertidal...
CCATCAGCATCTTATCTTATTAAACAATGAAACTAAAACTAAAGATAATTAAATAAATAAATTAAATTAATTTTTTTGATTAAAATAATCTTTAATCATTATTAATCAAATTCATTAATTAAATAACTATTTTTTTTTTTATAATATTAAAGAATTTGTTGATCTCACTTGTTAAATCGTTTTGACAGTTAGATTAATATGATTAAGATGTAACTATAAAAGTAATCTATAAAATCTATAAAAATAAACTAATATAAAACTATGATTAAAAAATTTATCTATAAGATTGTTAATCGCTTGACAAAATTTATAGAGAATGAGTTGATGATTAAATCAATTTATTCATCTCAAAAATATTTAGCTTTTAAAGACTCTCAAGAATTTATTTATAAAAACAGTGAATTAAATACACTCACTTTTTCAGACCATTTTGAACTTAGAGAATACTGTATAAAAAATTGTCTAAAAGAGGGTATGCTTGCTGAATTTGGGGTTTTCAAAGGAAAATCTATTAATTTTTTTGCTAAAAAATTAATAGAGCAAAATGACATAAGGACAATTTATGGTTTCGATAGTTTTGAGGGTTTTTCAGAGGAGTGGAGTGGTGTTGATAAATTATATGGAGAAAAGTTTCATGATCAAAAAGGCAAATTACCAGAAGTAGAAAAAAATGTTAAATTAATACCTGGATTTATCGAGACATCTTTGGAAAAATATTTGTCACAAAATAAAATTAAAAACGTTTCCTTTATACATATTGATACAGATACTTACTCACCAGCAAAGGTTGTTTTAAAATTACTTAAACCATTTATAAAAAAAGGAACTATAATTTTATTTGACGAATTATGTGGTTATCCTAATTGGCGGAGCCATGAATTTAAAGCATTAACAGAAGTTTTTAATAATGAAGATTACGAATTCATAGGTTTTGCGCAATCTCATTCTAAAGCTAATTTAATAAAGGCAGCTATTAGAATTTTATAGTAAAATTAAATATATTATTTTTATAAAATATTTTTAAATGAAAAATCGATCTAAAAAAAATAAAAATTTTGTTTTAAAAAAAGATCGACTATTTAATTCTTTGAATAATTTAAATAAAGACATAGACAAAGTTCATGAAATTATAGATATTATTAACGAAAATATTGAAAATAATGGAAAGATATTGTTATGTGGAAATGGAGGATCCGCAGCCGATGCACAACATTTATCAGCAGAATTCTTAGTTAGATTAAGACCAAACATAAACAGGAAACCAATACCTGCAATATCACTTGCAATGGATACTTCTACTATTACTGCATGTGGAAATGATTATTCATTTAACAAACTTTTTTCTCGAAATTTAGAGGCTTTGTCTAATAGCAATGATATATTAATTGTAATTAGCACATCTGGGAATTCAAAAAATATTCTAAATGTTCTTAAAACAGCAAAAAGACTAAAAATTTTTTCAATAGGATTACTTGGAAACAAAGGTGGTAAAGCAAAAAAATATTGTGATAAAAGTATTATTGTTAAATCACCAAATACTGCAACTATACAAGAGTGTCATATATTTTTGGGTCATTATATTTTTGAGCAAGTTGAAAAAAAACTATTAAAAAATAAATTTATATGAGATAAGAAATTTATGAAATCAAACAGAGTATTTATAATTGGTGAAATAGGAATAAATCACAATGGCTCTATTGAAAATGCAATTAAATTAATTGATTTTGCAAAAAAATATGATTTTGATGCAGTTAAATTTCAAAAAAGAACAGTTGATTTAGTTTTCTCTCCAGAAGAATTGAATAAAGATAGAGAAACTCCATTTGGAAAAAAAAATGGAGACTTAAAAAGAGGTTTAGAGTTTGGAAAAAAAGAATATGACATTATTGACAATCATTGTAAAAAAATAGGTATACATTGGTTTGCATCACCTTGGGATTTAGAGTCCTATAAATTTTTAATGGATTATAAGCCTAAATATATTAAGGTCGCATCCTGCCTTTTAACCGTAAAACCTTTAATTCATCAAATAGCAGAAAATAATTCATACAAAACATTTATATCGACAGGCATGTCAAGCATTGAAGAAATAGACGAAGCTGTGAATATTTTTAAAAATAACAACAATAATAATTTTGAATTAATGCATTGTGTTTCCACTTATCCATGTAAAAATGAAGAGGTAAACTTAAATATAATTGAAACTCTAAAAAAAAGATATGATTGCAATATAGGATACAGCGGGCACGAAGAGGGGCTACAAATTTCTGTAGCTGCTGTCGCACTTGGAGCTACTTCGATTGAAAGACATATTACATTAAATAGAACAATGTTTGGATCAGACCAAGCTGCATCAATTTCTCCAGAAGGTATGAGAATTCTTTCTAGAGATATAAGAACAGTTGAGGAAGCAATGGGAATAAATAAAAAAGATATACTAGAGTCAGAAGTTCCAATTAGGAAAAAATTATCTAATGTTTATTGGAATAAAACATAATACTTGTTAAATAATAATTTTTATAAATTTAAATCTTACCCTGACTCATTAATCAAACTAAAATGAAAAATAAATTAAATCTAAGAAAAAAATTATGTGGACCAATTTTTTCAATAATCACCCCTTTTAAGAAAAATGGAAAAATAGATTATGATTCTTTAAATAATTATTTAAAATATTTATATTTAAATGGAGCAAAAAATTTTTATGTAATGGCTTATAATTCTAGATTAACTCTATTAAATAAAAAAGAAATTCTTAGTCTTAATCTTTTTTGTATTAAACAAGTAAAAAAATTAAATAAAGATAACATTATCATTTGTGGAGAGCCCTATCATTGCTCAACAGATGAAAGTATAGATTATGTAAAGTACTTTAAAAAAAATGGAGCAGACATTGTAAGTGTAATATTTGGAGAAAAATATTATTCAGAAGTTCAACTTTATTCGCACTTCAAAGAGATTCATGATAAAACCAACTGTTTTTTACTACTCCATCAACAGATATTGGAAAATGGAATTTCAAGTAATCCAAATTTTGTTTATTACCCTATCAAGGTTTTAGAAAAAATTTCAAAATTACCGAAATTTATAGCAATGAAAGAAGATGCAAAGAGCGATTCATACACAAAAAAAATATGTAAAAAAATTTCAAAGAATATGACTATAATTACCTCAGGCGGAGGTAAACGACAATGGATTAAAGCATCAAAATATGGTTGTACAACTTGGTTGTCTGGTTGGTCAAATCTAAATCCAAAGATTGCTATTGATTTTTACAATTATTACAAATCGAGAAATACAAAAAAAATGAACCAAATATTAAATTACATCGAAGACCCTTTTTCTGAAATTAAAAAAAAATATGGATGGCATTTAACAATAAAAGCTTTGCTACAACTAAATAAAAATTTTATGCGTTATGAAAGATCTCCTTTAAAAGAAGTTAGTAAAAAAGTATTACGTGATATTGATGCAAAATTTAATAAAATAAAAAAAAATAGCTCAAAGATAAAAATAGATAAATATTTTAATTAAAATGGAAATTATAGCATTTATTCCTGCGAGGTCAGGATCAACAAGGATAAAAAATAAAAATATTAGATTGATTAATGAAAGGCCTCTTATTTATTGGACTGTAAGTAAAGCTATAAAATCAAAAATATTTGACAAAATTATTTTTAGTTCTGACTCAGAAAAATATTTTAAAATTCTAATTAAATATTTAAAAAAAGATAAATTGAATATTTCTAAAATAATTTTTGATAAAAGAGATTTTAATCATTCGAAAACTAAATCAAAAATATTTGACTATATAAAATTTGATCTAATTAATAAATTTAAGCTAAAAAAAAATGACCTTTTAGTTCAAATGTTACCTACTTGTCCACTAAGATCAATAAATTCAATAAGAAAAATAATTAATTTTTCAATTTTAAAGAACTCAAATTCATTTGCAGCATGTGAATATGACTCACATATTACTTTTAGTTTTTATTTAAATAAAAATGATAAATGGAAACCAACTTTTAAAAAATCGCCAATGCTAACTGGTAAAACACAAAGTCAAAGTCAAAAAAAATATTATCATCCATCAGGGGTTATAAATTGTTTATTCGTTAAATATTTAGGTATTAATAATTCTTCTATATATCAAAGAGCGTTACCATTTATAGTCCCAAGGAGTGAGTCGTTTGATATAGATAATGAAGATGATTTTAAAATATTAAAAAAAATATTTTAAAATCATTAACATATAAAACAAAAATTAATTTTAAATTTATATTATAAAAAATAAATGTTCATAGTTTAAATTTTAATAAACATTGGAACATTAATGTTTTCTCTTTCAACAGTTAAATCATTTTTTTTTGCAAAATTTAAAATTGCCTCTGTTTCACTTCCTTGTATTTTTTCGTCTATAACTATATACCCACCTGGAGTCATGTAAGGAAGAAAATTTTGCATACTTGCCAAAGCAGGTAGGTAAGCATTACAATCTATGTATAATAAGGCAAATTTTGCTTTATTTTTTTGAAATTTTTTTCCATGATGATTTTTTAAAATTTCAGGAACTACTTTTATTGCATCTCCCTCAAAAATTTCAATTAGATCTTCAACATCATTATCATGACAACGTGACAAAACTGATGCTTTACTATTGTTTTTCCATCTATCTTTATTTAAATGTTTGTCTCTTTCCAAATCTTTTTGAGTAAAACCATCAAATGTATCAAAACCTATATATTGACGAACTGATTGATCATTATGGATTTTTATTAACCTTCCAAATAAAATTGCATTTCTACCATCAGCCACACCTATCTCAGCAATATGCCCAGGTATATTTTTTATCCTTAAATATATATTACATATCCAAAGCAAATATTCTAAATCAAGGTCATTTATTAATTTATGAGGTTGATTAATTATAATTTTTTTTGCAATATTTTTAAAAAATCTAATCATTTAACCTTTTTTTTATTTTAGATGCTATCATTAGAAATCCATTTTTTAATCCAAACTTAATAAATATTTTAAATATCTTAATTAAGTAATTTTTGTTTAAGAGTTTGTAATTTAAGCTATATTTTGCTGATACTGGCGGTAAACAATATTTATTTAAAATATTATCTTTTTCACATATTAACAATATCGGATCAAATCTTCCTCTAGACGATATAGGGTTAAAGTTTTTTGGAAACAATCCACTAACATCTTTTTCTAAACTGGTCAGCTTATTTTTACTTTTAGGATCCCACAATATAGGGTAAACACGAAATCCGGCTTCTTTTGAATGGTATAAATAATCAAAAATTGATCTAAAATAGTCATTGGTATCTCTGTATCTTAAATTATCTCCATATTTATTAATTGAATTTGGAACAATCCGATCTGTAGCCCATGTCTCATCTCTTGTAGTTGCTACAAACGATAAGCACATGTCAGAAATAAGAAGTTTTCCATTGTTAGCAAGTTTATTATAAAGTGATTTGAAAGTGACTGAAAAATCAGGAGAATTATGAATTGCCCCAAATGCAATAATTAGATCAAAATTAGTCTCCTTAATATCGTCATAAGATCCATGAACAGTATGTAATTTAGAGGTTACAGCATTATTAAATTGTAATGATGTCTCTATAATTCTTTTACAAGCTTCCTTTGAATAATCTATAGCATAAACGTTATCCACACTTTTAAAACTTGTTAAGTATGCTGATGCAATGCCTTGACCTGCTCCAATTTCTAGAATTTTACCTGATACGCTATTTGGTCTAAGAAAATTAAGTAAGTCAATCATCTCTAGACGCCACCATTGAAGATCATTTAGTTCATGTTTTGATATTGCTTCAACTCTTTTTCCAGATGCCCACATTTTAGATTTTCTGGATGCTTCTACACTTTCTTCAGAAAGCCATTCTTTTATAGGTTTAGACATATTTATTTTATGGCTAAATATCCCTCAAAACATAATCTTTTAAAAATAAGATTTATATCTTTAAAACCTGCTCTTTTAAGCATTTCTACATTTGCATTGGAAGAAAATGGCTCAAGTATACCTTTTAAACTTAAGGTTTTACCAATAATTTCCTTTTCGTTATATCCTTGTGACATCTTGTACTCAGTATATAAAGTTTGAAGAATATCTTGAAATCTTGCGTCTGGCCCTCTAACTTTTTCAAAAAATAAAAAGGCTCCTCCCCAATTCAAAGAATTAAATATTTTATCAATTATAACTTGTCTAATCGATGGGTTTATAAATTGAACTGTGTAATATGATGTAATAACACTGCTGTTAGAAATATCATAATCTTTAACATCTCCAACTTCAAATATACAGTTATCATAATTGTTATTCTCTTTAGCATAATCAATCATATCACTTTCGATATCTATTCCTAAAAATTGTATATCTGAACGATCTGTGAGTTTACATATTTTTTTAGTCAAAGCACCTGTCGAACAACCTATCTCAACAACTTTTGAGCCATTTTCTCCTATGAAAAATGGTACAAGTTTTGTAATTAAATCATGCCCTTCATCATAGCCAGGTACAGATTTCTTAATATGATTATCAAAATTTTTTACAACTTCACCACCAAAACTCCAGCTACCTATTTTTGCCTCTATTCCATCACCTGTTTTTTTCATTTTTAATTATAAATATTTTTATTAATTTCACTTACAGTATAATCAGGTTAAATTGTTTGTCTATCTAAGTCAATTTTTAATATAAATAATTATTTTGTTATTTTCTTAACTTATAATTAAAAATTTAATCGTAATTTATTAGATAATTTTTTAGTGTAATTTTCTTTATATATAAAAGATGGTCTTTCAAAATCAAATCTTAATATTTTTCGATAATAACCTTCAGAAATGTTTCCTGCTTTATGAGGAGTATTTGTATCAAAAAAAATTACATCCCCAGCCTTACCTGTCATAGGTATTAAATTTTTTTCTAAATCTTTATCTTTTATTACATTCAATTTTTTTAGCTTATAATCATGTGGTAAGTTTATTCTTAAATTTTCTATATCTATATTATTTTTTGCTTTTCCTAAATGAATTGGACCATTACTTATTGAAACATCATTAAGATAAATCATTGCTTTTAAATATCTATTTTTATCAATGTGAGGGACATAAGGAACTTTTGATTTATCATTAGAGTTTGATTTGGAATATACAAGCCAAAGTTTTTTAAATTTTAAATCAGTCATATTTGTTATAATTTCAAATTTTTTATGAATTTTATTCATTACAATTTGAAACAACTGTTCCTCTAAAATAGACTCACTATTTAATTCCCTAATATTAAAGTGGTTTGTTTCATAATTTTTTTGATTAAAAATTTTATCAAATTTGTCCACTAGGCTAACAATTAATTTGTCATCTATTACTGAATTCTCTTTAAGAAAAAAAAATTTATCCATTTAATTTAAAAGTTTATTTTTCATTATAGACTATAATTTTATAATAGATAATCTATTTAATATATAATGAAAAAAAATTATAACTGGTCACACGAGAAAGTATTAGAGCGATTTGAATTTATAGAAAAAAAACTCAATTTGGATAAATCTTTGATATCCCAAGTCCCCTGGTGGGATATGCTTAGGTATAAACTTTTCAAAGAAATTCTGTTTGACTTAAGATTAAGAGAAAAAAAAAATGATGAAAAAAAAATAAGAAGTAAAAATAAAATTATTAAAATTTCAAAAATAAGAGATTATATTTTTGATTTTTTTAAATTATTTTCTAAAAATTCACCTTTTTGGATAAAAAAAAAAAGTAATATAATTTTAGGTCATCCACGCAGAAAATTAGAAGGAAATATTTATGTAGACCCTTATTCTGATCCATTCATAGATTTGTTTCCTTCTTCCTTTAACTTTTCAATAATTGAAAGAAAAGATATTAATAACAAACATCTTTCACCTTCTAAAACAAAAAATATTTTTTATTCAGATATACTAGACCTTTTTGGAATTTTATTTTCTAAATTTCAAAGAGTGAAATTAGAAGAGTTTGATAACCTAATTATATCTAAACTTGAAAAGTCATTGTATGATGAATTTTCAATTAAAATTGAAATTAAACACAAAGTAATCAAAATGATAAAAAAATGGCTAGGCACAAATCTTATCATGTCACTATTTTTTAAGATTAAAAAACCTAAGCTTTTAATAATAGTAGTAAGTGCTGGTCAAGAAGCCATTATATCTGCAGCAAAATCTCTTAAAATTATTACATTAGAATTACAACACGGAACACCCTCGAGAGGAAAACTTAATTATGATTATTCATCAGGAATTGAAAAAAAATCATTTCCTGAATATTTTTTATCCTTTGGAGATTTTTGGCCTTTAGATTGTAAACTTCCAATAAAAAAAACAAATATAATACCTTTTGGCTATCCATATTTATTTAATAAAAAAACTAAATACTCTAATATAAAAAAAGAAAATAGACTTGTAATAGTTTCGCAATCAGATTTCACAGATCAATTATCGAAGTTTGCTATTAAAACTAGTAAACTATTTTCTACTGATATAAAAGTGGAGTACAAACCACACCCATATGAATATGTTGGTTCTGAGCCAAAATATTTTCAAGAACTTAGAAGTGCGGGGGTAACTATCTCAGACAAAGACTCAGATATTTATGAAATATTTGCTCGGTCTCGTTGGCAAGTTGGTATTTTTTCAACAGCACTTTACGAAGGATTGTATTTCAACGTTGCATGTTTTGTATTAGATATTAGTGGTTCAGAACATATGAAAAAAATAATCGAGTTAGATATTGCTCGACTTATTTCATCACCAGAGCAAATTGATCTTAGTTTAAAAGTTAATAAAAATAAAATTGAAAAAATTTTTTCATACCCCAATCAAAAAAATATTAATTATATTATTTCACTTGCGAAATAATTTTTTTTTTAATGCTTTTTAATTGTTATAATATTGCTTATTTTTTTAAGAATTATCTTATTTATATTTAATTTATTTAATTATTAAAAAAAGTATTTAGATATTTACTAGATCCTGATTTTTTAGAGGCTGATAATAAATCTATATTATAATCTATTTTTAATTTATCACGTAGTTTTGGAAGTAATACTTCTAAACAATTAGCTGTTGGATGTTTATTTTTGTTACTTCTCCAATCTTTATCATAAATATTTTTTATATGTGGAGGAATACAGTCAGAATGATTTTCTTTGTAGTAAGTTTTATCAAAAAAATAATTACTAGAAAGATCAATTCCATGGAGCACTATTTCTTTAAAACCTAAAAATTTTGCAAAAATTATAGATGTTACAACTGATGAGCACGCTTCTCTAAAATAATTTGGATCATTAATTAATAATTTGTCTACTGTATTATTTATAGCAAAGTCAGACATATTGTAGTGTGGAATAATTAAATCTCTTATAAAGAATGCATTATTTTTATAATTTTCATAAGCTACATTTGGATCATTTTTTTTTTGCCATAAATTTTTAAATACGAGAACAGTTTTATTCATATCAAGAAACTTTTTTAATGCTTTATTTTGAGATTGTATTAATTTCCAATTTTTATTGGATGCATTTTCAATGAGATAAAAGTTATATTTAATTTCTAACAAACAAGAAAAGCCAAATCCAATATGAAAAAATTCATCTCTATCTTTTATAAAATTTTTTGTAAAATCAGCTGAGTAGCCAGATCCCCATATATGACATGAATTGTAATGTTTTTTGTATAAATGTTTAAAATCTATTGGAGAATAGAATTTTAACTTTTTACTAAAACTTTTTTCAATTTTATCAATTTTTTCTTTGTGTATTTCTATAGACCTATCTGTAATAATTTTATTTGCTAGTTTAAACTTGCACAATTCAAATTTTAGTTTTTTGAGATAACTTCTCATAACTAGTTAAACCAACTCTTTAACCTCTAATAATGAATCTACAGTCCTTATTTTATTTGCTAAATTTTTTGGGAGTTTATTTTTTTTAAAATCACTAAAATGAATAAAATTTATATTTGAATTAATGCTAAATTGTAAATCAAAAATTGTATCTCCAACATAAGTTAAGTTATTTTCTTTATTTGGATATTTTGAAAGTAGGTATTTTATAAGTTTTTTATCTGGTTTGTTGAATTCTGTATCGTCACTACAAAGTACTGTTTTAACATTTTTGGGAATTAAATTTTTCATTGTATTATAACTTTTTCTTGGTTTTGAGGTAATTATTGAAATCAAGTAATTTTTTTTATGCAGATATTTTATTATTTCTTCTGCATCTTTTATTAATTTAATTTTTTTTGATCTCTTTTTAGTTTCACTAAAATATAAATTTTTAATTTCTTCATCTATTTTAGATAAACCAAGTTTTTCCATAATTATTTTAAAAGGCAATCCTGTAAATTTTTTATATTCTTGAAAGGTAATTTTTAGATTGAATTTATTTGTTACCACTTTCCATGCTTCTTCCATAATCGGAAATGAATTAATCAATGTCCCATCTAAGTCAAAAATGATGTGCTTTTTCATTAGTTTATTTTTATATTTTTAATAAATTTATTATAGATTATATCATCACTCATCATTCTTATAGATTTCTGATAGTCCTCCAAAGTGTCTACAGCTAGTGTTGTACCTTTCATTTGAAAAGTTCCAATTTTTATATTGTTTTCTAAAAGTCTTAAAAGTTCAATTCTCTCGATTTTTTCAAGATTCTTTGATTTAAGTTTTTTAAAATTTCTTAATAAATTTCCTTTAAAACCAATTATACTTAAATGTTTTTTTAAGTATTGTTTTTGCTTACCAAAATAAAATGGTGCATCTGCTCTAGTCATTGAAATAATTTGATTATCTGTTTCAACTATTTTAACTCGATTAGGGTTGTTATTTTCATATAATTTTTGGTAAGGGACGATGCAATCATATCTACTTTTTTTTATTTCAAAAAAAACTTTTTCTATATCTTTTGGATTTACAAATACTTCATCTCCCTGGAGATCAACAACTAGATCTTCTTGATTTATATTAATAATGTTTACTGCTTCTGACAATCTTTCTGTACCATTTTTATGCTCTGATTTTGTAAGACAAACTTCAAAATTATATTTTTCGCATTCCCAACAGACCTCTGGTGAGTCAGTACAAATTATAATTTTATAAACATCTTTACAAAGCCTAGCTCGTAGAGCAACATGAATTATCATTGGAAGGTTAAGTATTTTTTTAAGCGCTTTTCTTGGTAACCTCGCACTTTCTAATCTTACTGGTATTAATATGTATTTTTTCAATTTAAATAATTTTTTGATTTAATAGTTGACTTTAGATGTTATTTTTAACATTTAAATTAATTTATTCTATATATTATATTTAATTTACCTCTGATTAATTCTAATAATTTTCTATTTGTATATTCAGTAATGATAATAAAATTATTAAATTAAATTTATGTTTGAGATAATTATATATTATTTAATCTTAACAATTTTACTATTAAATTTTATTTTGATATTGATGAGATTGATATTAATATACTATCTAAAGACTAAACCATAAATATTGATCAATTTTGTTAAAATTTATATATAAATTATTGCCTTTAAATTTAAGGTTTGCCGCCAAAGCATTGCTGAATATTGAGACGAAATTTGACAATTTAGATTTAAAAAGGATCCCAAAAAATTACAAAATAAGAAGTGGTCCTGTTTATTATATTATTTTCATTAAAAATAAAGGACATGGATTTTTTTCAAATTTTTATCATGTTTTATTTCATATCTCGATTGCAAATTTTTATAATTGGGTACCAGTTATTGACATGCAAAATTTTCCGACACTTTATAACGAAAGAGAAAAAATATTTTCAACTAAAAACGCATGGGAATATTATTTTAATCAAAAAAAAAATTATCAAATATTAATTTTAAAAAAGACAAAGTTATATTTAGTGATGGAGATTTCAATATTAAATTTTTCAAAGATCATTATTATGGAAATGAGGAGTATTTTTACAATTTATATAAAAAAAATATAACAATTAAAAAGAATATAATAGATCATGTAAAAACTTTCAAAAAAAAATATTTTAAAAATCATCAAGTCATCGGAGTACATTGGAGAGGTACTGATATTACCACTGCTAAATACAAAAATAGTAAATCGATTTTGTATCAGTATAGAAAAAAAATAACTATAGATGATTTTTCAAAAAAAATAGATCGAATAATTAAAAAAAAAAAAAATTTCAAAATATTTCTCTCAACCGATGAAGAGGATTACCTTAAGCAATTTAAAAATCTTTATGGTAGTAAAGTAATTTTCACAAATTCATATCGCTCCAAAACAAGTGCTTCCATTCATTTGGGATCAAAATATAACAGAACTTTACATCGGTATAAATTAGGTTTTGAGGTGCTTGTTGATAGTTTGCTGTTATCAGACACAGACTTAATAATTTGCAGAAAATCAAATGTTACAAATGCAGCTATTTTATTTAATTATAAAAAAAAAAGAAAAATTATTGAGCTACCATATTAAGATTAATTAGTATGCCAATTATTTCTATAATTATCCCTGTTTTTAATCGTGATAAAATTATAATTAACACTTTAAATAATTTAAAAAAACAAAACTATAGACCTTTAGAAATTATAATCATTAATGATGCCTCTACAGATAAAAC
>Ga0181564_10003937_pt1 | contig 12687 bp, 20 predicted proteins | sample 011ome_24_FD_134512 | JGI IMG/M metagenome (GOLD analysis project Ga0181564, IMG submission 134512) | Coastal salt marsh microbial communities from the Groves Creek Marsh, Skidaway Island, Georgia - 011513CT metaG (megahit assembly) | ecosystem: Environmental > Aquatic > Marine > Intertidal...
AAAGTTCATTTGTAAGCTTTGAAATCCTGTTGGTGACCTTGTTAAACTTTACGTCTTCAACACGACCGGAACGTTTTATAACTCTCATTTTATGATTTTATTTATACTTATTTTTTTATATTTGTTGAATTACTCATTATCTTCATTGACATGACATTTGAATCCTTCACTTCTTATAGTAGTTGGTCCACGAGTCTCAGCCAATCTATTGGGCTGGAGTAAAGAGGAATTAACAAAAAATTTACCGTTTGGGTCACCAACTTTGGCGACTGGTGGGTAGGATGCTACGAAACACGTTGGTGGATTACATGGTAGCTTTTCAGTATTAGTTGGTTTTGTATTATATGCTTGGTCAAAATCAGCAGCGACTATCATTTATATTTACCAAGACTTTTTTTCCAGGACTATATTAAATGTGTGACGCTTTACATATAAATTCTATAAAACAGTGTCCAACTCCCTTGAATACTTTATTCTTCTCTGAGTTCAATATAAATTTACTTCAAAGAGCAATACGCCAGGACTTTAAAAATAAGACTGGTGTTTCTATAGATAGACAAAACGTAAATGATTTATATAGTATAATGCGCGTTGTTTTTATTAATAATTCAGGTGATGGAAATTCAAATGTCCAGGAACAAGTTCGTTTCATGAACGGTATTGTTATAAAAACTGCTACAGGTCAGATACAAACAGGTGTTTCTCAGTATATGGGATATTTACATGATACTGATAAGAACGTAACCCCAATGGATAGGCCTATAAGTACAACCACTTATGGTAACAAAATGGGTAAAAATGAAAAAATTGGTTTATAAATCACTATTTAGTTTTATATCAACTGGGTTTGTTCCAATTTCTGGTGCTTCAATCTCGATATCAATATTTGGTATATCAGCAGAAACAGTAGGTTTATTTACAATATCTGAATTTAATTGAATAGTTTTTGTATCACATACCCTTGGATACAAATACTTATAAATAATATAGCCCAAAATAAAAATTAGTACAATACCAACAACAATTTTAGCAAATGTTTTCATTATAAACAATGTTAATATTTTATTAATTGAAAATCAACACGATAGCAATACAAAAAATATATTATTCAATAGTAATAAACATGAGTCAGTTAATGCTCGATGATCAAAATACAATGAATGATATAAATCCATTTACCAACGTTGATAATTTTTTTCCACCTGGAACAAGTAAACATACACTTGATTATAAAAAATATAAAAAACCAGATCACGAAGAAGAACAAGAGGAGTATATCAGTCCAGCTTGTGGCGTCTTATCGAAGGGCGTTGGTCGACCAGGGTACAGAAAAGAAGAGTGTGCTCTATCTAGACCACTTCTTCCTAGAAGAAATATAGATAGGGGTTTAACGGTTACAGAAAAAAATGAAATCAAAGCGAATAAAGTTTTAGAAAATGATAACACTGAATTGTACACTAGACTTGTTAGTATTGCATGTCTTCTTCTATTAATTGTAACACTCTGAAAAGTTTTTGAAGCCTGTTATTATTTGTTGAAGTTTTGATAATATCTGGGAAAGTTGTTAAACAAAATTCTTTAACCATTCGTTTTTGCCAAGAACATATCGGGTTTATAAGAGGTGGAATAAATGTTCTATCGAGTATTTTAACTGAATTCATAATCCTGATTAACGAAAAAATATTCCTGTTTTCAAATAAAACGTTTTCCAATTGAATAGAAACACTTCTTTTAAGTGTTTCTGTCGTATTGTTAACCATAGTATTTAAAAACTGTTCGTATCGTATAGATTTACCATTATTGGTATGCATTGTATAATTTTTATTTGAACCTATGAGGCTTGTATTAAAATTATCTATAAAAGTTTCGTAACCAAATCCTTCTAGATATTTATCGTATTTTATTTCAACTTCAGTTTTGTTATCATCAATATTAATGATTTGTCTAGCGGATCTTACAAAAGATGTCATGTATTACATAAACTATTCCTTTTCTTTTTAAGTAGTTAAACCATACCAAATTTTTTGTCAACTTTGAACTCAAGTCGTTTATCGAGATCTTTTATTTGTTGTTCCTTTTTTAAATTCATTCCACTACACTCGTGAATTTCTAAAACAATACACCGTGTACAAAACCCTAAACCACAATATTTACAATCTATAGGAATTCCTTTCTTTTTACATTTAAAACACGGCATATATCGTAAACCTAAGTTAACTTTAAGTAATATTTTTATTAATAATATGTCTAATCAACATCAATATAATACTACTCTATCTTATTTACTAACACTAGATGAGTTTAGAAAAGATATACCAGATATTTATAAACCGTCATGGGTTAAACTAACTACAATAACAATGATTTCAAATTTTGATAAACCTATTGATATTGAAAAAATAAAGTACGCTTTTAAAAAGGTGTCTCCAATTATCGTTGGTAAAACAGGTTCCAAAGGGAATATAATAACACTTAAACCGACAACATTTTATAACCAGATTACATTGGTATATAAAGATATTTACAGTACTAAATCAATAAAGATTTTTCCAAACGGGAGTATACAGGTTGCCGGGTGTTCTGATATATTCGATTGTAGACGTATAATAAAGGAAGTTTCTGATATTTTTGAACGTATTATGGGAGGTGATTTTATACCACCTTTAAATACTTTTAGAGTTGTTATGATAAATTCAAATTTCAGTTTGAATTATAATATAAATCTTCGGTGTGTTTCCAATCATTTTAGTAAGTACCCCGACGTGTATAAAGTTTCGTTTGAACCAGATAGGTACTCAGCTGTTAAGATTAAATTCAGACCGGCTAAAGATATGAAAGAGATAACAACAAGTATTTTTGGTACAGGAAAGATCATTATTACAGGTGCGGAAACTCTTAAGGAAATAGCATTTGCTTATAACATTATTAATAATACCATAAATGATATACCAAATGTCAGAGTATCACCATGCGATGAAAATAAAAAAGAATTGTTTGATGAATTTTCAGGGTATAAAATTGAAAAAATTATAAAAAATTTAAAATCGAGAGGGTTTAATTCATGGAAACTTACAACAAAAAATAGACAAATTAATTTCTAATGTAATACTAATATATACAAAATGTCACAACGACTTGGTATGGCCGATGGACGATGCTTCTCTATAAACAGTTCTTCCCAACTTTACGATAACTATATCATGAAAGAAAATTCCATATCATTCGAGGATAATTACTCTTTCAGAAAACTTCTTCAAGAAAAAGGTCCTGCACTTTTGAAACCTTCCCAGGCGCAACAAAAGGATCAGTGTGGATCTTGTGATAAGGCCCTTCTCAAAATGCCCAATATATATTAGATTCTCGTTTCAAAATAAAATGTACAATAATATAAACACTCATGTCAGCTGGTAAAGTCACCGGTGTTTTACTTGTTATATTATTGTTAGTTTGGTTAGTTTTACTAACACTAGGTAAGCTTGGACTCATGCCAGGATCGACACAAAAATACGTTAAGGACCGTAAATGGGATAAAATGCGAGAAATGCTTAAAGACTTATACAAAGCCGATGGTACTGAAGATCCCACAGTTTGTAAAGATATAAGAGATTGGTGGGAAGATAATCAAGAAGATTACGATGATTTTATCGCAGGACAGGAAGACGGTGATCCCGAAACTTTGAACGATTGGGCATGGGGTTTCCCAGTAGAGATTGAATTTGAAGATTTCATCGAGGAATACTTTGAAGATGTTGGTAAGGAATTGGCGGAAGGTGATTTTCTTGAAATTGCAAAGGGTATATCTCTATGCGAAAACGAAGTCGATATGACAACACTCAAGGATAATGTTGTTCGAATTATTACACCAGTTGCAGACCAAGTAGACGGGTACGACCCACTCGCAGGCGATTGTTCGAACGTAACAACAGAACAATCTGTTCTTCCAAATTATGTCTGGTCATACGACGACGATACTTTCATTGACATTTCAAATTTAGAAGATGATACAATCAATTCTGTGGATTGGAGAAAAAAACATAAAATGGTTTGTACTCCATTAGCAATGGACGAAGAGTATATTCCAGCTAGTTCTATTGTAGGTGATGGTACAATTGTTGATACACTTGCAAAAATCAAGTTTACGAACGTTACAAACCCAATTTCAGGTACAAAAATTGAAGTTTTTGAAGAAGGTCAAGGTGGTCTCACTACAGGTTTGACACATACATTTTCAAGTTCTACCACCGCGGATTTTGAGATTCCTCTTACAGCTATGACAACCTTTAACAAACCATTATACGTCATTAAACTCGATGGTAAAGAAACCGATCATGTTTTTGCCGGTAATGTTGGTACGATAGCGTTTGAAGAAACGACATCAGCCACCGATACCGACTCTGCCATACTCAACTATAAGAAAATTCAGTTTACACCTAATATTAAAATACCAGTAGGATATGAAATTATAGTCGAGGCGACTACAGTTCCAGAGTCTACCATCTGTCCCACAACAACAGTCGGGAAGGAAATAGTTGCTAAAATGGGAGCAAGCACAACGGTAATTGACGAAAATACAGTCGTCGATTTAGACCGAGGAGTTTGTTATACTAAAGATGACACTAAAAATACAGCTGGTGCTGATACAGAATACGTACCTGCTGAGTATACGGCTTACATAAGAAAAGAAAAGAAGGATAGTGCTACAGAAGAAAACCCTAAGTATAAATTCGCAACTTTGACAAAAGCGGTTTCTACATAAGTGCAAAAAAAATCAATTAATAAATTCTTTAAGTGTTCTAGATACTGACATGAATCAGTGTTCCATATGTCTCAACGATGTTCGCGAGACCAGAAATAGCAAAGCTATTCGGTGTGGACATGTTTTTCACTCGCATTGTCTAGAAAACTGGAAAAAAATGGGAAAAGTGACGTGTCCCATATGTCGAAAAGTGTTCGATGGATCTAAATTTAGGGTTCAGATTACTGTATTTAATGATTACGAGGCTACTTCAAATACAGTATGCTTGACGAACGAATTAGTTCTCGATGCACTTGACTTAATATTTAACGTCGAACACGAAGAAGATTTAACGAGTGTTCTTGGCGACTTTGGGATGAGTATGTCCGACTTTGATCCCTCTGTCTTTGACACAGAATGAACTACAATACTTTTTATAAGATAACCCAGGGTAGTTTCTGGATGCTTTTCGAGGATCAAGTATAGATTTACCTTTAGCGTCTACGAGTAAAGGTTTTGTTGCCCACCCACGTTTATGGCTAAAAACGTTTGCTTTAAACTTTAATAATTTACCAGGGGTACATTTACCAGCCTTTTTTACACGCGAAACGGGAACTTTGAAAAATTTAGCAATACTTTCGTACGTGTTTCCGGTTTTAACCTTGTACTGAACAAACCCGTGTTGTTTGTAAAAATGAAAATCGCCCTGTCTAAAGTAATTACGCTTATTCCCGGGTGCTACAAACATCATTATTTTAAAGTGATTTGGTTTACATTTTGTTGTTGCACCACACTTATAAACCTTTTTAGGGTTATCTGCAATAACGCGTTCAGGTAAACCTTTACAGTGTGTGTACGAATGGTTTAAATTTCTTATACCAGCTCGTTCACCTGGTATACTTTTATGCATTCTGAGACTTTCGTAATCACCAACGGCGTATGCGTAACAATTATTGTTACCTATACCAACAGTTCGTCCCCATAGACGTTGTGTATATGTAGGTTCAGAACCACTCAAGGGAAGTTTTTTATTCTTATTGGTCTTACTCATTAATAAGACAGGAGAAAATAAAATCTTATTAATAAGTAAAAATGATCAGAGATATTGTCGAAGCAAAAAAAACCGAACAAGTTATTACAGAAATTCTTGTTTTTACACTTGTTCTTCTTATTAGTACTTTTATTCTTAGGTATTCCTGGAATAGAGGTCTCGTTAAACACGTAACGGTTCTTAAACCAATTAATACGTTCTTGGACGCACTTATCCTTTCTGTTGGTCTTGCGGCTGCGCGAGGTATTTAAACTTCTTTGTAACCTTTGACCTTTTCACCAGATGAACTTTCCATAACTGGAAACGCATCAATTCCATCGCAATTGTCTTTTTCACAATCGATGAATTTGTGAGTTATACCTTTCTTTTTAAGGTACTCTAACTGTTTTGTAGTCCAACCACACCATGATGTACCGTAAACTGTCCATTCAATTGGTTTATCTTCAGTTTTTTCTTCAACTTTCTTTTCTTTTTGTTCTACGCCTGTATTTTTTAGTATGTATAGATCGATTGCAATGAGTGCTAAAACAGCAAACATGGTTGGTTATATAATTACTTGATATATTTTAATTTAATATCTTGGCATAATTGTTTAATTGTTTTACCATCCGTGTTTATACCTAGATTATTGGCTTTTTTTATAAGATCCTGTTTTTTATACGAAATGCATTTACGGTTATCTATTTTCAAGTACCCTTTATTCGCGACTGAAACTTTAACTTTTGGTTTTGTTACGTTAACTTTTCTTGGTATTATTCTTGGTCGTATACTTGGACGTTTAATATTTTTCTTTACATTTTTTAAAGCGAGTTCTTTACGAATCATATTAAGTGTCTTTTTTACAGGTCCACCACCATGTTTAACAGTTATAGGTTTTGGTTTGGAAATTGGTTTCCTGTTAATAATGGTACTAATATCAAATGGTACAACAGCTTTCTTATAAGGTGAAAAGTACCTATCGTTAAATATTTGTTTGAATGTAGGTAATCTGGGGTGTCCTAATGGTGTAGCGCGAAGACGGAAATCGTTTATTTTATTCGATTCTTTACCTAAATATTCCGGTGGTAAAATTCTTTCAATGAACTGAATTGCTTCTATTCCATTTTGAATACCTGAAATTTTAATTTCCTGTCTTAATATATTCAAAAAGTACTGTATATCGTACATGTGATGCGATTCCCGGAATATACCTGATTTAGTTTTATATAAGAGATACGGGTCGTCATCTACTTCTGGATTTTTTAAACCTTTCATTGTAGATAAACCAAAATCTGAAATTAACGCCTGTATTCCGATATCATGAACTTTTAATGTTGAATTATTTACTTTGAATAACTTTACCCGAGACGGGCTAGTGCTATTTATTAGTATATTCTCGAAGTGTAAATCATTATGTCTAAATGTTGGATACTTTTTTTGTATTCTGTATAAGTTATACAAAACTTGAGTTATTATAGTTCTAAAATGTATAGGTAATATATTTTTTTTATTATTCCTTATAAACGATTTTAAAGTTCCGTTATTTGCATATTCGGTGTACATAAACATTACATTATTACATTTTTTAATGACAAAAGGTTTTATAGTACCATACGAAGATAAACGTTTACTTATTTTATATTCATGTGATATATCTTCATTTAAAACTATTTTTATAGCGATTTTCTTTTTGCATTCTTTATCTATACATCCTAAATAAACTTCACCAAACCTACCTTGACCAATCTTCATAGTACCTATAGAAGTACTTAAAGAGTCTTCTATAGACAGTGAAATAGGTTCGTTACTCGGTAAATGTAAAAATTTTTCCGGGTAACATCCCATGTCCTGCATACTTTGTATTAGATTTTTACCTAAATTTAATTTTTGTTTTAAACTTTTATTTTTATTTTTTGCAAGTTTAGATATAATTTTTAAATTTTTTAAATGACGTTCTCTTTCCATATTGGTCTATTGTATTGTAATATTTTATTCGTCGATGAGATCGTCCATGATTTCTTCGATCAATTCATCTTGTTCGTTATCTAAACCTTGGAAAGCAAACGATGGTAATTTTGTAGACTCGCCGCACAAAACCTGTGAAAGTCTAACACTTACACCGAACTTATTATCAATAAACCAAATTTGGTTAATTTCAACAATACACATACACTTTTGACCCCTTTCAATTTCATCAATTTGAATAAGTTCTCGATTTGAATTATACGCTTCCGGAACAAATTCACCTGCTTGATTTGTTTGAACTTTTAATTTAAGTGTATTAGCATACCCTTCCTTCCCCTGTCTAACAAGGGGTTTGTATAAGGCTTCGCGAATAACATTAATATCGTAAGATTTTCCTAACCACTCTTTAGAATTTTCAGTTACCGTTTTAAGTATAATTTCATCCAATTCTGTAAATTTAGACGAGAGTTGCATAGCATCTTCGTTATCTGCATCGAAAGAAAGATCGAGTGAATATGAAGTTTTATTAGTAGCTTCGTCAGTAAAAGTACTTAGACCAAATGGTGAACGCATAAAAGGAAGTTGCAAATAGAGTTTCTTTTTATTATTTCGACTTAACATGACCGATTTACCGCCATTTTTATTTTTCTTTAGTTGACTAAAGGTAACCGTAGAAGGTTCGAATTGCTGAGAAACTTGAATATTATTAGACATTTTTTTTTGTATATTTTATTAGTGATGAAACTTTAAGTTACTTTTTTTCTAAATATATAATAAAAACATCATGTCATGTTCAGGTGAAAAAAAAAGTTTAATATTCAAAGATTGTGGATGTGGTTGTAATGGTAAAAAACAGGAAAAAAAATTTCTTATTGCGTTAATGTCGGCGTTACTATTTTTTGTAATCGCCAACCCAACTACATTTCGTCTTGTTAGAAAAATATTTGGAAATTGGGTTTCTACACCAACGGGGTGTCCATCAACATACGGTCTTTTACTCCATTCTTTAGTTTATTTACTCATTTCATGGGGTATGATGAATTTAAAGAAGGAAGAAAAGGAAGAAAAGGAAGAAAAGGAAGAAAAGGAGGAAAAGGGGGAAAAGGAAGAAAAGGAAGAAAAGGAAGAAGAAAAGCCAAAAGTGGTTCCTAGAATGGTTGACATGCCAATGCCAGAACCAGACATGTCAGAAGAACAATTCCCTGTCATGGACAGTGGTTTATACTTAGATTCTTATGACACTACTGATGCAATAGATTCGAGGTTATATGTATAAATAATTATTAAAAATCTTCGTTAAATTCTATGGAAGTTGAATCTTCGTCGATTTTTCCATAATCACCAACTCTTTTTTCGAAAAAATTAGTTTTACCATCGAGTGATATATTCTCCATAAAATCAAATGGATTTTTTGTACCCCAGATTTTATCGTGACCACTCTGTTTTAGTAACCTATCTGCGACGTATTCTATATATTCGGACATTTTATCCGAATTCATACCAATTAAACTACACGGGAGTGCATCTGTTATAAACTCTTTTTCGATATCAACTGCATCTTTAACAATTTGTTCAACTACACTTTTATTCGGTTTATGTTTTAACATTTTGAATAATTCAATAGCAAATTCTAAGTGTAAACCTTCATCTCTACTTATAAGTTCGTTACTAAAGCATAGACCAGGGAGTAATCCTCTCTTTTTTAACCAGAAAATGGCACAAAAACTACCTGAAAAGAATATACCTTCTACACAAGCAAATGCTAATAAACGTTCACCGAAGGATCTATCCTTACTAAACCATTTCATAGCCCAGTCAGCTTTATTTTTAATACAGGGTATAGTTTGTATAGCTTCAAAGAGATTCTTTTTCTCAGAAGAGCTTTTTATATATTTATCTATAAGTTTACTATACGTTTCACCATGAACCATTTCGTTATGTTCTTGGTAGGCGTAAAATGAACGAGCTTCTGTGTATTGAACTTCACTTGCAAAATTATCGTTTAAGTTTTCAAATACTATACCATCTGATCCTGCAAAGAAAGCAAGAATATATTTAATAAAGTGTTGTTCATTTTCACTCAAGTTTACCCAGTCATCCATATCTTTAGAAAAATCAATTTCCTCAGCCGTCCAATTGGACATTTGAGCCTTTTTATACATAGCCCATAAGTTTTCGTGTTCAATTGGGAACACTGTAAATCTATCGAGTGTTGGTAATAACATTGGTTCAGCATCTTCGAGGTAATCTTGGAAGTCAAAATAACTCCCGATTAATTCACCATTCATGAAAATTTGTGGATATACAGATGCTTGAGCACCACATCTTTTTTTCAATTCTTCTTTGTCCACTAAAACTTTTTTATTTTCTAATCTGTATTCTTTACATAAATCAACTGCTAAATCACAGTACTGACATCCTTCTTTAGATAAAATTTCAATCCCCATCGTGCTAATATCTGTAAATATTTTTGTATGAAAACTTTAATAATGATTAACATTTCAGAAATTCAGCCTGGAGAATTAATAAAAGTTTTAGTGAACTTAGAGGACGATATAGAAGATGAGATATACGCTAAAGTAAAGGAAACCAATACAGATTACGTAGTAGTTTCTTATTATTCAGAAACATCTATGACTTATAAAGGTGCAAGGTTATATGAACTTGAAGAAAGGGATGAACTTGTTCAGGAAGAAAACTTATCAGAGCATCACCAATCAACTGATTATTTTAAAAACGTGAAGGATAATTTATACTACATGATAGACGAAATAGACTCAGAAGAAGAGAGTGATATTATAGATGAATCTGATGATAGTGGAAGCGATCTGGAAGATTTTATCGTTTCTGATTCGGAAGTAGACGGTGTTGTTATACCACCTTCTAACAGTAGAATTATAGATAAAGAATGGAAAGAATGGGAACCGAGAAGTCCGGGATCTTTAAGATATAAGCAAATGGTTGATAATATTGAATCAATAGCAAGAATACAAGCAGATAATTTGAATTTTTAACCTAAGTGCGAAATTAAATTTTATTATTTTTAAGAATATAGTGTATAATGGATCTGACTACTATATGGTCTGTCGTAGACAAACTAAAAAATAAACAAGTAATAACAAAGTCGATCAATATAAATTTATGTAAAGAATGTCAAAACGTTAAAGTAATTTCAAAAGAAGGGTTACCAACATGTTCACACTGTGGTTTAGTGGACACACTATTTTTAGATGAAAACCCGGAATGGACGAGTGGTATAACTGAAGATGGTAAGGTAAACGATCCGGCGAGATGTGGTAATCCTAACGCAAATCCTGAACTTTTTTCTGAATCTTGGGGCAAAGGTACAATTATTTCAACACAGAAATCTTCATCGTATGGAATGAAGAGGTTAGCAAAGATAAATTTTCATCAATCTATGAACCATAAAGATAGATCATTATATCACGCTTATAAAGATATAGATGAAGCGTGTATATCTTTACCGGAAAATGTTTTAAAAGATGCAAAAATGATGTATAAAAAATTCAACGATAAAAAATTAACAAGGGGTGCCGTTCGTCTAGGTATAAAAGGAAATTGTGTTTTATACGCTTGTAGAATGTATAAAGTATCGCGTTCGACTAAAGAGATAGCCGATATGTTTTCTATACATTCTAAAGATATAAGTAGAACATCACAACTTTTCAAAGAAACAATATTGGGTAAAACAACAAAAAATTATACAACTTTACCTAACGATGTTATGCAAAGATTACTAAACTCGTTTAATGTTTCTAGAGAAGAACGATTAAAGTGTAATAGAATGTCTATAGACCTTGAAAATTGTTCGCAACTCATGAGTAAAACACCTAATAGTGTTGCATCAGCTGTAATTTATATCGTTTTAAAAAATAAAATCAATAAAAATGAAATATGTGAAAAATGTTCAGTTTCTATACCGACTATAAATAAAATTGAAAATATTATAAAAAAATACTTAGAGGATAAAGTTTAAATATAGTATATAATGTCCGAAACTAATAATAGACCTTTACGCGTTTTTATAAGTACACCATGTTATGGTGGCTTGTGTTTAGAAAAATACATGATAGGTATTGTTAAACTCCAACTTGAATTAATTAAAGAAGGTATACAGCTGGTTTTGGATACTACTGAAAATGAAAGTTTAGTACACCGTGCTCGTAATGTTGCAGTGGGTAGATTTATGCAAAAAACAGATTGTGATTTTTTTATGTTCATAGACGCAGATGTTGATTTTGACCCTAAATCAGTGGTTAGACTTATTCGTTCGGGACACGAAGTTTCCGTTGCTGTTTACCCTAAAAAAGTTGTTATGTGGGAACAGGCTAAAAGGGCAATTGAACAAGGTGATGAACGTGATTTATCAATGCTTTCATCTAGTTTAGTTGCTAATATAGGAGCTACAAGTAGAACCGTTGAAAATGGTTTTATAGAAGTATTGGATGGTCCAACCGGATTTATGGTTATTAGTCGAAAAGCTTTTGAAAAAATGCACGAACATTATAAGGATTTGGATTGCAAAAACGATCATCAAAATAGAGATTTTGATGAATATTGTGCCGTTTTCGATTGTATGATCGATCCAGATAATCGTAGATATCTTTCAGAAGATTATGCTTTTTGTAGACGTTGGCAACAGATCGGTGGTAAGATATACGCAGATTGTCAAACAACTTTAGGACATGTAGGAAACTTACCATTTTTCGGGTGTTTAGAAGAAAGGCTTAAGGCTTAGAGTATATAATGTAATAATATGAAATTTGCAACTATAATAGTTACTCGGAGTAAATCATGTCACGTAAAAACTTTACATAGTATTCTTAAATTTAATTTAATGTGTTTACAAAATAATTGTGAAAACGAGATAGTTTTTGTAAACGATGACCCGTTCTATAAAGCAGATACAATTGCAAAATATATAAAAACACACGAG
>Ga0181564_10003940_pt1 | contig 12686 bp, 8 predicted proteins | sample 011ome_24_FD_134512 | JGI IMG/M metagenome (GOLD analysis project Ga0181564, IMG submission 134512) | Coastal salt marsh microbial communities from the Groves Creek Marsh, Skidaway Island, Georgia - 011513CT metaG (megahit assembly) | ecosystem: Environmental > Aquatic > Marine > Intertidal zone...
CTTCAAAAAATGTACAAGTGCTCCGACATGTACTTGTGTGGTTCGTGCTCGGAAGGTTTCGGAATTCCACAGCTCGAAGCGCAGTACTACGGGTTGCCCGTGGTTACCACGAGATTTGGTGCCATGCACGACTATTGTTGGTATGGAGTGTCAGTGCCACCCGTCCAGCGACACTTCAATCACATGCAAAGTGCTTGGTGGGTCAAGCCAAGTGTAACGGGAACGATTGAAGGAATGGAAAAGGTCTACAATGATGATCTAGAAACGACCTCCGAATGGGTACAGGCCGAGGTGAGATCTCGGATGAGTTACGAGGCGGTAAAGAACAAAATTCTCGAAATTATTGAGAAAAAATAAAGGTTTGTGATATTAGAATATGGTTCAGACTCCATTCAAAGCGGTGTTTACCAAAAATACCAATTTCGTTACACAAAGTTTTGATACAATATCACAAAATATAAATTTTGGATCAAACAAGAGATTTTTGATACCTCGTCACGGTGACTTTTTAACACGCATGTATCTTTTGCTAGACTACGAAAGTACAAAAAGCGCATCTGTAAATCAGGCACATGCCATGATTGATTACGTATCCTTGATAATTGTGGGACGACCATTCAACAAGAATCCGGAGAAACGCTAAATCTTCGCCTGAATGTGAGTGAAGTGGAAGATAAAACATTTTCAATCGTACAACTTTATCGGATGTTGGGGGGAGGACCCGATTTCCCTTTCACCGATACGGTTCAGTATCCTAGAACATACCGTATGCAAATTCCACTTGATTTTTGGTTTCATGGGAAAATAAATCTAGCACTTCCACTTTTTGCATTAAGATACCAAGAAGTGGAAGTCGAAGTTGGAATCCGAGATTCCGAACGATGGGGCGGCGTAGATTCGGGTATTAAGAACATAAAGACAACTCTGCGAGTAGAATATGGTTATGTCCCCGAGGAAATTATGATTTCGCTATCTAAAAAACCGTTTATTTTACCTATTGAGCAATTTCAATACTATTCAAATAAATATACGAACGATAATGTAATTACAATCGAACCTACATTTATAAATCCTATAAAATCATTATTTTTAATTTTCAAAAATAAAGAAACGGAAGTGACTGCACCATTTGATTATAGTCGTGAAATAGCCATACAAAAAAGTGTAAATGAAAATGATTTCTTGAACTGGTTTGAACTTGATTTAGATGGCCAACTATTGATGCCCAAAGAGGCTGGAACATTCGAGATGTTAAGAGGATTTCAATATTATGCTCACTTTCCCGGCGCGACACAGAATATTTTGGGACCTTACGAACGATATTGTGGCTACATTTATGCACTAGCGTTGTGCAGAGATCCAATGAATCGCGCCGTGCCCAACGGTGGAATTAATTTTTCTTGTATAAAAAATCAAATTTTTAAAATATCCGCAAAAGGAAAAAATGCGGATGAAATAAATTTAAAATTGTATGCACTCAGTTCAAATTTTCTTTATATAGAAAATGGCATTGCTAAAATGACATTTCCTTACAAGAATAATTTACCACCTCGTTTTATATAATTACGGCGTTACCATCTTTAAAAAGACAATTCACGATGGTTAAATAAAATATTTTCATATTAATGCTTGACGAAGGTGACAAAGGAAATGCTAATGTATTCGAGTTTATATTTACATAGCTCGTGGAAGATACTTTGATGTTTCCGCCATCTGTCCATGGTTCAAAGCGCATAATGTATGGATCAGATAAATTTGTCGTATCGGAATAAGAAGTTGTGGGAATTCCGATGCGCACCAAATCTGTTTTGAAGTTTGAATACTGTCCTGAATTAAAACTTAAAATTGAATTAACGCTCGTGTCTAGAAAAATATTGTTATAGCTGAGATCAAAATTTTGCCCTCCTTGATTGAAAAATTCAGACCATAGTATATATCCTACCGGAGCTGCACTGTACGTAAATTCGATATACGCAGATTGAGGTCTCGGTGGTTTATACTCATAGTCTCCACTTATCACGACCAACGGTTGTTCTGAAAATGAATATCCGTAGAATGTGCCGTGGTTGTTATAATCGTGAATATATGATTGAAATTCTTGAAAAAATAATGGATTTTGAAATTCATTTCTGTTTGTTTTTCCAAGTGTATCAATTCTGGCCTGTTTGATTGGGGTGTAGTACTCCGGGTTAAACAAATCTCCTTGCTCGTATTTGAAATTCCAAAATATTGCTCTAAATGAATACAGGCTATTCAAATAATATCTGTATGATCTGTCCAGTGATATTGGCAGTGATTCTCTTTCGGTTACTATTTTTTCAATTGGATAAGTTTGAGGAATAGACATAATAGATAGACGTTCAGAGTTTGTAAGTACAATTTCTTCTGTGATGAACAAAAAATCTGTTATATCCGGGTTGGGACCAAATTGAGTAGTATCCGAAATTATACTTTGAAATGGTAAAAATTTAATAACAACCGTTATTTCTGTATTGAGTGCACACAAGGGCAAGGGAGTTTTAAATGATGTCGTGTCAACATTATTAACCGTGTAATGACTGTTAAAGAAAAATGGTATGGGAAAAAATAATACTTGATTTGTATCATACGGAGTCAAAATTTTTTGTTGATTGTATTCTTTTCCTAAATTAAACATAAGATTAAGTGTATTGGTTCTAGTTTGATTTTTAGAATGCATAGACTCGTACATTGACATCCAATCTCCTTCCAGTGATTGTATTATTTCGCCACCTATTATGAGGTCCACACGTTCGATCATGGAAACGCCAAGATTATATAAACAAGAAACGGGTTCGATGGACGTTGGGAACTTGAATTTAAGCATCAGAGCCGTGAGAAGATCACCCATTTCTTTTGGTTTGAATACGTGGCGTATCTCTTGACCCAAAAACTTAGTTTGAATGGGTTTATAGTATCTGTAGTATGGTGTCGTTTGGGTAAATGATTTATGATTGTATGTCGTGGAAGACGTTTCCTTAGAATATAGGAATGTGTCCTGCTGTCCAACCGCGCTGATGCCAGTCAATGCACCGATGCCCGTTTTTCCATGGAATCCAATTGGAGGTTCGACCATATCCCCTCTCTTAAAACATTGCTATATTTTAAAATATGTCGTATATCGGCATTGGTGTCGATAATCCAAACCATAATCTTGAAGTATCAGGTCAAGTACGCATAGAAGCTGTTGAAGGTGGCAAGAGGAGTCAAAGAGTTCCTTTTGAAATTTTAAGCGATTACACAGGAAAGAGAACACTCACCGATTCAAGGCAGCTTAGGCTTAGGGTCACGCCGTCGGAAACGACCACCTCAACCGCCCACATTGACATGGGAATAGACAATCAATACGGTAATGTGTTTTTTATAAGTCGGCCCGTATTTGATTCAACTGTTTCTGGTGATAGAATTTTTTCGATAGATAATAATTTATTATTAGAAACACCAAACTCAAATGTATTTTTTAAAAGCGCAACATGTAACGATTTTACTATTAATAATGCATTGCGAGGCGAAGACATGCGAATATCTTTTATTGATGATGTTGTAAATAGAGATGTAGGTTCCAATCTTGTATCAATAAATGGAATTACAACTAATACAACAAAAGATAATGATAATATCGTACTAGAATTATTCAATAAGCAATTATCTTCAAGTAGTTTTAATGTTTCACATAAAATTGACGATACTATAATAAGCAATTTTTATATAAACCATTTTTCCAATGGGATTTATTTAGGTGAAGAAATAATAATAGATAGTGCTGGTGATGTTACGGCAAGTGGATATAATTCTTTCACCGGTGCCCATAAAGGAATACACGACGATACTATAGAATCGGGTAAGATAGTGTCAGTTGACTCTAGTAAAAAATTACAAGAGTTAAGTATAAATCAAGCAACACCTCATATAAAACCTTCAGATGTACCAATGGACCCATGTGTTTTTGGTGTATCGTCTGGTAACAATTATTACAATGCCATCGGTGATGGTTCGATATGGGTATCTGATATAAATGGGACGTTCACGGCAGGTGACTATATAACATCTTCAAATCTATCTGGATATGGACAAAAACAAAATGATAAATGTATGAAAAATTATACGGTTGGCAAAATATTACAAAATTGTGATTTTGAAAATGGTGATATACGTTATTTATCTATAACAACAGATAATATACTTGCAACGATAACTAAAGAACAATACAATGAGAATTCATATAGAGCACAAATTGTCGCATGTACGTATCATTGTGGATAATAAAATATTACTAAAAATTAAGAATGTCGGGATTCATAGACGGACAAGTATTAATAAGTAATTTGGAACAAGGTTCGACATCACAAGGCGTTCCATTTGAAATTTATAGTGATTATACTGGAAAGGGTTCAATAACAAATTCAAGACAAATGAGATTATCAGTCAGTCCATCAGAAACATTGTCTTCCAAATCCTATATTGATATGGGAATTGACAATCAGCATGGGAATGTTTTTTTTATAACAAATCCGGTTTTTCATCCTTCCACTACAGGAGATAGAGTTTTTACAATAGACGAAAATAGAAATATAAAAACATTACATACAATTTCAATAGAAAATGAGTTTAATATAAATAATGGATATATAAATGATTTGGTAGTTAAGAACCATTTTCCGGTAGTACCCAAATCCGAATTTGTTAGAAATGGAAATATATTGAAATATGAAACAACTTCTAGTATAAATGACATATCAATATCAAATGTAGTGACTGGTAGAAATCATGCCATGGCTGTAGACGAAAATGGCAAATTTTATGTAACGGGTTCTAATCAATTTGGCCAACTTGGATTAGACAACGGTAATGTAGATTTAAATACATTTACAAACATACCGGAATTTGATAATCCTCAACTATATGCTTGTGTCGGTGACTCTTCTTTTGTATATAAAAGTAATGTTTTATATGCTTGCGGTCAAAATGATTATAATCAACTTGGTTTAGGTCGTTCGTCCGGTACAACTTACTCAACTTTTCAATCGATTACTGGCACGATAAGTGGTAATGTTGCCGCATTATATTCAACTCCTTATGCAGTCAATAATACATATTTTCTTGGAACTGATGATAATATATATCGTTCGGAATATTTTTATGCAGTGTTTAGTAAATATGTAGAAATAGATAATGTTGCTGATATATCGTTTGCAGGATTTTCTGGAGACGAGCATCAATTAATTCTAAAAAATGATGGAACTGTTTATGGAATGGGACAAACAGAATTCTATCAACTTGGATACAAAGCGCCATACGGGAATAAACCATTACAACAACTTGTATACTATAGTGCTCCTATAAGTATAAATGTTCAGTTGCCATTAACCGTCACCGAAATCAATACTGGGCGATATCACGTAATGGTTAAAACATCTGATAATTACGTTTGGATTACTGGGTCTAATCGGTATGGTCAACTTGGATTAGGAGATACAGATAATAGAAATACATTTACAAAACTTGTAGATTTCCCGAATGTTACACATTTTGCTTGTGTTAGTGATAGTTCTTATATAGTTAGTGATGGTAATTTATATGCTTGCGGTAAAAATAATTACGGACAACTTGGTATAGGAACGGTTAATTTATCAGTGACGACTTTTCAATCAGTGAGTGGTACAGTTGCAAACAGTGTTACTGGTCTTTTTTCTAGTCCTTTGCTCAATTATCATACATCTATAATTACAACAGGTGGAAAAGTTTATGCTGCCGGTGATGGCAGAATCAGTGGTCTTTCTCAAAATACTACAAAATTTACAGAAGTACCATCTGCAATTGGACTCGATGTCGTATCATTATCTACAGGTAATGAAGCAAATCTAGTTTTAACAAGTAACAATGAAGTATATGGTTGTGGTACTTCTATTTTTGGTGAATTGGGGTTTATTTCAACTACAATAAGTGCTTATACACAACTTAGTTATTCGGGGTCTGCTATAACAAACGCAATTCAGGTATCATTATCTAGACGTGCTTCCCATATATTATTAAATACCGGGGTATATATAACTTCAGGTATATCGTCTAACAGAAATGTAGAAGTGTTTACAGCGATTACTCAGTTGACTGGTATAGATGAATTAGCACCCACAGATAGATTCATTTTGATAAGAAAAGGTACTGACCTTTATATTGATGGTTTTATAGATTCCGGCGTGAGTGGTGTTCCATCGTGGATAAACGACTATCTAAAAGTTTTTTCTTTAATAACAACACCTAATGTAACAAATATTACAAATATAGCTGTAAATGAAGAATCATCTTGGGCGTTAAAAAGTGATGGTTCAATAATAAGAACGGGAAGAAATGACGATGGAGAACTTGGAATCAATAACAATTATACACAAATATCATGGGAAAATTATACATATAATACTACACCAATACAAAATGCAAAAAAAATATCTGTGGGATTTCGTTCTAGTTCAATAGTTCTTGATAATGGAGATTTAGTATCGTCGGGCCTCAACAATTCGGGTTCATTGGGTTATGGTTCTAATGATTATGTAGAAGGATTCACAACAATAACACAAAATGTAGAAGATGTCTACAATGGGGTTAACTTTCAATACATAAAAAAGACAACTGACACCGTATTTTATGTGACCGGCAATAATACGTACGGGCAACTTGGCGGAGGCTCAAGTTCAACCGTATTCAGAACAACTTCCATTTCCGCAACAGATGTAAAATATTTATCTAGGTTCCAGTACGGCGTTTTAATGTTAAAAAATAATGGCGTAATATTCGGAACAGGATTAAATTCCAGTGGAGAATTATCTCTAGGATCTTTCAAAAATACAAATGGCTTTAAAGCTTTTTTTTCAGAGTATTCTTATCCAACAACTATTTTCAATGCAAATGGACTATTTTTTCCAGTCATTGATTTTAATGGAACAACATCAAATTTAAAATTAAAATATCAAGAAAATGCTTTACATACATCTATAAATCAAGGATATAACGTAATTTTTGACAGTTTAGGTGGATACATAACTGCTAATGTATTTACACCGTTCACTGGAGCACATAGATGTACGATGGATACGGATTTTGAAGATGGCTTGATTGTATCAAATAAATCATACACGATTAGAAAAAGATTAACAGATGTACATCTTTCAAATGTGTCAATGGATCCATGTGTTATTGGTGTTTTATCTGGAAATGATAAATGCAATGCTTTAGGTGAAGGAGGAATATGGGTAACCGATATAAATGGATCATTTAGTGCAGGAGATTATATAACAACCTCACCCTTGCCAGGATATGGTCAGAAACAAAATGATGATAAAATGAAAAATTATACAGTTGGAAAAATATTACAAAATTGTAATTTTGAAGACGATGTGATACGTTATCTATCCGTAACAAATAATGATGAACTTGTAATTATACCAAAAGAACAATATGATGAAAAATCATATAGAGCACAATTTGTTGGTTGTACGTATCATTGTGGTTAATATTATATTTATTATTGTTAAATGACTTATGTAGGTATAGGTTTAAACCATCCATTGGAAGTAGAAGGGCAAATTTTCATAAGTAATACGGAAACAACAAACGTCCCATTCGAAATATACAGCAATTATTCAGACAAAAAATCACTTATAGACTCCAGACAATTGAGGCTACGCGTGAATCCAAGTGAAATACCTGGTTCTACTTCTCATATTGATATGGGTATTGATAATACAACGGGTAATTATTTTTATATATCTCAACCGGTATACGATTCAACTATATCTGGAAATAAAGACACCTTTAAAATAGATAATCAAGGTTCAGTTTCAATTAATGTCAAAAACTACAATGCTGACGACATTTACGGTAATTTAATTTCATCTTCTAATATGATTATAGATGAAACTGATATAGTTACAAGTAATTTAACTATAAGTACAGGTGTATCTTTTGATTTTAATTATTCAAATGTTGTAACTTCAACGCCATTATCAATTGAAAAAGTTTACATAAGTTCAAAATTGATTTTTGGAACAATATATGTTACATCTGTATTGGTAATAACAACAGATGGCAGTGTATATGGTTGTGGAGATAATGAAGATGGACAGCTTGGTACGGGAAATAAAGTATCGACTAAATTTTTTGTCAAAGGTTTAGGTGAGGGTACCTCGGGTGTGGTGAAACTCGCAACGAGTGAAAGTGCTACGATTACATTAAAAAATAATGGAAAAATATACTATTCTGGACGTGGGATTACTGGTATATCAACGAGTCTCGTTTTTAAAGAAATAACTTCAATAAACAATGTACTAGATGTTGTTCTTAATGATAGTTTTGCTTTATTTCTAAAATCAGATGGAAGTGTATATGGTATTGGTTCGAATTCCTATAGAGCTATGGGAATAGGTAATCAGTCTTCTGTCAGTACACCTACACTTTTAATAAATGGAGCTAGCGACGTTTCAGCTATTGCTGCATCTCCAAAATCTACAGCAATAATTAAAAATAATGCTGTATACACATGTGGATACAATGAATATGGTGAACTTGGGATTTCGAGTGTTCCTGTAGGAACTTTTATAACTACTCATCAATTAACAGATGGTGAAGGAACATCTGGAGTTGATCAAGTTGCATTTAACGAAAACCTCTATAGGGGTAAGGTACTATATATAAGAAAGGGTGGTGCTATTTATTCAACCGGAGATAACTATTGGGGACAACTTGGAATAGGAACTTCGGGACCGGGTACAAATAGAACAACTTTTACAGCTGCTATCGGAGAAGGAGCAAGTAACGTTAATGAATTACTTTTGAGTGGACGAATAATAAAAAATGATAATAAAATATACTATACTGGCGGTGATGCGGACAGCAATGCAGTTAGATTCACACAAATAAAATTTGACGGTCCTGTTTCAGATTATAGTTTAGGTCCTGGAGATATTGATAATAGAACAGAAGCAATAGTATCAGAATCCAATATATTCATAAGGTACGTAAGTCCTTTTTATGGAACACCTTCATATGCAACTACATTTACCGAAGTACCGGGAATTGTACCTCCTGAAATTACTATTGCAGAAATAAACAACACAAATCACGGAAACCCCGTAATTAAATTCAATTCTACAGAATATCAAGATGATTATGGAGCTTTTTTGGGTTTGCATGAAACGGCATCAAGTAATCTAATGAGAATGGGTGTCATAACTACAAATCCAACAAATTATGTTACTGTAAATGAAGATGGCACCATGTCCGCTTCTAGTTTTCTATCATTTAAAGGAATGCATGGTGCTATTTCAAGTAACGTAATTGAAAAAGATTTAATTGTGTCTGTTGATACAACTTCATCGCCAATAATAAATTCCGTAAATGATATATTAACAAATGTAAAATTATCCGACATTGAAAATGATCCAAATGTCTTTGGTGTTTCGAATGGCGACGGACACTATAATGCAGTTGGTAACGGTACAGTATGGGTTACAAATGAAAATGGAACATTTACATCGGGAGACTATATTACTTCATCAACCCTATCTGGTTATGGAGTTAAACAACTGGATGACACGCAAATGAACTACACGGTAGCAAAAATTTTACAAAATTGTGATTTCACGAACGCTAAACGGTTTCTTTCGATGTCAGAAGATAAAACTCTTTCGACAATTACAAAAGAAGAATACTTATCAAACACTGGAAATGTTTATCACGCGGAAGTGGTCGCGTGTACATATCACTGTGGATAAAATATAATTAGTTATTAGAATAATGGAAACTCCATTCAAAGCTGTGTTTACAAAAAAATGTAACTTTCTTACTCAGAGCTTTGACACGGAACCGATAAATATTAATTATGGGTCAAGTGGAAAGTTCATGGTACCAAGACATGGTGATTTTATCACGAAAATGTATCTTTTGATTGACTACACAAGTACTCAAAGCACCAGGTTGAATCAGGCACATGCCATGATTGATTACGCGTCATTGAGTATCGGCGGAACTACGATTCAACAAGAGTCGGGTGAAACCTTAAATCTACGCTTAAATGTAGAAAATACAGAAAAAGAATCATTTTCAATTGTTCAGCTTTATAGAATGCTGGGAGGAGGACCCGGATTTCCTTTTACAGACACGGATCAATTTCCACGAACCTATCGCCTTCAGGTGCCTCTTAAGTTCTGGTTCCACGGAAAGACAAATTTGGCCATTCCATTATGCGCTTTAAGACTGCACGAAGTTGAAGTTGCCGTGGGAATAAGAGACGCGCAGCGATGGGGCGGCGTCGATAATGGAAATAATAATGCAAATGTTAGTCTGCGAATAGAATATGGTTATGCACCAAAAGAAATTGTTGATTCGCTAATTAAAACTCCATTAGTTTACCCCGTTGAACAATTTCAATCTTCAGAAAAAGAGTATACGGGCGATTCAGTTTTTGTACTAAAACCTTATATAAATAATCCCGTGAAAGCTCTCTTTTTCACTTTTAAAAATACTTCGACTGAAACAACAACGCCATTTGATTATTCACGTGAACTACAAACATATGAAGAAACTACTCTTGATTACAATGATTTTTTAAATTCACTAGAAATAAAACTAGACGATAATTTAATATTGCAAAAAGAAGTAGGAACATTTCAATTTCTAAGAGGGTTTCAATATTATTCTCATTTTCCCGGTTCTAACCAAAATATTCTATTTGGACAAGATGCATATCGTGGTTACATATATGCACTCGCGCTTTGCAAAGATCCCATGAACATTTCTAAACCAAATGGATCTATAAATTTTTCAAATGTGATAAACCCATATTTCAGATTTGATACCAAAGGAAAAAATGAAGACGCGATAAAACTTAAAATATTCCCCCTTTCTATAAATTTGCTTTATATAGAAAATGGTGTTTCAAAATTGGTATTTGATAATACTGGAATAGAATATCCAAGATATCGCTAATTTATATATCCCGTGCCATTTTTTACACTTAAATTAACTACAGACAAATAATAAAAAGTAAGTATCATTTTTGTACCAGGTAAAACAGGAAATGCTTCAATTGCGGTATTAATGTTTACCGAAGACGACGAATCAATATTAAATGATCCGGAGGGACTGAAACGTACATCCCACGGAAATTCATTGTCAGTTGAGCTATACGTTGTCGTAGGCAACCCAATGTAACCGCTATTTGTTTTAAGTGTACTGTAGACACCCGTGTCCAATGAAATAAGATCCAGACTTGTGTCGAGAAATAAATTGTTGTAACTGTAAGTGTAACTGGATGAAGAAGTTCCGAGAATTTCGGAAAAATTTCTGAATCCGACGGGCGCCGCCGAGTAAAACATATCAATGTAAGCACTCTGTGGCCTTGGTGTTACATATTCATAATCTCCATATACAACCTTCAAAGGATTTTCAGAAAAACTATATGAATAAAACACGCCATTATTGTAAAAATCGTGGATATAAGACTGAAATTCTTTAAAAAATAATGGATTTTCAAATTCACTTCTATCCGATTTGCTCAATAAATTTATTCTAGCTTTTGTAATGGGACTGTAAAAATCAGGATTGTAAGGCAGACCTTGTTCTAATTTGAAAGTCCAAAATATTGCTCTAGATGTGTAATAACTATTAAAATAATAGCGATATGCCACCTCTAGCGCCTTGGGTTCTAATTCTACGCTTTCATCACTTACCTTTTCAATTGGAAAATTCACATTTTTGTATAAAAAGGAATATCGTTCTTGTTCCGATAATTTTACTTCTTCGGTCACAAACGTAAAATTTGAAAGATCCGCACCAGATGAAAACCCAGATGTGTCTCGAACAATGTCCTCTAAATTTAAAAATTTAATCACTATCATAATTTTAGAATTATACAGCGCACATAGAGGAAGTGGAGGCCGAAATGAGGTTGTATCAACGTTCGAATCATTATAATGATTGTTGAAGAAAAATGGTATTGGATAGTACAAATCTTTTGGATAAGATGTTACTATACCTTTTTGATCATAAGTTGTGCCAAAGTTGTGCATTATTCCAAGAATGTTTTCCCTATCTTGATTTGAAGAATGCATTGTTTCATAAATAGACATCCAATCTCCTTTCAGTGTTTGAATCTTTTCTTCATTGATAAATAAATCGATTCGTTCTATCATAGAGAGACCTAAATTTTGAACGCAAGGTGATGGCACGGACGTAGTTGGGAATGTGAATTTCAGCATAAAACCGGTCATGAGATCTCCCATCTCTTTTGGATTGAATACGTGACGTATTTCTTGTCCCAAAAAACTAGTAGAAACGGGTGTATAAAATCTGTAGTAAGGTGTTGTGTTGGTGTATTCGTTAAAATTATTTATCATTGTGGGGACGTCGTTGTATAACATTTCTTCACTGGTACCAATGGCGCTGATACCAGTTAGGGCACCAATCCCCGTGTCTCCACGGAATTCAACTGGAGGCTTCTGCATGATCCTCACTTAAAGGAAAGGGACATTTTAAAAAATAATAATGAGTCGCGAGCAGCAAATCATTGATGCGGCCGTGAACGCCATTCAGCCTGTTCTGGAGACTGCCGTGGTTGTGGCCGCGGAATACTGCAAGGCCACCGGAAGGAGCATCGTGACGGCACTGGACATGGA
>Ga0181564_10003942_pt1 | contig 12684 bp, 11 predicted proteins | sample 011ome_24_FD_134512 | JGI IMG/M metagenome (GOLD analysis project Ga0181564, IMG submission 134512) | Coastal salt marsh microbial communities from the Groves Creek Marsh, Skidaway Island, Georgia - 011513CT metaG (megahit assembly) | ecosystem: Environmental > Aquatic > Marine > Intertidal...
AATGTTATCTCTGCCGCGACCCTTGTGCATCTGTTCAGTCTGGGCTTCCAGGGCACAGTATTTTTTACTGCCCAGGAGGAAGCTGGTAAAAGCTGGCGTTATTTACTTGAGTGGTTCAGGCGCTTCGGCGGTTCTACCAACCGTCTTTTTGTTGTTGACACCAGTCCTTTCCCGGATGTTCAAGCTGCCAATAATCAACTGCTGGTATTACGGGAAAAAGATGCCAATGCAGAATTTAATGCACAGTCCACGGGGATGATTGAAAACCTGTGTATAGAACGACAAGTCAGCTATTTATTCAAGGACAAGTATGTAGAACTGGAGAATGATCGATTGATGGCCATGGGCGAAAGACCGCGCTCAATTGGCAGTACTGAATTGGGGAGAATAATTGCCGCGTCCAATGGACTGGTAGATGGGACCACGATACAGGTCCCGACAACTGATTATCACACCATGGATGAATCAGCTTCCTGGGAATCCATCGACGCATTTATAAATCTTTTGTCCTCACTGGCCGATGAAATTAAATCATAGGCGCTTGATAAATAGATCCGTGCTGACAAGCCCGGCTCGAAGAGCCAATTCCCTGCAACTAACAGGCACATCACTGTGGTAATCCATAGAAGCTTCAGTGGAAAATTTAAACCCCTTCGAGAATTCCGGTTTCTTTCTCACTCTTGGCGATGACCACTGCCCCGCAGGAATCAGAAAAGATATTCACGGCAGAGCGACACATATCCAGAACCCGGTCAGTGACCAAAAGTAATCCAATTGCCTCAACAGGTAGACCTATTGCCGTAAGGATTACCGTAATCGCTACCAGACTGGCAGCAGGGATGCCGGCAACACCAATAGAGGTGAGAAGGGCGACTAGAACAATCGTGAACTGGGTGACAAAGCTCAACTCCAGTCCATAAGCCTGGGCCAGGAAAATGGCAGCAACACATTCATAAAGTGCCGTACCATCCATATTTATCGTGGCTCCCAAGGGCAAGACAAAACTGGTAGTGCGCTCCGAGACGCCGGCATTTTTTTCCACGCACTCCATCGTCAGTGGCAAGGTAGCGGAAGACGATGCAGAGGAAAAAGCTGTCAGCATCGCCGGTGCCATGGCCCGAAAATGTCTACCAGGGTGCACTTTGGCCACATATTTGAGTATCAGTGGCAGGGCAATAAAGGTATGGGCAGCCAGAGCGAGTATTACAGTAATAAAGAAAAACAACATGGGGCGGAAAGCAGAAAATCCGGTAGCAGCGACAGTTTCCGCTACAAGACCAAAGACGCCGTAAGGGGCAAAGGCCATGATCCACATGGTAATTTTCATCATGGTTTCAGAAATACCACGCCACAGGGTAAGCAATGCTTCGGTTTGTTTGCTGGGAATCTGACTCATAAAAAAGCCGAACACCAGGCTGAAGAAAATCAGTCCCAACATTTGACCTTCTGCTGCCGCTGCAACAATGTTGGTTGGTATCATGCGCAGAAAAATCTGAACTATGTCGCCGCTACCACGCCCCTCTACACTGGCGACTGCAGAGTCGACCACATCACCATCGAGAGTCAGGTTAAGCTGATCACCCACCGGTACACCACCAGCAAGTCCTGGTGCCATCAGGTTAACGAAAAACAATCCAATAAGGATAGCCAGTGTGCTGGTAAAGGCATAATAGAGAAGGGTTTTACCACCAAGACGGCCAAGGTCGCTGCCGCTCCCCAAGTTGGCAATACCGACAATAATAGAAGACATAATCAACGGCACAATTATCATGCGCAGGGCATTCATAAAAAGTGTACCGACAAAATCATAAATCTGGACAAAGGTGACGCCAAGAAAACTGGCCTGTGTCCCGGTGATCGATCCTGCGATCGCCGCAAGCACAATGGCAATCAGTATCTGCCAGTGCAGTTTGATTTTTCTCATAGCCGAAAATTACCCTGGATGTGGATGGAATTGTATGGCCTGATCATTAAAACAGTGAGGATTCTTTTATTCAATGGCGGTCCGTCTATAATGACACGCTTGCATCAATTAAATTGCTAACCTGAAGCTACTGATTTATGGATCAATCCCACTACCTGGCTCGTAGCCGCGCCCGACTTATCAGTTTATGGGAAAGACTGAAGCAGGGCTTTGCCCATCGATATCCGACCACCTATGCCCACCTGCCAGACTACTGGCGCCTCATGCGGATGGATCGACCAATTGGTATTTACCTGCTGTTGTGGCCAACGCTATGGTGTCTATGGATTGCCGCTGGCGGCTTTCCCGACTTTGATTTACTTTTTATCTTCATCCTTGGCACTATCCTGATGCGTGCCGCCGGTTGTTGTATCAACGATTTTGCTGACCGGGATTTTGATGGTCTCGTTGAACGCACAAAGGAGCGCCCGCTGGCATCAGGAAAGATATCAGGCCGGGAAGCGCTTACTCTTTGCGCCCTGTTGTGTTTGCTGGCGTTCATCCTGGTGCTGTTTACCAATCGGCTAACTATTTACATGTCTTTTGGTGGTATGGCTATTGCTCTGGTATACCCATTCGCAAAACGCTTTACCCATCTGGCGCAACTGGTTCTGGGTGCTGCTTTTTCCTGGGGCGGTCTGATGGCCTTTACCGCACAGACCGGAGAATTACCGGTCTATGCCTGGCTGTTGTATACCGGGAACTTTCTCTGGACCGTTGTCTATGACACCCAATACGCCATGGTAGATCGCGAAGATGACCTGAAGATCGGCGTGAAGTCTACCGCCATTTTGTTTGCGGATGCCGATCGATTTGTTATCGGTATGCTGCAGGTTTTCTTTCTACTTACCATGTCGCTTAGTGCCAAACATTTTGAGCTGGGAGGCTGGTTCCAGTTTGGCCTGTTCCTCGCCGCCTGCCTGTTTGCCTACCAGCAGTTCCTCACCTGGAAACGTCATCCCAGGGACTGCTTTCGAGCCTTTCTGAATAACTATCGGGTCGGAATGATCATTTTCTTTTTTACCGTGGTGGATTTATTTATTCCTTGAAATAAGTCTCAGGTTACAAGTCTCCAGTCACAAGCAAATCAGGTTGTAGGTCGGAAAAGCGCAGCGTCTTCCGACGTGGTGTTAGACTTCTGTTAAGGTTATTTTCTTACGTCGGATGGCGGTCTGCGACCTTATCCGACCTACTGTGGTTTTGTTTTGCTTTCCTGTTGTATCCTGTCTCTTGCCTCTTTTTTATAGCAAATCCCTGCCATTAAACACTTCTCTATCCAGTTCAAATGAATCGATTCCTTCAACGCATCCCAGATTCACACGGTAGTAACCCGGTTTTCGCATGGTTTCATGGAAGGTGTAATTACCACACTGATTACAGAAATAGTGTTTTGCCACTTTGTTGCCAAACTGATAGCAGGACAACGCATCACCATTTATCTCTCTTTTCAGATCTGCTTCAGCCAGAGGCGGGTTTAACATGATCGCGGCACGGCGTTCGCAGTAGGAGCAATTACAACTCAGTCCAGAGGTGATGGGATCACTGTTAAATGAAAAACTGACCGCACCGCAGTGACAGCTTCCTTTATATTCAGGCATGGCAATCTCCTTTGTATGTTTTATTCTGCGATTGATTGTACGAAACGAATGCTCAGGATACGTATTGAATCAGAGCGGGCCGGGGCCAGTTGGTATCCGCCCCAAGAGAGACAAGCAATTCAACGCCACGCTCATAATTTCGACCCACGGAATTCACGCCATGGGAATCATCTCCAGGGACAACCGCAATCCCCAAAGCCAGTGCAGTTTTAAGCACTGGCATGGAAGGGTATTGTTCCGATGTTTTGTCAAAGCCGCGCAAATTAAAATCCAGAATCAGGTTTTTATCCGCAATAAATCCAAGATTACGTTCAATGCGCTGCCAGATTTCCAGGGTTTTGAATGACTCCAGGTAGGCCGGATCAAATTTACGAATAAGATCAAAATGCCCTACCACTGCCGGCTCAAGTGCCTGTAACATCTCGTATTGGGCATCGAGATAGTGTGCATATAGCGAAATAATTCCGCCACAACTCTCCACCGCAAGCTCAAAATGACTTTCATCATAATCAATGCAAATTCCATTCACATGATGCACCGAGCCAACCAGATAGTCCGGTTTTAACTCAGCTACCAGCTCTTTAACAAAGACGTCTGAGCCTTCATAGGTCTCTGTTTCAAAAGCACAAAATATTTCAATCTGGTCGCGGTACTTTTCCTTTAGTGCCTTGCACTCAGCAAAATAATCGCCAAAGCGCTGTTTCAGGAATTTTGCACTGAGCTTATCCTGCTGTTCATCAGGATAACGGGTGGCATCAGAACTGGGCGCCATATGCTCGGTAATCCCTACCCAGGAAAATCCATGACTGATATAAGCGCGTATTACCTGCTCCAGGGAATCACTGGCGTGATGGCAAAACTGCCCGCTGTGACCACCATGTACCGACACTTTTTCCATAGCGCTAACCTTGATCTTGTTGCTGAGAGCCATGCCCTGAATCCTGAAAATTGCCTCATTGCGATAGAGTCCATTGTAGTAGACATCAAGGTCTGGTGAGTACCCCTAATATTTACCCTTTAGCCATGGTGGCTGTCACTGTAAACTCTTGGATGGATTGTCATTAACCATCCATCCAATCCATTTCAAAATCCGTAATATCTGTTAAACCCGGGAGACCTCTTGAGCGCCAACAGGCCAGAAACATTCCATCTGCATTTCCTGACCAGTATTGATGAAATCAATGCTGAACAATGGGATGCCCTTGCCGGGCCCGCCTACCCATTCATGCAGCATGCTTTCTTCCAGGCTCTGGAACATAGCCGTAGCACCACCGCGCAAGCCGGTTGGCAACCTTTCCATGTGGTAATCAAAAAAACCGCTTCAGAAAATGGCGACAGCGCTGATGACAATCAAGCCGCTGTTGCCATCATGCCCCTCTTTATCAAGGACAATTCCAGCGGAGAATACGTATTCGATTGGTCCTGGGCTGATGCCTATCAACGTCATGGCATGGATTACTATCCAAAATTTGTTACTGCCATACCCTTTACACCCTGCCCGGGTCCCCGAATTTGTGTGGCCAGTGACCAGGATGCTGCTGAAATTTATCGTCTGTTGTGCGAGGCTATTCCGCAGCAGGCAAAAAAGCTGGGTGTCTCCAGCTGGCATATTCTGTTTCCGGAACAAACCGAATGTGAAGCACTTAAGGATCTGGGAATAAAATCCCGGGTAGGCTGCCAGTACCAGTGGTTTAACAGGGATTATCACGATTTTGATGATTTTCTTGCCCGCTTCAGCTCACGCAAGCGCAAAAATATTCGCAAGGAACGACAAAAAATACGCGATGCAGGAATTGAATTTGAATTTCTGGAAGGTCCTCAGATTGAACCTCCTCACTGGGACAGGTTTTATCGGTTTTACCAAAGTACCTACCTGGTACGCGGCAGAGCGCCTTACCTGACGGATGAATTTTTCAGGCTGGTGGGTAAATCCATGCCTGATAACCTGTTACTGGTGCTGGCAATAAAAGATGGTGAGTATATCGCCGGCGCCTTAAGCTTCATCGGCTCAGACTCTCTTTACGGGCGCTACTGGGGCTGTATCGAGGAATACCAGTTTTTACATTTTGAAACCTGCTATTACAAGGGCATCGAATACTGTATTGAGAAAGGCCTGCAACGTTTTGATTCCGGCGCTCAGGGTGAACATAAAATTCAGCGCGGTTTTGAACCTGAGCTGACCTGGTCCAACCACTGGATTGCCCATCCAGAATTTGATCAGGCCATCAGCCGCTTTCTTGAAGATGAAGAAAAATATATTCTGCGTTACCAAAAGGAAGCCGCCCAATACCTGCCTTTTAAAGCGGCTGATCCATGAGCTCCGTTTTACTGGCTGAGTTGCAGATTATGTTGTTTATTGAGCTTTTTCCCAAACCAGTAGCTGGTTATTGGCTGGCATCGGGTGATCTGACACCAGTGTCATGCCTGCCTTTTCTGCCAGAGCATTAACCGTTTCGAAATCTCTGATCCCGCTGACGGGATCACGCTCGCGTAACCACAGCTCAAAACCGGCATTGCTTTCACTGGTAAACTTTCCCGCGTATTTGAATGGCCCATAGACACAAAGAAAGCCGCCTGCTGCCAGCACAGAACCTGCCCCGTGAAAAAAATCAGACAATTTCTCCTGCGCCATAATATGTAATGTATTCGCACTGAAAATACCCCCTGCTGCGTTCAACGGCCAGGGTTGCTGGCAAACATCCAGCGATAATGGCGGTAATATATTGGATAGTGTCGAATCAGCCAGACCTGCCCGAATAATGGGCAAGTTTTCCTCCATGTCACTTGGCTGCCAGGTAACCTGTGGAAGTTGGCTGGCAAAAAACCGTATATGCTGACCGGTATAACTGCCGATCTCCAGCACAGTGAGTTCACCTTGAAAGTATCGGCCAATTACGTCAAGAATGGCTGTCCTGTTATTTTCGCAAGCCTGGGAAAAGGGTTTTGACATATCACAAGTGCCTGTTGAAAATTTAAGTTAAACTGAAAGTTATCACTAAAGGAATGCCATTATGCCAAAACAACAAATCGAAGGCCTGATCTCGGAATTACATGAACGCTTTGCTGATAGCGACACCAGCCCGCAGCAGGAAGCCATGCTGGCGCAGATGAAAAGTGAACTGGCCGAGTGGGAAGGACCAAAACCATCGGAAGATTTAAGGGCTACTGCTGAACGCCTGTTACTGGAGTTGGAAGAAGATCACCCGCGCACAGCTGCTGTTGTTCATGAAATTATTAACACCCTGAATAATATTGGTGTATAGCAAATCAGCGCCTGAACCGGTTATTTCTGCTTGCGTAGAAACACCGGTTTGTCGGGACTTGATTCAGCTTTGCTATAACGGTAACCATCCTCGGCAAAGTCGGCCAAAGCGACGTCTCTGTCCACCCGGTTCTGAATAATCCAGGCAGCCATTTTTCCCCGTGCTTTCTTGGCATAAAAGCTGATCACACGATACTTGCCATTGCTGTAGTCCTTGAATACCGGCGTGACAATATCCGCTTCAACGGTCTTTTTATCCAGCACACTGAAGTATTCATTGGAGGCCAGATTTACCAGGGTGTGATCATTTTTTGCCTTCATATCTCTATTGATGGCTCGAGTTACCTTGTCGCCCCAGAATTCATAGAGGTTCTTGCCACGCTCATTGCTGACACTGGTCCCCATTTCCAGTCTGTAGGCTTGCATCAGATCAAGCGGTTTAAGGGCGCCATACAGTCCGGAAAGGATGCGCAGATGGTCCTGGGCATATTTCAGGTCAGCAGTGGAAAAATTTTCTACTTCCAGCCCAGTATAAACATCGCCTTTGAAAGTAAAGATAGCGGGTCTGGCATTAGTCTCGGAAAAGGGGGTTTTCCATTTTTGAAAACGTTCGACATTTAAGTTACTGATCGCATCACTTATGCTCATCAACTTTTTCAAGTCCTGCGCCGAATACTCACGCATAATTTTGATCAGCTTACCCGAATCAGGCAAAAATTCTGGCCGCGTGGTAAGCGGTGATTTGTATTTACTTTCCAGATCCAGCGTTTTCGCCGGAGATATTACAATTAGCATGTTGGTTCCTGAAACTTGAATTACACCTGGTTAATGAATGCGTCCCACCAGTTTAACGGAGTAATTCCGTCATTGCGGTCATAAATATTGCCGTAGTACCAGACACTGTCCGTGTACCTTGCCATCGCAGAGTCGAACAGGCGCTCGATTTCAGCAAAGCCGAGATTAACATGCAGTGAATAGACCAATGCCCTGTCACTTCTTAAATCCATTGAGCCATCAAGCTTTTCCACTTCAGGCGTAAGAAACTCTGCCACTTCGTCAATACTGTCTTTACGAAATACACGAATAGACAGATTACCACTGCGCTCGATGACCTTATAGCTGGCAGGGTTATCCCGGGCACAGGAAAAAATATCGCCAGCAGCCAGATCGCGAACAAACAAGGGTGAGCGCAGAAGCTGGTAGTGGCCGCTGGTCTCCAGATATTTGACTTCCAGCTTTTCCAGCACTGGCATACCCTGGCTGTCTGAACCTGCCACGAGCTGAACCAGCCCGGTTTTTAATTCATCTGTTTGTGTCATAGGTCTTTGTAGCGAGTTTTTGTAATAGCTTTCCAGCCCGGGTTTCTATTATAGATTCCTGCAACCTGCTGTCATTGATTACCACGAAAAAAGCAAGGCGCAATGGTAGCAGGCTGGACAAAGCCTTTCATCTCCTGCAAAAGAAATTACTGAACATTGCTATAGATCAAGAGAAGCTTGTGGTGTTCCGATGTAATCTTTACACTGAAAAGTGTGCATAAATGCCTCACAAATAACTGGAGGGCGGGTTAATGGAATTATACGAAAAGATACTGGTAGCTGTAGATTTGTCTCAGGATTCAGCTGTGATTCTGGACAAGGCAAGGAAGCTTGCCAAGCAATATGACGCCGAGATAAGCCTGGTGCATGTTATAGAGCCAATCGCTGTCGGTTATGCTGTTGAAGTCACCAGTGTAGACATAGAAGGGCTTCATGAAGAAGTGACCAAACAAGCCAAGATTAGCCTTTCCGAAATGGGCAATGTGATTGATGTTCCTCCAAGCAGGCTGCATACGGTGCTGGGTCAGCCGGCCAGGGAAATTCGCGAGCTGGCAAAAAAAATTAATGCAGACCTCATCGTTATGGGTGGACATGGCCGTCATGGCTGGGAATTATTATTTGGCTCAACTTCTTCAAGTGTCACCCATGGTGTAGGTTGTGACCTGTTAATAGTCCACATTGAAGACTAAACACAATAACCGGGTAGCTCCCGTTTCATTGCGTTGATTTCGGATAAAAAAACCTGCAGTCTTGCTGCAGGTTTTTTTATTCTCTAAAAGAAATAATGTTCAACTAACACTTTAACAACGCTTCAATTAAGTAATAACCATGTTACTGACTCTGCACAAAATCGCTCTGGGCATGAAATGGTGCCGCCCTCTTGCTATTTTGCTTGGCATTACTGGCCTGGCTGGAGTAATTGCCAGCTTGTTTATCGTTACTGAGAACCTTGGGCACTTACTGGAACCATCACTGATATTGACGCTTTGGGGAATGTTGCTGTTTTCTTTTATACAGTTATTCCGGAAAATTCCGCCACCTGTCCTGCCCCATGACGATTTTCTCACCAAATTGGGGACCAGGATTATTCTGGCCCTTTATACGCTGCTTGCTTTCATGATTATCGTCGTTACCTGTATCCTTGTGTGGATGAGTTTCAGGCTAATCTCACTTCAATAAAGACCATTTCCTGAACCACTCACCAGTCAATTATCCACAAAAAAGCCGGCATATATGCCGGCTTTTTTGTGAAAAAGTTTACTGCTACACCTGGCAGAAATAGCTTTTAGAACACATAATTCACACCAAGGCTTGCTGAACGACCCTCGAACAGACTATTCACATCAAGTCCACCCTGGGTAGATTCACGCCTTTGGTTAAGAATATTTTTAGCTTGTAAATTCAAAGACCAGTGCTCTCCTATCAGCCGGGTATAATTAAAATCCAGCTCACCATAAGCTTCATCATAAATATCTGGCTGTCCCAGGATACCCACTTCCCTGATTTTCTCTCCGGTTATGTGATAAACAAGGCTGCCCTTATTCTTAAACTGGTCATCAAAGCCCAGCTGCATATTAAAAATATAGTCTGCCTGACCCTGTAAAGCGCGGGTCGGATTGGTCACCAGTCCGGAGTCTTGAGGCCTGATAGTCACTTCGGAATCAATGAGGGTTAAATTGGCAGAGAGATACCAACTGGTCCAGTCATCATTAATGAAGTCCAGCCAGCGAAAAGCATCAAACTCTATGCCTTGAGTGGTAGCATTCTGGGCATTGATAAAGGTTCTTTGATTGGCCGCGCCCGGCTCAATGATAGCCTCAATCGGTGTTTCAAAATCCTTGTAGAACAAGCCAACAGATATGCTTTCATCTCCGGAGAAATACCATTCCCAGCGTAAATCAAAGTTATCAATATAGCCCACAGTAAGATCAGGATTACCGACGATAATGAATCCAGTGACCGGGTCAATAAACGGTGCTGGTGAAAGCTCCCTGAAATCCGGACGGGAAATAGTCTCGGAATAACCCGCCCTTACCTGCATGTTGTAGTCATCGAGAATCCACGTCGCTGTGACAACAGGAAATAGATCATCACTGACCAGTTCACTTTCCACCGCCTGATCAGGGAAAAACAAATTAAAAGTCGTTACGCTCTGCCTGGACTGCTCTGAGCGGACCCCGGCCAGAAGGCGCAGGTAATAGGTAAGTTCCATGTCGGCTTCAATAAAATAGGAGTCAATTTCCTGGTCGGCCGTATAATTGTCTGTTGAGCGCGTGCCTTCTCTTAATTCAAATCCATTCTGGCTGATGGTGTCTTTATTAACTATTTCATTCAATGATGGATTGCTGCGCAGATCAAAACCGGTGGCATCTGCGCCATTGGCTATAAAGAGAAAACGCCTGATCTCAGACTCACGGTCTTTTCTTATCCGGTTCGCTCCAAATGAAAACTCTGTATTGGTATTGAAAGGCGTTTCCAGATACATACTGGCTGAAAAACCGATATCCTGATTGTTGTCTTCCAGGGCTGACCACCAGCGCTGGTTGGCATCGGCACGCAATGAAAAAGCAAAATCATCAATCTGCGGCGCATACTCATAGCGGTTCTGGCGGAAGTCCGGTGAATCACGCCTGGCACGGGATTCATTGTAATGCCAGTTCAGAGTCAATTCATTTAAATCAAAAAAGACATGCTCTCCCTCTAACTGTTTTGACAATAAGTCACGTTCAATCCATTCCAGTCGCGTTGTCCTGATATCCTGAGCTTCTGTTGCCAGAAAACCGGACTGCACCCCTGCCAGATCATCCATTTTACGAATCTGCAGCAGTGTTGCTTTAAGTGTATGGGCATCGTTGTATTCAATACCGCCAGTAAGAAACATCGACGTATCGACACTATGTTCTGTAGAGTTAAAGTCCAGGTCATTACGCTGGCTGAGCTCGCCTTCACTGTTGGCAACATAAGTATTTCTGGTGACGGTAATGGTGTCCCATGAGTTGTTATAGCTGAAATTTGCCAGACCGCCGATGCGATAATTATCCCCATACCAGGCAGAACCAAAACTTGTGGAAGCACTGATATCCGGCTTGATTTTTTCACTGACAGCGGTGTAATTGCTGTCCAGGCTTTCACCAATGGCTTCAAGCTCCTCCGCGTCAAAACCATCCTGAAAGAACATATTATTACGGCGCAATTCGCGATTACCTGAAATTGCCTCTTTCAGCGGCCCTGGTAAATCCCGGGTACCATCGTCGACACCCATCCAGTCAGTGCCTCCCCCCGGGTAGATTAAACCGTCAGAAAATGTCGTGTTGCCGGAGTAGCCTACGCTGGAAGAAAATTCAAAAAATGGTTCGTCCGGTACCACCTTGGTACGCATTTGAATGGCACCACCGGCAAACTCGGCCGGGTATTGAGAACTAAAGGTTTTTTGTACCAGCACGCTGTCAATAATACTGGCAGGAAAAAGATCAAGAGGGACAACACGACGAATAGGTTCTGGACTGGGTAAGGTCGAGCCGTTCAAAATGGTGCTTGAATAGCGCTCACCAAGACCACGAATATAAACAAATTTCCCACCAGCAAGATTTAAACCGGAAACTCGTTTGAGCCCCTCGGCCACATTACCATCTCCCGCTCTACTAAAGGCTTCTGCATCCAGAACGTTGGATATCGCTGCAGTTGCCCGTTTCTCATCAGGGATATACTCCCCCAGAGTTACTATTTCTGTGATATCCCCACCAGGAGCACTTCTGGCAGACTGCAGATTATCATCCTGGGCTAGAACCGCAGGACTTGAAAAGATAACACTGGCTATGGCCAGATAAAGCGCTTTACGTTTCATAGTGTTGATTCACTCTTAAATGAAATTTCATTAGAAAGTTCTTTTGAATCTTTCTAAAACACGGTGCCTGATTTTCTGCAGGCGGTCCTCAGGCGTAATAGCATTCGCTCTGAAAAAACTTCTCTGATTAAAATAGTTAAGGGAATTTCACTAATCATGTGAAATCCCCTTGAATTTGTATTTCCTGTATTTAAAGTCTGATAGCGTGAATGTCACCCTCAGCCCTTAACAGCAATCCTTATAAAGGACGGAAGGTCCAGCCTTCTGTCCAGTCTTCTTCTGCACTGGGTACCGCACCGACATAGTCAGTTTCATCAAAGAAGGAGCCCAGGGTGTCAGACTGAAAATGATCAAGAGCATTTACTACCGATGAGTTGATGTAGTCAGTCATTCCAGTGGAAAGCTCGACATTACCGTCCTGGGCAAAGAACCAGCTTTCGACGGTATAGGGCTCATCAGTATCTTCTACAAAGTTACTGGCACAATCGACGACACTGTTGTTCATGGTCATCACACCAGTCAGGTTGTCCGGTGTGCCAGCTGCCGTAAAGGTCTCTGTCTGATCGATATCAATGCAACCATCACCCATACCGGTAATGACAAAGTTGTAGAAATTGCCACCGGTACCTTCACGAATCAGCATGCCAATATCAGTATTGTCATTACCAACAATGGTGACATTGGAAATTACGGGCTGG
>Ga0181564_10003948_pt1 | contig 12675 bp, 8 predicted proteins | sample 011ome_24_FD_134512 | JGI IMG/M metagenome (GOLD analysis project Ga0181564, IMG submission 134512) | Coastal salt marsh microbial communities from the Groves Creek Marsh, Skidaway Island, Georgia - 011513CT metaG (megahit assembly) | ecosystem: Environmental > Aquatic > Marine > Intertidal zone...
CTAGTGTTTTTAATTGTTCAATTCCAATTACAGCTTGCATTTCAGTCATTCGATGATTTGATCCAAAATCATCATGAAGCCATTTAAATCCGATTTTATATTTTTTATCAAAAACACTTTTATATTTTTTGCCATGATCTTTGAGAGACCAACATTTAAGCCATAATCTTTTATTGTTGGTTGAAATCATCCCACCTTCACCACCTGTTGAAATAATCTTATCCTGACAAAAAGACCAGGTTGACATATGTCCAAATGAACCAATTTTTTTATCTTTATAAACTGCACCATGTGCCTGGGCACAATCTTCAATTAAATACAATTTATGTTTTTTAACAAATCTTAAAATTGGATTTAAATCACATGGTAACCCATTTAAATGAACAAGGACAATAGCTTTAACACTCTTTTTATAAACTTTTTTAATACCCTCAATACTTAAATTTCCATTATCATCTACATCTGCAAACAAAGGTTTCAATCCTAAATTAGATACACTGCTTGCTGAAATAATGAATGATCTTGGGGAAACTATAACCTCATCATTTTTTTTTAAATTTAATGCTTTTAAAGCAACTTCTAAAGCAACACTTCCGTTACTTAAAGTTATGGAATATTTGTTTCCTAGATATTTAGAAAATTTTTTTTCAAATTCAACCGACTTTGTGCCAGTCCAATAATTAACTCTTCCTGATTTAAGAACCTGATCAACTCTTTTTCTTGTGAGTTTATTAAATTTAGGATATTCTAGAATCATTTAAAATTGACATTATATTAATCTTACAAAAACAAAATATTTAATTTAATGTAATTAAAAATTTTTATAAAATATTAAAATCTATTACTAAATATAAATATCTGAAAAAAAAGTTAATTATATATATTGCTGGCTATGGTAGATCTGGTTCAACAATATTAAATTATAAATTATCAAAATATCTTTCTGCATTGAGTGTTGGGGAAATGGCTTATGTTAATAGAGAATATTATATTGATGTAAATTCAAGATGTTTTTGTAAAAAAAAATATGACACATGTAAATTAATAAAAAACATTATTAATAAAAATAAAAAAAAAAATATCGAAATTTGGTATAAAAAAATTATACCTCAAACAAATATTCTAATAAGATATTTTTTTTACTTATACGTTGCAAAGATTAAGAAGGTTAAAAATGTTCATGTTGATAATATCAAAGAGATTAAAAAAGAACTTGATATAATTGATCAAATATTCCCTGATATAATTTTAGTAGACTCCTCTAAATCAACACTACTAACTTCTAATAGGCCATATATTTTAAAAAAGCTAGGCTATGAGGTTATAATTATTCATATCACTAGGCCTTTTTTTTCAACATTCAATTCAATCAAAAAAGGAACAAATGCGTTTTTAAACAAACAATTAAAAAAAGAAAAATCATTTAAAATTTTACGTTTTATTATAAGTTACTTTTTATCAAATTTCTGTGCTTCACTGTTATCAAAGAATTTCAAATATATCTTAGTAAGGAATATTGATTTAAAAAAAAAAGAAAATTATATACTAAAAAAAATCAGTAAATTAATTTTAAAAATAGCTTCAGAAAAAAATATTAAATTTAAAAAAACTTTCGAAAATCATATGGTTGGTGGAAATAGACTAAGAAATTATTTGAAATAGTAATAAATACGAAATTGTCTAAGTAGATCTTTTCAATACAAAATAAATTAAGCAATTTGCTAATATTGAACTGATATTTAACAATCTTAGAAAAAGTGTAAATATTACACCCTCCACAAATAATAAGCCAAGGTATTGAAAATATAACCCTAATAAACTCTCTTTAAATCCTATTAGAGCATCAAGTGAAGGGATTTTTTTTATTAGGTAATTTAATATAAAAAAAGTTGAAACAATATTCAAATCAATTACTTGAAATAAAAATTTAAAAATTAATAAAAAAATTAAATATTCAAAAATAAATAAAAAAATTGTAATAATCAAAAAATTGATAAATATATGAATTCGCAAAATATTATTAGAGATTGCAATTAAGCCTTCTATTTTATTAATGAAATATTTAAATAATTTACTTTCTAAAAAAAAATTTTGATATTTTAATTTATAAATAAGTTGATAAATAAATTTCGCTAATCTTTTTGATAAAGTTGGTATAGAAATTACAAACAAGATTAGTAATGATGAAGTAATATATATGTTTTGATGGTTATTTAAAACTGTTAGCAATATTATTAATATAAACGAATTGATTAATAATCCCCAAAAAAATATAAAGTAATGCATATTAGCATATTCTTTGTACGAGTAATTATTTTGTTTCATTTCTTGTGATCTTATTAAGTGCCCACTTCCCCATAATGGTGTGCTGTTCATTAATCCAGTAAAAAAATATAAAAAAGACCAAGAAATAAATTTTGTATTATAATTTGAAGTAAGTTTTAAAAAAGAAAATGTTCTAAAACTCAATAAGCTATGTAAAAAAATTCTTAAAACCAATATTAAAATCAACCAAAATAAATCAACATTAATATTTTCTAAAACTCTTTGATAATTTTCTCTAGAAAAATTATATAAAAAAAAAATTGATAAAATACTAATTATAATTTTAAAACATAATAAATAATTTTTTTTTATCATTTGTACTAATAATTCTTTTTATTTATCCAATCTGAACATATTTCATAAAAAAAATTATCTTTTGCATACCAATTATTTAAATTCTTGATAGCTAATTCTGAAAGTGGCTCAACATCTAAATAATCATTTTTATGTGAAGTTTTTGGGTCTTTATCAATTAAATCTTTCACATTAAGATTTATATTCAATATTTTAAATAAAGTAGTTATATCAGAAATAAAATGTTCTTTTCTAATTATAAATAATGGTGGTCTATTTATTAAAAATGAAAAATTATCAAACCAATCTGCCTGATTTTTTTTCATATGACCAATTCCAGTTATGGCAATTCTAGCTTTTTTACCTTTGTCATCACTAAGATAGATAGACTCTGCTAGCTCATTTGCACTTTGAAAATTTTTAAATGAAAGTTTTTCAACCTCAGACCACTCTGAATAAATCCTTGGCTGCCCCTTCCTTAATCTTGAATAAAAAGCAGAAAAAAATCTTGTTTCTGGTTTTCTGATTGAAAAAAAATAGTCATTTTTAGTTGAAATATCACAAAGATTAATATCATGACTAAATTTATATATTTTAAAATCAAAGTTATTTATCTTTGAAAAAATATTCATAATCTGGGTCCCACCTGTTTTGCCTATGTGCAAAAAAGCGATATCATTTTTATCTAAGTATTTCTTTTTCTTTATAGATAAATCTAGTTGATTAAATATTTTTTTAATTAAATTTTTCATTGTTAAATTTACAATAGTTTTTTACAAATTATATTTAAGACTCTCAATTAATAATGTTATAAACGTCTGAATTTATTTAATATTATTTATTGCTTTTATTATTTGATAATTAACATCTTTAACGTTAAATTTTTTAGATAATATTTGACTATTATTTTTAAACTTTTCTAACAATTTTTTATTTTCTACTAATCTAATAATTTTTTTTGCTATATTAAAACTAATATCATCCACATTTAATGAGACTTTAAAACCATTAAATTCATTAATAACAGTTTCATTACACCCCAAGTTATTGGTTGTTATAATTGCACATCTCATCGCAAGAGCTTCGATTGAAGATCTGGGAACCCCTTCCCTGTAGTATGAAGGTAGAACAAAAATATCTGAAACTGAAAGATAATTTTTGACTTTATCAAATGAAATCTCATTTTTAAAAATAATATTTTTTTGATTTTTCCACTTTTTGTAATCATAATCATTAACTCTATTAGGACTATTATCAAAACCACCGATATGCAAAAATGTTACCTCTGGATGAATTCTTTTTACTATTTCTGCAGCCTCTACATAAAACTTTATGCCTTTTTGATATAATAGACGACTAACCATAACAATTTGAATTTTATTATTTATCGTATTTTTTTTGGCACTAAATTCCTTTATATTTATACCAGACCCATTAACGATAATTTTTTTTGTTTTATGATCTACCAAATCAAATTTTTTAAATTCAATTTGATCATATTTGTTTTGGAAAATAATAAGTTTAGCATTTAAACAGGAAATTTTATAAAGAAATGATAATATGTGTCTTACTATAATTTTTTTATTATAATTATTAAAGTAATAACCCATCCCAGCAATCAAAATAATATGATTTATTTTTTTAAAAAACGAATAAAAACCAATATAAAAAATAGGAGTAGCTGTATAAGATAAAATATTAAAGGGCTTAATTTTATTTAATTTTTTCTTTATTTGATAATAATCTTTAACAAATAAGAAAGGATTTAATGATTGTTTTGAAAATTTGAAAGCTACACAATCTGCTCCAAAATTATTAATGATTTTTCTCTGAATTGGCGAAAAATGTGGAGAAGCACAAACAACATTATATCCTTTTTTTACCAGATCTTTTATGAGTTCTCCTCTAAAAATTATCATTGACTCAGCTAAATTACCAACAATTAAAAACCTTCTCTTTAGCAAATCTGTATTAACTACAATATTTTTATAAAGTTCATGAATATGTTTGAAAAAAAATTTTTGATCAAATTTTTTAATTATTTTTTGCCTACAATTGTTTTTAAGTTTATGTAGAAAGTTTCTGTTTAAAAAAACTTTTTTCATAGCAAAATATAAAGCGTCAGTATTTTTGGGTTTTATTATAATGCCATTTTTATTGTTTTCGATTATTTCATTACACCCATTGATATCTGTTGCAATTGCAGGCAATTCCATGGCATTGGCTTCCAGCAAAACATTTGGGAATCCTTCTCTGTAAGAAGGAAAAATAAAGCAGTCACTTGCAACTAGGTACTCTCTAATATCATTGGTAAAATCAATTTTTATAATATTGTCATTACTTTTAATTATAGATCTTGTGATATTTTCGATTGGATCTAAACTTTTTTCTTCATTACCAATGATTAATAATGATGAATTTTGATAATGCTTATTAAATTTTGTAAAAGCTTGAACTAGTTCATTTATACCCTTATCTTTTACCACTCTCCCAACAAAAATAAATAAAAAATTATTTGAAATATTATATTTATTTTTAAATATTTTTGCTTTTTTTTTAATTAGAGAGTTTATTTTAAAATATTTAGAATCTATACCATTGCTACTTCCAAAGCCTAATACCTCTAATTTTTTATTTTCAATCTTTATTTTGTTTTTTATAAAATTTTTTAATCCTTTAGAATTAACTAAAACTTTTGTTGAACATCTGTATGTTAGCCATTCTATAAATATTAAAATATTTTTTTTTATACCATTTGCTTCCATCAACGGTAAACCAGCAACAGTATGCAGTCTATTTGGAACTTTACAAATTTTAGCAGCTAACATTGAAATAAAGCCAGCTTTAGGAGTGTGTGAATGAACAATGTCAGGTTTTTCTTTTCTTATTAATAAAATCATTTTTATTAATGAAATTAAATCATTGAGCAGACTAATATTTCTTGACATATTTAATGGGATAACTCTAATACCCTCATCAACTCTAACTTTTTTCAATGTATTATCTGAACTTGAAATTCCAATAACTTCAAATTCTTGTTTTTCATTAATAAATTTTAGTTGGTTTTTTAATAAAACACTTAATGAAATAGGAGTTGTTGTAACTCGAAAAATTTTTATCTTTTTTTTATGCATATTTTGGTAATAGTCATATTTAATAGCTTTAAATTATAAATACTTAGAAAATTTATATAATTATAAAGATAAGTTAACTTTTTTAGATTTAAACAAGTTTTTTAAATCAAATATAACATATTTTTTCTTGCATAATTTATAAATAGAATTAATTCCTATTTTTTTGAACTTATCGTGCGCCACAGCTATTATAACTGCATGATAACAATTATTTTTTAATTTTGATTTAGAAAAAATACCATACTGTTTTTTCATTTCTAGTGGGTCTACCCATGGATCATATAAATCTAAATTGCATTTTAATTTTTTTAATTCAGAAATTACTCTCTCAACTCCAGAATTTCGAGTATCTGAACAATTTTCCTTAAATGTTAAACCCATAATAAGAATATTTGAATCTTTGATTTTAATTTTATTTTTCTTCATTTCTTCAACTAAAGTTAAAGCAACATATTTTCCCATGTTATAGTTAACTTTTCTACCAGATAGGATTACTTTAGGGTTGTAACCAACTTTTTTTGCCTTGTGAGCAAGATAATATGGGTCTACACCAATACAATGTCCACCAACTAAACCAGGTTTAAAAGGTATAAAATTCCATTTTGTCCCTGCTGCAGCTAAAACTTCTTTTGTATTAATTTTCATTTTATTAAATATAACTGATAACTCATTAACAAATGCTATATTTAAATCACGCTGAGCATTTTCAATTACTTTTGCTGCCTCTGCAACTTTTATACTAGAGACCTTATGAGTACCAGCAGTTATAATCTCATTATAAAGTTTTTCTATTAGTTTTGTTATTTTCGAAGTTGATCCTGAAACAATTTTTTTAATATTTGATATAGTATATTTTTTATCACCTGGATTTATACGTTCAGGACTATATCCACAAAAAAAATCTTTATTAAATTTTAATCCAGAATACTTTTCAAGAATGGGTACACAATCTTCTTCGATGCAACCAGGATAAACAGTTGATTCATATACAATGATATCATTCTTTTTTAAAATTTTACCAATTGTTTCGCTGCACTTTAGCAAAATTTTTAGATCTGGTTTATTTAATTTATCAATTGGTGTTGGAACGGTTATAATGTAAAAATTTGCTGACTTTAAGTCATCTATAATATTGGTAAATTTTATTAACTTAGAATCTTTAAATTTTTTTTTCTCTGTTTCTAAATTTTTGTCTTTATCAACTTTTAATTCTTCAATTCTATTTTTATTAATATCATAAGCAATTACATTTCTTTTTTTTGCAAATTCTAAGGCAAGAGGTAAACCCACATAACCTAAACCAATGACTGATAATTGTATATCTTTTGTATTTTTGATCATTCTTGATAATAGTTTTTGTACCATGTAACAAAATTAGACACTCCATGAAAGACAGGTGTTGAGGGTTTATAACTAAAATTTATTTTTAAATTATTCGTATCAGCGCAAGTATCAGGCACATCCCCAAGTTGTAATGGTAAATAATTTATTATTGCTTTTTTGTCTAATGTTTTTTCTAAAGCTTTGATATAATCCATAAGAAGTATTGGTTTATTATTTCCAATGTTATAAATTCGCCATGGAACATTACTTGTTGCAGGATCTGGTTGATCACTATTCCAATTTTTATTACTGGTGGCTGGATTATCAATAATTTTAATAATGCCTTTCACAATATCATCAATATAAGTAAAATCTCTAGTATGTTTACCATAATTAAATACATCAATAGGTTTTTCCTCTAAAATATTTTTTGTAAATTTAAATAAAGCCATATCAGGTCTACCCCATGGACCATAAACTGTAAAAAACCTTAGTCCGGTAGTTGGTAATTTAAATAAATAACTATAAGCGTGAGACATAAGTTCATTAGATTTTTTAGATGCCGCGTAAATTGAAAGTGGATGGTTAGTATTATCATTTTCAGAAAAAGGCATTTTTGTATTTGCGCCATATACACTTGAAGTACTTGCATAAACTAAATGTTCAACTTTATGATTTCTGCAATTTTCTAAAATATTCATGAATCCAAATATATTGCTTTCAATATATGATGTGGGGTTTTCTATAGAATAGCGAACACCAGCTTGAGCTGCCAGGTTAACCACTTTATAAGGATTATAATTTTCAAAAATATTATCTATTGCTGCTTTGTTGTTTAAATCAATTCTGTGATGTTTGTAGTTAGGATGATTTAAATACCTAGCTAGACGATTTTCTTTTATTTTGGGATCATAGTAACTATTATGATTATCTATACCAACAACTTTTTTTCCTAGTTGTAATAATTGCAAGCATAGCTCGGAACCTATAAAACCTGCAGAACCAGTAATTAAAATCGACACTAAAAATGTATATATATATTATTTATAAAATGTTTACTTTAATTTTTAATTGCAGAAAAGTCATCAAAAAAATACTTAACTAAAATTTAAATGAATGATTTACTTAATTAACAGTCAGCTAAATACTGATAATTCTTTTTTTGTAAAAATAAATTCATAATTTTAGAAAATTTTAAATCTTGGAAGTTTTTGACCAGCAAGAATAATAGCTAAACTAATAAATTTTAATCGATGTCTAAGACCTGTGCCAAAATTACCAACTCCACAAGAATAAACCATAATATAGAAAAAGAAGATTAAAATTAAAAAACGTGTTTGTGGATTATTAAATAAATTTTTTCTATTAAGATAGATATAATATGTCAAACAAAAATAAAGAAAGGCATCTAATAAACCAATTATATGTCTTGCTTTCTTAACATCCCATGGGAAAGGTGCATATAATAAATAAAACATTCTAACAGGAACTAAAAAAATTAGTTCTTTTAAATCTTTGGGAATGGTCCAATTTGGATAACTGGCTCCATTATTATTTTCACCTGATGATCTAGTAGCTTTATTAATAGTCCAAATTATTTTTTCTTCAAAACTATTTATTGTAATATTTTTTTTTGATTTAAAACTATCAAAATTTTTGAAATTCCCAATTTTAGGTATTGAATAATAACCTAAAAAATAAGCTAAAATCGGCAGTACAAGTATTGGTAAAAAAAATATTAATTTTAAATTTGTTTTTTTAAAACGTAAAAAGAAATTATTTTGAATTAACACTCTTAAGCAAACATATGCCAAAAAGATTAAATATCCTAAAATTATCGGTCCGTGAAAAAGACTTGCAATAAGAAATCCAAAAGTAGCACGCACCAAACTATTTAGATTATTTTTACTGATAAAATTCACACATCCAATTAATGCATAAGTTAGAAAAAAAATTACATAAACCTCTCTTAAAATTAAAGAAGAATATAAAATAAATGATGGAAATATCGCTGCCACCCAACCTGCTTTTAAAGCTACACGATGTCCCCAAATGATAAAGCAAAGTTTATAAATTAAAAAAACCGCGCCTGTTCCAAAGCCAACGCTAAGCATTTTTGCCAACATGGGACTTCTTTCAAAAATTGTGTAAAAAATTGATATAAATTTTGATATAAAAAATGAATCTAACTGAGTCATGTTTTTGATGACACCCAAACCATATTCTTCAGAATAAAGGAAGGCTTTTTTTTCAAATATAACAGCATCCCCAGTACTATCTGGCAGAGTTATTAAATATTGATCTAAAATTACCAAAATAGATCTCACAAATACTGCTAGAAGTAAAAAATTTTTAGTATTTGGATTTTTTTTTGAAATTAAGAATGTGCCCGAAATTATAAATAATAAAGCAAACCATCCTAGCAAATCTTGAGAAATCATTTTTTAATATATATTTAAAGTTTATAATCTTTATTTATTAGCAATTATTTTTTTATATTTATTATCATATCTTTTGATAAACGATTTCTCACTATAAATTTCAAAATCTAAATTTATATCTCTGACTTTAATTTTATCTTTACTTAAATCATCTAAAATTTTTTTAAGACTATTTTTTAAAGACTCTTTTGACTCTTTTTTAAAAGTATAGACACCATTATAAACTGAAAAAATACTACCCAAACCAGGTATATCTGATATAAGGATTGGCATTCCAGACGATCTCATTTCTACAGCAACCAAACCAAAGCCCTCCCATCTTGAAGGTATTACCCCAATATCAGCATCGTAAATATATTTAGAACAATCATCAACAAAAGGAACAAATTCAATTACCTTATCTAAGGAAAGTTTTTTTGTTAAATTAATCAAATTTTGCTTTTCAGGACCTGAACCAACTATCCTAACTAGATTTATTTCGTCCATAATAAAAGGCAATATTTCAATGAATAAATCAATTCCTTTTTTATATGTTAAAGAACCTAGAATTAAAATATTGTATTTATCTTTATGAATATTTCTTGTTTTGTGTTGGTATAATTTTGTTCCATTTTCAATGATTGATATATTATGCAATTTTATACTTGGCATATATTTTAGTAATGCATATTGTGTTGCTTCTGAAATACATATTGTATGTTTTAATGAATTATAAATTAAATATTCAATAAAATATAAATACTTTTTTTTTCTTCTTCTATTGTATGTGTTATGTTCTGTGTGAATATGTAAAACGTCAAAAAATATTGATGCTAAAAAAGCGATATACAATGATTTACTTAAATGGGAGTGTAAAATAATATTATTTTTATCTTTAAGTTTATATAAAAATTTAAAAAATTTTAAAAAACCAAAAATAATTGAGATACTGCCATCTGAACTTACATTTAAAGAATAATAATTTGGATTATTATTATTTTTATCACTCAATTTCCTTAGAGTAATAATTTTATAATTATAATCCAAATTCTCATATAAAGATTTTACTAGCTTTTCAGCTCCTCCTCCTATATCGAAATCAATTAAATGAATAACTTTAACACTACTTGATTTAAATATTTTTTTCTGAATTTTTTGACCACTAAATTTATGATAGGTTTCAACTATAAATTTATAAATATTCTCAAAATTTCTTTGTAAAAATAATTTTGTTAATCCTACTAGCGATGAGTAAATGCCTAAAAATAAATTATTATTTATAAGCTTTATAACCCTAAAATTTTCTAAAAATGTTTTGTATCCCCCGCTAATACCACCAAGTCTAAAGGCACCAATTTTTATTTTAAGATTTATGGGAAGATAACCATTTTCTATTAATCTTAAAATAAATAAAAAATCTGCTCTATATTTAAATCTTAAATCAAACAATCCATATTTTTTAAATGTATCAAGGGGCACAAATATACTAAGGTGATTTGCTGGCATCTTAATAAATCTCTTTTTAATTATCTCTTTATTTGAAAGACAAAAATTAGATCCTACTACATTATCACTAGTGTCAATGTAATCTATATCTGCTACACTAAAGAATAGTTTATTTTTTTGTTTTGAAAAAACTTTGTTAATTTGACTTAGAGAATTTTTATAAATTAAATCCCCTCCATTAACAAAACCAATATAATCTCCACTTGCTTGTTCAATACCTTTATTCATCGCATCGTATACATTTTTGTCAGGTGAAGATTTAAAATATTTAAATTTTTCTTTATACCTATTAATGATTTCTAAAGAACCATCGGTCGAACCTCCATCTATGAATATATATTCTAAATTATCATAATCTTGATTAAGAACGCTTTGAATAGTTTTTTCTATTGTTTTAACATTGTTTAAATTTACAGTTACAATTGTAATTTTAATCATTTTAAGTTTTAAAAACTCTATATTAAATTTTTTTTTTTTAAATTTATAAAGTTAACTAAATATTTCTAAGTTTAGTCCCACGCAATTCGTTTAATAGAAAAATTTTTAAAGATATCATTAAGTATTTTTGTGTGATCAAAATCTTGATAATATTTATATTTTTCATAACCTAGGTTTACTAATCTCTCACGCAAATCTTTTTTTTCAATAATAGCTTTTAAATTTATTGCCATAGAATTTGGGTCTTTTAAATCCATTAAAAGAGCAGCATTTCCTACTTGATCACGCATTCCCTTTTTATCAGGATACAAAACTGGAACACCTAACTTAAACGCTTCCAAGGGGGGTATATTTGTTGGGCCAAAATAAGAGGGCATTACTAAAGCAATTGATTGACGATAAAGCTCTACCATTTCTTCATCCGAAACATATCCTGGAAAATGAACTCTATCCTGCAGTCCAAGTTTGAAGGCATACCTCTCAACATAAAGTTTGTTGCCCATGTCATTTCCTGAAAAAATTGCTGAAATCTTTATTCCATATTTTATTTCTAATAACCGTAATCCATTCAATATATATATATGATTTTTATGGGCCCAAAATTGAGCTGGATAGAAAATGTAAGAGTCTAAATTAAATTTTTTTTGAATATTAATTTTTTTAGTTTTATTAATTCCTATTTTACGAATTATGGTCTCAGATGCTATAAAAGGCATTACATATATTCGGTCTGAATCTACATTATAACGATTTACGACATTTGCTTTGCTTGTCTCAGAGTCAACTAAAATTGCTGTGGCTTTTGGCAAAATCCTCTTATAATTTTCCTCTCGTCTTTCAAATTCCTTATTGTCCCTAACTTCTGGAAACTCTGGTTCATCACGATGGCAGGTATCCCATAATGTTGTAATATAGTTTAATTTTTCTAAACTTTGAGATAAATCATTTGGAGATAAAAAATAAACTATATCAATTTTATATTTTATCAATTTTTTTTCAAAGGATGAAGATTTTTTAATTTTTTTAACAACATTTACAATATGTTTGTTCAAAATTTCTCGTCTAAATTTATCTTTTAGTTTTTCTAATAAAGATAAATTAATAAATTCAGCATTTATTCCATGATTTTGAAGTATTGAAATGTTTTTTTTAAAAGTTGTTAAAAAAATAGGTTCAACAAATTTATTTTTTATTTTAAGCATCATCAGAGCTGAATTTAGAGCCTGATGATATCC
>Ga0181564_10003951_pt1 | contig 12669 bp, 11 predicted proteins | sample 011ome_24_FD_134512 | JGI IMG/M metagenome (GOLD analysis project Ga0181564, IMG submission 134512) | Coastal salt marsh microbial communities from the Groves Creek Marsh, Skidaway Island, Georgia - 011513CT metaG (megahit assembly) | ecosystem: Environmental > Aquatic > Marine > Intertidal...
AAATTTATTTGGAGCAAACTAATGGCACTTTTATCAGTAGCAAATGTTGACGAATATAGAAAAGAGTATGCGGAGGAATTAGCTGCTCAAGAAGAAAAATTAGGAGCACCTATAAGTAATGAATTAATTACAGAAAAAATTTATGGTGTTATATCTCAAAAAGCAGATGTCGATTATTTTTCTTTTTATAAAGCTTTTAATCCAGATGGTAAATATTCTAATATAGATTCTTTTAGAGAAACACTTAAAGACAAAGATCTTAACGAAACGGAAATTATTAACAAAGCTTACGGTGAATTACAAAACACAGGTAAAGTAAGATTCAAAGATTTTGTAAATACCTTTGCACCTATGGAAGAAGATTTAAACGAAGCCGTTAAAAGAGATATTAATATAATTGGATTAAATATACCGGATGCGGAATACTCAGTAAAAGAGATAGCAGAAATGAGAGGAGTTAATCCGGACACAGATGTAGGACTAGCGGAAGTAGGTTTTGCACAAAGCCTAGCAAGAAATGATGCGAATGAAGTTTTAGCTTCTAAAAAAGTTTTATCTGATTACTTTGGCCAAGAAATTCCATTAAGGTATGGCCCTGAAACAGAAGAGTTAGAATTTTTAAACCCTCAAACTGGAGAGTATGAACTATTAAATAAACCTGGAATAGACGCTGGGGATGTGGCAAAGTTTGGATCAACTGCAGCAGTAATAGTTCCAGAAATCGTTGCTACAATATTTGCAACTGGTGCTACAGGGCCTACTGGTGGGGTGATTACCTCGGCAGCTACTAGTGCTGCATTAGAAACAGCAAGGCTTGCTTTAGGTCATCAACTATATGGCATCAACCAAACAGAAAAAGGTTTTACTGATTACCTTAAAAATGAAGGTAAAGACATGGCTGTTTTGAACGGAGCGTTAACAACAGCTGGTTTTACTGTACCTAAACTTTATCGAATGATTAAACAATTTAGAAATATGGGTAAAATAAATGCCTCTGATTTTGGCGGGACAATTAAAAATGCAGAACAAGCACAAGAGTTAATTAAAAAAATAAATGATAGATTAGTAACTTTAGGTACTAAGAAAAAATTAAAATTTACATTAGGTCAAGCAGGGGATGACGCTGAACTTTTAGCATTACAAAATGCTTATGAAAGCAATCCTAAATATGGTGTAAAAGGAATTTTTGATAGTTTTAATAAGGAACAAGCTGAAGCATTGGATACATTTTTTCTTTTAGCAAGTGATCCTTATAATTACAAAGGTATATCAGGTAAGGATAATATTTTATCAGACGAGTTAGGTAAAAAAATACAAAATGTAATTCTCCAAAGATTAGAACCTAGACAAAAAATATTAACTAAAGCTTTAGAAGCAGCAGAAACAGATTTAACTGAAGCAGTTATAAAACTTCCGGGAGGATCTCAAAAAGAAGCGGGACAATCTATCAGGGGAGTAATTGATACTTTGTATCAAGATTTTGATAAACTTTATGATGATAAATACACAACTCTTTTTGCAGCAGGTAAAGGGAGAAAAGTAGGTACTGACATAATAAAAGAAGCAGTAAAGGGTTTAAACAAAAGACAAAAAGAAACATTATTTAAAAAATACCCAGACATAAAAACTTTTTTTAATGCACCTAAAGGTAAAACAGTATCAGTTAATACGTTAAAAAATACTTTAAGTGATTTAAGAAAATTTGATAGAAGTATAAAAAAGGGAGTTCTACCTGTTGAAGGAGAGCCTGTAGAGGGTGCTGTATCAAAGTTAATAGGGTCTATAAAAGATCAGTTTAAAAAGAGCTTAGGTCAAGACGATGTTTGGTATAAACAGTTTAGAACACTAGATCAAGAATACGCTACTAATAAAAAACTATATAGAGGAACCATCGGAAAATTATTACAATCTAAAGATGGTGTTTTAAAAATAGCGGACGAAGATGTGTTTGCTCAAACCTTTAAAAAAGGTGCTGGTCAAGAAATGAGAATAGATCAGATTTATGATTTATTAAAAAGAAAACCAGAATTTATTCAAACTTACAAAGATTCTATATTAAAGTCTTATAAAACATTTGTAGATCCTGCAGACACTGGAAAGATTAATTTAGTAAAACATCAAAAATTTTTAAATGATTACAAATACGCTCTTGAAACATTCTTTGGTAAAAAAGGTTATAAGGAGATTACTAAAGTTGGTAACTTAGCTAAAAAAGTTAATGAAACATCTCTCAAGAGAGATAAAATTATGAAACAATTAGGAACTACTACAAAAGGTAAATTAGAAAATATGGATCCGGATAAAATTTTTAGTTACCTATACAATAATAAATCACCTACAACTTTAAATAAAGTTATGACGATTATCAGACAGGATGATAATTTATTAAAAGCTTTTCAAACAGTTGCCAAGGACGATTTGATGTTCAAAGCAACTAACAATAGAGGGCAATTTGTATTCGATAAGTTTGCAGATTATATGAAAAATAATAAACAAATTTTAGAAAGAACTTTTGCTGACAACCCTCAGTATGTAAAAGATTTATCTTTGTTTAGAGATGCTTTGGAAGTAACAACTAGAAAATCAACTCAAAAAACTATTAGTAAAGCAGAAACTGCTTTAAATGATATTATTAGAGCTAGACTTGGACAATTTACAGTAGCAGGTAGAACATTTACCGCTTTGAAAAAAATATTTAGATCGGATATTGATAGACAATTAGCAGAAATAATGACAGATCCTAAAAAATTAGATCAACTTCTAAGTTTAAAGAATGTGAAAACAACTTCAGACACAGCTAAACAAACTATATCTAGATTGTTCGGTTACTATATGTTTGATGAAAAATTCTTCGAGGATGATGAATACAGTCCATTAATTATTGATGCAGTAAATAATACAAAAGTATCCGAAGCAGTAATTGATGCAGAAGAAGGAGATGATCAAGTTGAATTAGCAGAATTAGAAGGTGGTAAACTACCTTTAAACTTGACAGCAAGTACAGCTGCTCCAGGAGCAATGCCACCAATGGCACAACCTCAAGGAATTGCAGGAGTTCAAGCAAGACAAAACTATGAAGCAATGTTCCCTGATGATGCTTTAGGAACAGCTATATCTAAAAGAGGAATTGCATAATGGTCAAATCAGCTCTAGAAAAAATTGAGTCTCACGAAAAATTATGTAGAATAATGCAAAAACAAACACACGATAGAATGGAAAAAATAGAAGGTTCCATTGGAAGAATAGAAAAAATATTAATAGGCTGTGCTAGTGGTTTACTAGCCGGTATGGGTTTTATTATTTTTGAACTACTGACAAGGATATGAAATGGTCGCTCCTGTTCTTGGTTTACCTGCATTACTACAAGCACTAGCTACAATTGGAGTTGGTGGAGCCGTAGGATATAAAGCACAAAAAGATTTACAACCAGTAATAAAATCGTTAAAGAACAGTCCGGAAGATATGGATAGTTCAGAATTAAAAATGTTACGGGCACTATTGATGCCTAACCAAGCTGTAGCTCAAGAGTTAAAAGATATGACTACTTCTAGATCTGTTAAAGCAACAGGAGATGGTCAAGTGTTTGCTCCCGATGCGGATGAAATGGAGAAACAAAAAAAAGATTTAGAGATACTTTTGAAACCACCGACAAAAGCACCTGAACCAGTTAAACCTGTTATAGAAATATTTCCTGATCAACCAAAAATAAAAGAAGATCCTCCTGTTCAGCCAGAAGTAGATTTAGAAACAAAAGAAACGTTTCCAGATCTATCTGAAGAAACAAATAAACCACAAATATTTGAGCAAAAAGAAAGTAAAGGTATTATGGGAACAAAATCTCAAGAAGGTGGAAAAATAATTAAAGATGTAACTGCGGGAGTGTCCGCACAAGAGGATGCCGTACCTAGTTTATTAGAACAAGGAGCATTAGCAAAACCTATAAAAGATTTCTTTAATGAGGATGATCAAGTAGTGAATTATAAAATTGGCGACACTATTGGAGCTTATGGAGGAACTGTTGAAAGAAGTTTAGATATAGAAGCAAACGTAAAACCTGATTTTAACATAGATACATTTGGAGAAGTTATAAAAGAAAGAGCAAAACAATTTAACCAAGATGCGGTTTTTGTTGCAGAGTCTGCTCCACCTGAAAAAGCAAACACTGTTGGTTTTAGTATAGACTTTGGTTCTAATTTAAATATTGCAGACGCACTTGAAGTATCAAAAAGAATATCGGACACCGCACAACTTGATGGATTTACATTTAAAATAAAAAATTTAGATACATCAGGAGCATCTATTTATTTACCACAAGAAAAAGATTTGGAAATGACTCAAAAAGTTTTAGAAAGATTTAAACCTACAGATCAAATAAATCTTGCAGGATTTATGATGCCTGACGGTAAAATGCTTAACTTCTCGAGAAGTGGTAATGTTCGTGATACAGAACATAGACGTATTGGTCTAACAACTCACCCAGGCTCTGATGGTATTTCATTTGGGCCTATGTATGATTTTATGAATAAGACAGGTGCAATAAGATTAGCAGGTAACACAAACAGATTATATGCTGAAATATCTGGTAAACCTTCTACAACGCAAATAAGAAAAATTGCTGAGGAGTATAATAAAAACAGAGATAGATACGATTCTTTGACGATCGCACTTGCTATGCCGAACCCAGAAGGAAATGTGATGGTTACTAAAACTGTTTTAGGAATGGAAAAGACGGAGGCTATTGACTTAAGTAAAATGCCTTATAGATTACCTAATGAAGCATTCATTGAAATTAATGGCACTGAAGCAAATGCAAATGATATCTTTAAAAAATTTCAAGCTGCAGATGTTATGGGTAAAACATTCACGGGTATACGACAATTAAATATTCCTGAGTTTTCTGGCATGTCTCCAAAAGATGCAGCAAGAAAAATTGTTAATTTAGGTAACAACATGTCAAAAATAATTGAAGAGACAGGGATAAAAACATTGGACAAACCTAAAACTAAATCTTATAACGTAAAATTATTTCAAAAAGGAAAAGATTACTAATGGCTACAATAGAAGAAGTTTATAAAGAATTAAAAGAGATGCAAAAAAAAGGTGAAAATATTGGCATCTTTGGACAGTCTTATATAGATATGTTTGAAAACAAAGATAAGGAACAACCTACAACAAAAGAAGTAGATGTATCATTTGTAAAAAATAAAAATGAAAACCAGAATACATATCAATCAACACCATACCCGGTCAAACAAAAAAAACAATCTGAATGAGCCTGTAATAACTGTTAAGACTTCTAAGTCTAACACTTATGCTCATGAAGTTGAAATTCTAGGCCCTGCAAAAGTAATTTATAGTCCAGATAAACCTTTATCTTGTGGAGCAAAAGTTTGGGTTGAAACAGAATCAGAGGTTAAGATTGATAAAGCAAGTTAGAAAATATCCTTACAAACATTACAACCGTTTTTCAGACACAACAGGTAGAAAATATTTAGTGGGTGAAGCTAAAGTTCCCAGTGTTACTACTATTTTATCAGCAACTAAAGATAAAAGATTTCTAGAAAACTGGAGAAGAAAAGTAGGAAATGCTGAGGCAGATCGGATAATGAACCAAGCGTCTACAATTGGTACAGAAATGCATCAAGTATTGGAGTACGCGTACAACGGACAAGGGTACTACAACGCTAACGAAGAAACAGGTAAACAACCTAGAATGATGGCTAAAATAATATTAGAAAATTTAAAGATAGAAGAAGTTTGGGGCAATGAAGTTTCACTAGAGTACGAGAATAAGTTTGCAGGGACAACGGATCTTGTAGCGCTAGCTTATGGTAAACCGTCCATAGTAGATTTCAAGCAAGCAAACAAGCCTAAACGAGAAGAATGGGTAGATGATTATAAACTTCAATTAGGTGCTTATTATTTAGGACATAAAAAGAATTATGGCCCTATAGAACAAGGTGTAATATCAATTTGTACAAGAGGTCTTCAATATCAAGAATTTAAAATGAATGAATCTGAATTGATTGAATACGGTGATAAGTTTTTAGATAGAGTAGAGCAGTTTAATAAATTACAATAACCAATCTTTAAGTTCTTCTTCCCCTAAAGTTTTTGCAGCTATCTGCCCTTTTATAGTCAAAGCTTTCATAATTTTTTCATCTATAGTATTTTGAGTTATAATATCAATAATCACAACAGTTCCTGTTTGTCCTGATCTATGTGCCCTGTCTTCAGATTGTTTCCGTACTTCTAAATTATAGTTGTTAGAAAAGTAAACAACTGTATTAGCAGCAGTTAATGTTAAACCATAACCCCCTGTCGTTGGATTGCTTACAAAAAATCTTACCTTAGGATCATTTTGAAATAACTCGATAGCTTTCTGTCTATCTTTAACTTTGGTGGCCCCATATATTTCAACAAAAGATTCTTTACCGTATTTGGTAGTAAGAAATTGTTTTATCTGTTCAATGTTATAGATGTAATTAGCCCATATAATAATTTTATCATCTGTTTCTTCTATGATTTCTTCAAGAGCATTAATTTTTTGTTTACCAAACTCCATCATTTTCCCATCATCATCCTTACAGAAACCGTTAGTTAATTGATGTAGTTTTATCATTTCGGTTAACTTATTGCTAAAAGATATAGTAGAGTCTCCAATAATTGCTAAAGCACGTCTTCTAAGTTTTTCATATAAGATACCTTGTTCACTAGACATAGTGACATGCCTTTTCTGTCTTACTTTTGGTTTCAAATCTAAACATTCATCTTTACGAACTCTAAAAGAAAACTTATCTAATTTATGTTCTAATTCCTCAATGTTTTTGTAGTATTTAGGTATGCTAATAAAACGGTTGGCCCCCATTTGTATTTGATGCATTTCAGCATATCTATTTCTAAAAGAATAAAAACTCTCAAAACCTAATAGTTTAGGATCTAAAAAATAACACTGAGAATATAAATCGAGTGGGGATTTAGTAACTGGAGATCCAGTTAAAATTCTTCTAAATTTAATATGTTTACTAAGGGATAAAATGTATTTAGTTCTCTTAGCCTTTGGATTTTTAATCGTAGTAGACTCATCAATAACAGCAAAGTTTTTAGGAAACTTTTTAAGAAAAGACTCTGCTTCTTTGTACCCGTTTTTACCACTTAGGGCCTCAACATTCATTAAAAATATTTTAAGTTTTTTACTTTTTAAGAAAAAATTCCAGCTTTTAGGTTTATCTAATTTCCATTGAAATATATCCCTATCTACTACATCTGGTAGGTGCGCTTGTATTTCTTTACTCCATATAGTGTATACAGATTTAGGAGCAATAATTAATACTGTATCAATTTCTTTTCTTAAATATAAATACCCAATATTATCAATAGCTGTTTTAGTTTTACCAGTACCCATTTCCATAAAATAAGCATATGAATTTGCTTCAGCTGATTTATTTAAAGCAGTTCTTTGGTGTTCAAAAGGTTTAGTCTTATACGGGTATTTCCATTCCATCAAAATTATATTAATTTTTTTCTTGCATTAATCAAGAAAATAATTATTAAGGCTCAAGGAGGAAAATATGGAAAACTTAAATATAGAAAAGTTCTCAAATATCGAGTTAGGTAAAGACGAAGTCAAATCTATCTCTGATAAATGTAATGAACTAAAAGGTCTTCATAAACAAATTGAAGACAAAGAAGAAGAAATTTCTGAGCTGAAAAAAAAGGCCAAAGAGTATGAGGAAAGAACAATTCCTGATATGATGCAGGAGGCAGGAGTTCAAAAACTTGAACTTGCTGACGGTACTAAGGTTGAAGTGAAACCTTTTTATGCTGCAAAAATTCCAGAGTCCCGGAATGATGAGGCTTTTAATTGGCTTAGAGATAACGGTCATGGAGACATGATCAAAAATATCTTAACGGCAAATATAGACAAAGGACAAGACAATCAAGTTTCTGAGTTAATCAAAATTTGTGATGATCTTGGATTTGCATATACTCAAAAACAAAAGGTTGAACCTATGACCCTGAAAGCATTTGTTAAAGAACAAGTGGAAGAAGGAAAACAGGTTCCATTTGATATGTTTGGAGTGTATATTGCTAATAAGACAAAAATAACGAACAAATAATAACGGAGTAACTATGAAACTAAACGACAAAAAAGAAGTCGCTGTCAAAGAAACTGGTGGCGCTGTTGCAAATATAAATTTGGAACAATTTGCAGATGAAGGTTTTGAAAATGTAGATTCAAAAAGTTTGGCTTTACCATTTTTAAAAATACTTGGTCAACTATCTCCACAAGTAACGCAAGGAGATTCACAATTCATATCAGACGCAAGACCTGGTATGATTTTTAACACTGTAACTAATCAATTATATGATGGTCAAAAAGGAATTTCAGTAGTTCCATGTTTTTACAAGCTTGAGTATATTGAGTGGAGAGACAGAGGTATGGACGGAAGTTCAGCACCTGTAAATATCTATCCTGCAGACAGTGATATAATGTCCAAAACTACCAGAGACGATAAGAATAAAGATAGGCTCGAGAACGGAAATTACGTTGAAGAGACTGCTTCACATTACGTCTTAATTGTGGAAGACAAAAATGTATCTAGCACTGCTATGATGACTATGAAATCTACTCAAAGAAAAAAATCTAAGAAGTGGAATTCAATGATGATGTCAGTGAGAGAGAAGAAAAAAGATGGGTCAGGTTATTTTAAACCTGCACCATTTACTCAAATGTACACTCTAAAAACTGTATTAGAAAAGAATAATTTAGGTTCTTGGTATGGTTGGGAGATTGAGCATGAGGGTACAATTCAATCGAACGATGTCTTAGAGTCTGCTTATAATTTTTACAAAAGTTGTAAGCAAGGAGCTGTAAAAGTTAATCACGATAAAGAAGAGTCCACGGAAAAATCACCATTCTAGTATGGACGTACTTGACAAGACCCTGGGGGAGTTTATAGAACTCTTCCAGGGTTCACTCACATATTTTGGAGCTTCTAAACCGTTAGGCCAAACGCGTAGCCGGGACGGGAAGCAAGAATTTAGGCATTGGGTTGAACCCAAACCAATGACTAAGGATCATTGGTTACAACATTTAAAAGGAGAAGCTTACTATGGATCAGTTCCCATTCGAGATGATAATACATGCAGTTGGGGGGTCATCGATGTTGATCGTTATAATATACAGCATAAGGAAGTTATATCGGTTATACGGAAAAGAAAATACCCACTCGTTCCGTTCAGATCAAAATCCAACGGACTCCATTTAATATTATTCATTGACGGTGTTGTCGAAGCTTCCGACATGCGTAAAAAATTAATTGAGCTTGCTTCTGATTTAGGAGTTAATGATACTACAACAGATATTTATCCCGCCCAAGACAAAGTAGATCTTACCCCGGAGAAGTGGGACGACAAACATAAGGGAAGTTATGTAAACCTTCCTTACCAAAAAGCGCACATGACAACTAGAGTTGCAATGGATGATGATGGCAACTCAATTAAATTAGAAGATTTATTTGAATTTGTAAAACAACATAAACTTACTCCAGAAAATTTTAAAAAATTAAAAGTATTTCAAGATGATGAAACAAAAGATTACCCTCCTTGTGTGGTAAACTTTATGAAAAACAAAGTTCAAAAAGGTGAGGGCCGTAATGATGCTATGTTTAATGTAGCTGTATTAGGTAAAAAAATTAATCCAGATCCTGTTATGTATCAAGATTGGACACGTAAAATGATGGGTAAAGTATGTTCTGAGGAACTGCACCCAAAAGAATTAGAAAATATTTTTAGAGGGGTGGAAAATAAAGAGTATGCTTATAAATGCAAAACATCAATTGCTAGAATGCATTGTTCATCAAGCACATGTTTAAGACGTAAACACGGTATTGGGGCTAATGAAGCTTTACCCGAAGTTGGAAAACTGGTTAAAATAAATTCATATCCAGAACCTTATTGGATACTTCCTATACAAGGAAAGTCAGTTAGATTATCTACAAAACAACTATACCAACAACAATTACTTGGGGAGCAATTATTAAATTATGATATTGTTTGGAGACCTCTTAAAGCATCTAAAAGAGATCCCGATCCTTATAGAGATTGGCTTGAAGAATTAGTTTCTAACAAACAAGACATGGAAGGCTTTGATGCACATGAAGAACAGAATGATGTATTTAATTCAAGGTTATCACAATTCTTAGAAGATGTAGAAGATACTACTGAATTTGATCAAATAGACTCAGGAAATATTTGGATAGATAAAGTAGAAATGAGATTTAAATTAGAAACGTTTAGAAAATTTATGAAAAAGATGGGGTATAATTGGTCCGAAAAAGATTGTACTAAATTCTTAGAAGCAGGGGGAGCAGTGCCTAAGAAAAAATTTCAAAACATTGATACACGTCATTGGGTTGTAAAATTACCAAAACAAACAGAGCATAAAAACAAAGATGTTAAATTCGTTAAACAAAAAGCTGCGTGGGAAGACAATTAAAATTTTTGGGCCACCCGGAACTGGAAAAACTGAGAATCTTTTAAGAAGAGTTCAACGTTTTTTAAAACAAGGAATATCTCCAGAGGAGATATGCTACATATCTTTTACTAATAAAGCGGTAGATGAATGTGTTGGACGTATTCGTAAAAAGTTTAAAGAGTATGATGAAGATAGATTTCAATATTTTAGAACCTTACATAGTTTGGCTCGACAGCAATTTGCTGAAATACCGGTGTTAGATCCCAAAGCAGATTTATTAATGTTTCATACACAATACGGAACGGTAAAAGTAAATTTTAAAAATGAATATGATGATGTGAAAGTTTATAACAATTGGTCGCTTCAAATTTACGATAGAGCAAGAAACATGAAAGTAGATCCAGTTTGGTTATATAAACAACAGCCGAGAAAAGCGGTGCGTTTACAACAGTTCAAGTCGATTATTGCGGGATATGAGGAGTTTAAAACAATGGAAATGGAGAACGGACAACGGACACCGGACAGACTAGACTTCACCGATATGGTAAAAAAATTTATAGATGATGCGGGACAACTTCCTATAAAAGTTTTAATGGTAGATGAAGCTCAAGATTTAACCCCGTTACAGTGGGATATGGTTGTTAAAATTGCAAAAAATGTCTGGAGAGTTTATATAGCAGGAGATGACGATCAGGCAATCTACGAATGGAATGGCGCTGAGGTTGAATATTTTCAAAGCTTTCCTGGAAGAAATGTAATTTTAAAAAAATCAGTAAGACTTAACAAAGACGTACATTTTTTTTCTAAATGTTTATTGTTAGGTATGAAAAACAATAGAGTAGAAAAAGAGTTTTATTCAAATGATAAAGATGGGGCCATATATTATTGGAATACCTTGAAGAAGGTGCCCTGGAATCTAACTGGTAGTTGGTTAATTTTAGCACGCATCAACGATGTTAAAAAAGAACTACAAGAAGAAGCTAGGAATTTATCTCTTTATTATCAGGATGTTAAAGGCAACAAATCTTTTAACATAGATCAGTTCAAAGCTATTCAATATTGGGAAAAAATATGTGAAGGGGGAAGCATTACTAGAGAAGAAGCTTGCATTATGTATGAGTATTTACTAAACATAGACCATGGATTTAGATCTCAAGACAGTAAAAAATGGTCGTTTGCTCATCCTAATCAGGTATTTAACTTTGACGAATTACATTTAAGATGTGGTATGACAGATAATAAAGCTCCTTGGTTAAAAGTTTTTAAAAGAAAATTTAAAGAAAAAGATAAGCAGTATTTTTTAAAAATGATTAAAGAAGGGGTAGATTTAAATCAACCTCCTAAAATTACTATAGACACAATACACCAGGTAAAAGGAGGAGAAGCAGATAATGTTGTTCTATCTAGTAAATGCAATTTTCCTTCTCACTTTGAAAAAAAAAATTTAGCAGAAAAAATAAAAGAACTTAGGGTTTGGTATACGGGTGCTACCAGATCAAAGGGAACACTTCATTTGTTAGGCACTCATCATCAATTTAATTTTCCGCTAGGAAAGTATTACAAACTATATGAGGCTAATTATGTCAGATAAAAATATGTTCGATGAAGCTTTTCCTCAAGATAAACAAATCGGGGGATCCCACTACCAACATTACATTATTCAACCATATGAATTTATTTCTAAAAATGAACTTACGTTTTTTCAAGGCAACGTTGTGAAATATGTTTTGAGATATCCTTACAAAAATGGTATAGAAGATCTTGAAAAGATTAAACACTATTGCGACCTAGAAATTAAAAAAATTAAAGATGCCAAAAAAGAAAAGTAAAATAATATTGTGTGAGAAATGTAATGATTTTGCGGCTGTGATAATTCATAATCATAATTATTACTGTGCAGAGTGTGCACTTTTCATAATGAACATTCCATACAGAAAAGCAACATTCATAGAGGATGCAAATTTAAGTAAAAAAATACAGTGACTCATCAATTAAATTTTATATATAATGATTCTGATTGGGTATGTCCCTCAGAATATCCAGATTTATCTCAAGCAAAAGAGATTGCAATCGATTTAGAAACTAAAGATCCAAACATAAAAACTAAAGGACCAGGATGGGCAACATTTGATGGTGCAATAGTTGGTTTTGCTGTGGCTGCACTTGGGCAACAGTGGTACTTCCCAATT
>Ga0181564_10003968_pt1 | contig 12647 bp, 7 predicted proteins | sample 011ome_24_FD_134512 | JGI IMG/M metagenome (GOLD analysis project Ga0181564, IMG submission 134512) | Coastal salt marsh microbial communities from the Groves Creek Marsh, Skidaway Island, Georgia - 011513CT metaG (megahit assembly) | ecosystem: Environmental > Aquatic > Marine > Intertidal zone...
ATTTAAACCAGTTTCACTATTTTCGTCTAATTTTCTTTTTATATCATCTTTAAATTTTTGTATTGCAGAGATAACACTATTATTTTTTGCTTTATCAACTGTTGTACCTATAACACCTCTACGACTATTAAAATAATCTTCACCAGTATCAACTATTTGATTAGTTAATATTATTAAATCTTTTTTAATAATGTCAAGAACTTCTCTAGCTTCTTTACTAGTATTTATTTCTTTAACGTCATCGTCTTGACCGTTTATTTTTTCAAATTCATCAGCTAATCTTTGTATATCAGAAATAAAATCATCCATACTTTTAAGTATTATACCATTTTTAGCGTATTCATCAACAGTACTTTTCCAAAAAGGAGCACCTTCTGGTGTTTTAATAACTGCTCTAAGTATACCTAAAAGCATGTCGGTTAATATTGCGTAAGTATAACCAATGAACTCAGCATTTATTTCAAAATTACCCGTTTGTGAATTGAATGATGAATTCCATTTAATTAAATGTAAACAATATTTAACTGGTTTACCAAAAAAACCTTTAACTGTTAATTCAAATATTGGATATGGTAAATTAAAAAATACAGAATACTTAGATTCTATACCTTGCTGGAATACAGCATTACCTCTAATATCAACAAATTTAATTTTAATTGTTGGTGTATAGTCTGAACCAAAAGAAATGTCAATATTTTCAATACCTAATGTTTCAAGGTCTCTACTATCATCAGTTTTATTAAATGTACTACTAGCATCAGTCCAATTTGTGGTTAATGCTTTTCCATTACCATAATTTGAACCACCAATGAATTTAATAGGTTGAGTACCGTCTCCATTATCGCTCTCAATTTTACCAATACCATTACCATCAACACGTATAACACTTCTAGCTTTTCTTGTTGTTTCTAGTTGAACAAAAATATTTAAATCTTCGTTTGGAATAATTTTATTCCCATCTGGATTTGGTTCGTAGACTAATAATCTTCCAATTTCTTTACCATCTTTTTTTTTATTCTCCATATAATGCTTTGTAATTTTCCACTGATTTTAAATATCTTTCTATTGCAGATTCAAAAGGGTATGGTATTCTTATAACATCTTTATCTTTTATACTAAACTCAAGACCACCATAACCTGGATTAGCTAACATAATTAAAAACCCATGATATGGGTTATTATAATACTTTTGACTTAAAATGTCAAGCCTTGTTAATCCTAAATCATAAACAACTGACTTATCGCTGTCAGATATAGGTATTTTAATACCAGGTATAGGTTTTACCTCTCCATTTTAATTGAATTTATCGTATCTATTAAAATATTGTGCCATAATCTATTTTTTTTTAACAAGTTAAACAACCTATCTTATTACCCTTAGCCATGTATAGGTTAGGGGCTATGTCAAGTCTTCTTTCTTCTGGGTCAGAATCTCCATCGAAATAGGCGTTGCAATGATAAAAGAATGTTCTACCAGTATCATATTTACCTTTAGTAATTGTTTCTTCACCACTCTTAAAGAATTGTACTGCGAAGTATACTGAATCAACCTTAAGTGTTTCTGTACTAGCACTTAAACAACTTAAACTAGCTGGACTACCTTCTTGTCTATAAATATAACTAAGCTCATCACCAGTATCATAGTCTTCTTGGATACTTAGTATATTATCTCTTGTTATCTCAGTTGTGAAGTTAAGTCTACCTTTATCATCAATATCTGCATCTGTATCAACACCCCCAATTGTATCAATTCTTCCTGTTAATAATTTAGTGAACCCTAAAGTACGATATACACCAAAGTTATAACTCCAACCTTCACCTAAAGCTGATAAATCAGTAGCTCTAACAGCTACAAGTCCATCCTTGTTAGTGTAGAAATTTACAATTACATTTTTTAATATTTGAACATCCAAACTTTCTTCTGGTTCTGGTGGTTCTTGTTCAGCTTCATCGTTAGATATAGCGGTTTGGTCTAATACATTATCATTTGTTTTATTTTGGTTAGCTCCAGGTTTTTTATCGTCATCCTCTTTTGTTACAGGTGGTTCTGGCCAACCTTCTTCTATTTTACCATAAGCATTACCTTCTTCATTAGGTTTGCTAATAATTTTAATTCTATCAGCTCTTGGGTCATAAACTTCTGAGTTAGCATAGAAATTATAAGAAACTGCATTTTGTAATTTATTAATAGGTCCATTAAGACTTGAACCACCTATAAATGCAAATGTAATACTTACGTTAGCTATCATTGGTTGTACACCAACACCTTCTGGATTTAAATCCCAAACTAATGGTTCATAATCAATAGATAAAGAATCAATAACAATTTTAGTATGATAAAAATCACCAACTCTAAGTATACATACTGGAGGTCTACCAAAAGCTAAATTATTTGGGTTACTATCATCATTTTTTGTTGGTCCTTGTCTAGTACATTGATGTAAGAAATTAAGCCTTGAATTAAAACCTTCTGGTGTCATACTGTGGAATGAAGGTTGGAAAAAATTTATTTTTTCTTTTATTCCATCATAAATAAATTTATCAGTTTCTTTAAGTTTTGTAAAATAATGACATTCAGTAAAAAACCTACTTGCTGGTACAGATAAAGGTACTGGAGTACTTTCAGCGGTTGGGTCTTGTTTTATTGTTGGTGGTTTTTCATCACTTGCTAATTTAGGGTCGTAAGTTATTGTAACATCAACCTTTCTAGCTTGTTTACACCCTTCTCTATCTTGCCCGTTTTCACCAGAACAACCACTACCAACATCAATTGACCCAGAACCACTTACTTTTCCGAATCGTTTAGCTTTATCAGAAACTCCAAATAATAAATTAGTTTCTATCCATGTTTTAACATTATTAGCTCTTGCTAATGATAGTTTTTGGTTATTACTATTGTTAGTATTACTACTAGCAGCTTGGTTACCTTGTGTACTAGCGAAACCTTCTATTTTTATTTTACAATGTTCACATTCATTTTGTAAATATTCACTAAGTAATGGTATAAATTGTGTTGTATTACCAATCCAACCCTTTACAGTGTTATCACCTATTGCAATATTTTGTTTAAAACCATTAAGACCGAAATCAGTATTATCTGGATAAATATAAGATTTACCACCAACGGTACCATCACCAGTTGTTGTTCCTTGACCTTGTGTTAAAGAATCTGTAACTTGATTACCATCTTTATCTAATCCATCTTCATAATCATTAGGTACGGCAGATGAGTCATTAGGAAAATAAACTGTGAATTTAACTTCTGGTGGTGCTTGGTCACTAACCACTATATTTTCTTTTTTAACCTTATCAACTTTATCCTTTTCTTTTTCTTCTTCAGTAAGTAATGTATCTTTAACTTTTTCACCATCTAAACATCCAGCATAAAATGAAGCTATTTTATCGTCAGTCCAATCTTTTGGGAAGAAGTTCATGTAATTTGGGTGGTCAATAATTATCTTCCAAGAAAGTGAACCAGTTCTTTCAGTGTTATTATATGTAAATATTGGTTCACCTCTACCTATAAAATTAGTCTTTTCCCAATTAACCGTTGCTGATTCGTTAAATGATATATCATAAGGTGGAAACCACATAATTCTACCTCTTCTACCAGTTAGTGGGTCTCCAGGTCCTAATTCACAAGGTAATAGTTTAGTGGTATCATCAGCCCAAGCTAAATTTTCAATACTAAACATATATTTTTTAATACTATCAACAGTATCTTCACTTTCATAAGGCCCTATTTTAACAAATCCAGTTGCTTCCAATATTGATGATTCCAAGTTAGTTCTATTACTTCTGTTTGGTGCAGTTTTATCTAAACCAGAATGTCTAACTAAATCTTCTATTTGGTCATATTTTCTTAATGGAGACCATGTTCTACAAAATATATCAGAAGGGTCTGCCTTTTTTAAATCTTCATCACTTAATTCATAAGCTTTTTTTGATAATACCCCAGAACCTTTAGACATAAAACCCTTACCTTTACCAGAATCCCTAACACCACTTTGTATTTCAGTTTTTCTAGCACCAATACCTCTACCAGAAACAAGTGTTCTCATTTTATCCGTATTGAATAATTCTTTTGTTTTGAATAGTATATTTTTTTTATCTGGTGTTATTTTACCTTCACCATCAATACCAGTCCCAAAATAATCATCTTGGTAATTTTCACCGTCAAAACCCTCAAGCGAAGCTTTATTCCATTTCTTATCACCCCAAACAAAACCGTTTTTATTAATTGTACCATCTTCTCCAAATGTAACAGTACCGAAGAATTCATGTTCAAAACCACTACCAACACTATCAGTCCATCTTGAACCATCTTTACTAATTACATTACTTTGTGATATTGGATTTGATTCTCTTCCATTTATTAAATCTATTATACCACCAGTATTTGGGTCATTAAATGCATATAAATTAAAATTCATACCATCTTCAGTATTAGCACCTTTACTAATTCTTGGGTCTTCATAACCTGGTGCATAACCTTGTCTAAGATTTTTTGGTTCGTCAGCGTTTACACTTAAACTTGCGTTAGCATTTGCAAATAGTGAAAGAACTTGCCCCTTACCACTATTCTTTATCATTTCATTTGCTCTTGCAATATTTGATATTGGGTTATCTGTATTAAATATTGATGAACTTTTTTCAAGTAATGATACTGGAGTTTCAAATCCAAGCATTCTTTCAAGTAAATCTAAAGCAACACCAAAACCACCTTTAGCAACAGTAATATTATAATTTGGAACTATTAAATTTCCACCTGTAGCTAAACTAAGTATATTAGTATTTATTTGACCTATTGTTTCTTGTTGTAAATTAAAAGCAATATTATTACCAATAGCTGCCGCAAGGTAACCAACACTTTCTTGACCTAATCTTGTATCGTTAATAGCACCAGTAGCAGTTAAAACTCTACCAGCTAAAGAACCCCTAACGTCAAAGTCAGCAACAGCACCACCACCATTAGGGTCAAAACCTACACCACCACCAGTTAGTAAACTACCAACTATATCTAACGGTTGAGTAGAAGCTCCACCAACATTAAGATTGTTGTTTTCATCTGCATAAGAACCTAATTGATATGCTGGAACATTATCAGTTACTGTATATATAAATTGCTGGTCAACATCTAGGTAGTTATTTTTAATTGTTACTAACTTCCTATTTTCTGAATTTTCTTCTAATAATTTAGCATCAACACTACTATAAGGCTCTTGACCAGCTGGATTGCTACTTATTGTTGAATTTGTATTACCTGGAAGGTATGTTACATTAACTTTTCTATAATCGTCATCGTCACCTTGGTATTTATTTAAAACTACATTTAAATCCTTATACAATGGACCATCAACCTCTATATCTGTTGACGCTTGTACGGCCTCTGGTGGGTTATCAATATTTGCTGGAATACCAATACCTTGTAATAATGCTTCTAAACCATTATTTTGAATTGTATCTGTAATAATATTCCTACCTAATAAATAATCCCTAAAATCTGGTGATAAAGTATTAATTGAATTTGGCATAGTATCCTTTTTTTATATATAAATACTATGCTAACCAAAAATTTGATAAAATAAATACTTTGACGAGTAAATAATAAATTAAAATTATATTAATTATTACTTATATTATTATTTATATATTATATTATTATTTATATATTATATTAATTATATATTATATTAATTATATATTATATTAATTATATATTATATTAATTATATATTATTATTTATATTATTATTAATTATATATTATATTATATACTATAATGCAAAAAAACTACATTTATTAAAAAAAATCAACTGAATTGTAATATTTTTTTAAATTATATTAATTTATCAAGTAAAATTAGGGTTTGCTGGTTGTGGTCCACCACTACTAATGGAAGCTCTTTTAGCTAATAAATTATTATTTAATTTTTCTAATAAATTAGGTTTATCAATTATTTGTTGTGCAAACTCTTCACTTAAACCTTCAAATTTAATTGTAATTGTTTGATTTTCATGTTTATGATTTACAACTGAAGAAGAACCGTCTGCCGAAATAGCTTTAGCTAATTTTTCATTACCACCCTTATTAGTTCCAGCTATAATAGCACCATTAACTTCTTTAACACCAGTGAAACTATCTTTAGTATTAAATATAACACCATCATCTAATTTAAGTGCGGATTGATTTTTACCACTACGAGCTTCGTCACCATATATACTATCACCAACTGTTTCACCTAAAGCACCTCCACCAAAAGCCCCTATAGCCCCACCAATAAGACCACCAATAACTGTTCCTATAACTGGAACAACACTACCTATGGCAGCACCAGCAGCAGCACCACCCCAAGCTCCTAATCCAGCACTAATACCTTTAGCAGCAGTTCTACCAGCATTCTCAGAAGCCTTCATACCCATTTCTTTATTCTCTTGATACTCATTGTAACCAGCCATTCCAGCAGCAAGGACACCACCACCAATAGCACCAGCTGAACCAGCAGCACCTCTCATATTCATACCAATTTGTCCCATTCTACTCATACCCATTCTACTCATTGCAGCAGTATTCCTAGTATTAAACAACCTAGAAGCTCCCCCAGCAGCAGCTCCACCAGGACCGCCACCAGGACCGCCACCCATAGGACCACCCATGTTAAATCCAAGTCTAAGCATCTTACCATTAAATATCCAAGTAGCTGCCTTTAAAGCTCCCCATCCAGCTATAGCACCAATAAATGATTTCATAGGGTTATCGACTACAAATTTAACTAATCCTTTAGCAAAACTACCAATACTCTTAGCGAAAGACCTAAGACCATCCATAACCTTTTTTTGCTTTAAATAATCGGCAAATTTCTGAAGAGGTACACCAAGACCATCTTTTAATTCAATAGCTAATGGTAATAACGTTTGTTTTAATGTATCCATAAAATCACTCATAGTATCTTCAAACGTTCTAGCTTCCTTAGCCCTTTGTTCAAGACTTTGTTGCTCTGCCCTTATTTTTTCAATATCACCATCCTTTAAATCTTTAACATCTTGACTAAATCCACCTACATTAATTTTCCATTCACCATCTACATTTTCAGCAAGACTTGAAACTAACTCCATGTCCTTTTTATTCATTGAAATAGGTGAAACCGCACCTACCGCCTCAATTCTTTTTTGAGCTACAGCCATTTCTTGAAGTTTCTCGACAGATAAACCAGTCATTTTAGATATCTCTCTCATTCTGTCAGCTGCCAAACCTCCCTTTAATTCGAACTCACCACTTTCCTTGTTGTATTGTACGAATTCAGCTGAAGCTTTACCAATATCCCTAGCAAACCCCTCAAAGTCATTTCTAGCTTTAAACATAAGTTGCATAGGGTCACCTAGTTTTGCGAACTCACCACCCATAGTAGTTAATTGTGCAGCCATTTCAATAGCTCCCTCTGGCCTAAATACCTTTTCAGCTAAACCAGCAATACCATCCATATCTAATTTAAGTCTTAATGCGTCAGCAGACATCTTACCAAGAGCTTTAACACCACCCTTAAAATTATACTTTTGTGCGAATTTAAGATTCTTTTGAAGTGTACTTGCAGCCTTAGATGCATTAACCCCCATCTCACCAGCAGTATTCATAGTATCCTCAACCAATTTAGAAGAAGCTTCAACACCAACACCAAAGTTATCCATAGATGCAGCCATACCAATAGCATACTGCTCACCAAGACCAGTACCTTCACTCATACCAGCCATAGCTTTAAGACCACCCTCAGTAAGTCTAACACTCCTACCTATTTCTTCACTATAACCTCTTTGTAATTTAGCTAACTGCTTAACGTTAACACCCATCATGGTAGTTGAATCCGCAGCTCTAGACATCGTGTCAGCAAAGGCTTTATATTGGCTATTACCAACACCCATACTACGTGCAGCGTTACGGATTTCCTTATCCATCTGAAAGACACCATAATCTCTAAGTTTATCGAATCCCCACTTCTTAGCAAAGTTACCTGTTGATTTGAATATAGCTTTAAGTTTATTAGCTTCTTTTACCGATTCTTTTTGTGTTGCTAAACTTTCTTTTAAATCTTCATTTTGTTTTTTAAGTGATTTACTTGTTGCGTTTCTAGCTGCTAACTGTAATTTTAATGTATTTAATATTTCTTGTTCAGTATCAGATATATCATCACCTAAACCCTCTAACCTTTTTAATTCTTTACCGTTTTTCTTTAGCCATTTATTTTTTTCAGCTTCAGCTTTAAGAATTTGCTCGTTAGTATGGTTAATATCCTTTTGGGTTTCACTAATTTTATACATAGCCTTAGCCCATGAACCAATACCTTGTTCAATATCCTTACTACCATTACGTATTTCACTTAGATTTTTCTTAAAATTATTAAGACTATCATCAAATTTTTCAAACTCACCAGCCATAATTATTTACCTTCTTTTTCTTTAACTTTAGTAATTTTTATTTTACCAGTACCTAAATCTTTAATTTTCTTACCCTTTTCACTGGTATATTTAAGTTCGACAGCGTATATTTTAAAACTCTCATTATCTTCTAATTCTTCAATAATACGAATTCTATAATTATAAAAGTCAGAATTTGCTTCATCATTAAAATTAGTACCTAGCGTTGGATATTTATCACCCTTACCTCTTTTTTTAACGATAGTTTTATATTTTTTATCTTCTTTAATTACCCTACCTTTTTCATTTAATTCTTTATTAGTTATTTTTAATGAAGTAAATTCAATAATTTTAGTTGAGTTAGTTTTAAATTCTTTAAATAATGCATTTTCCTTAGCAGTTTTAAACCAAGAACCTAATCTTTCTTCAGCTGGTAAAATACCCCTTTCTTTTGCAACACCAATAAGTTCTAAAAACGCATTAGGTTTTCTCCATAATGCATCCCTAAGTATTTCACTATTATTAACAAATTCATCAAAATAGTCACTTATCTCATCATCCGAAAGTTCTTTAACATCACTTTCTTTATATTTTTCAAAATCCTTAATATCATAAATAATAAAATCTTCAGATTTACCCTTAAGTTCTTCTCCATCACCTTCACCACTACCAACACCACCTAAATATCTTTTAAATCTTAAAGAAAAGGTATCTATTACAACATCTTTTTCACCAGTAGCATCATCCTTAACTTCTTTTGTTTTTATTTTTATATTTTTAGGGTCTTTAAAAAATTCAATATCATCCCCAGACAACTCACTATAACTTTCATTACCAGATACATCTTCTATACTAAATGATATTGTATTTGAACCCTTTGACGTTACTTTTAAATTTAACCTAGTATTATCTAATAATTTAAAAACATAATTACTATCATTATTTAAATCAAGTATATCTTCTAATAACCCTTCAATAATATTGTCTTCTATATCTTTATTTTTATCATCCTTATTGGATTCTTCTTCTGGACTAACTATAGAACCAGTTTCTGTGTCAATATTAAATCTCTTATTTGTTTCATTTCCTGGACTTAATTTACAAGTAAGACCTTCACCACCATCTTCATATACTTCTAATTTAACATTCTTAAAAGTACCACCTTTCCAAGTATCTTTATTTTCTTGTAAATCTTTAAATATTAATCCAGTTCCTAATTTTGTCACTTCAGAATCTACTATTTTTTTTAATTCTTCAAATTGTTTATCGTCAATATCCCCAGATTTATTAGCTTTTTTAATGCTATTAAATGTCTTATACTTACCTTTAGTTTGGTTTTCTAATTCTTTAATATTAAAATAATTTTGATGTTTAGCTAAATAAGAAACATTACCACCTTGAATATCAGAACTATTTATACGGAAGAATGTATTAATATATACACTATTCTTATTACAATTAACAAGCATAAGTGCATTATCCAGTACCCCAATAACTTTAAAAAATAATTCATCACCCTTAGTGTTAACTAATTTTATAGCATCACCATCATTAATGTCTTTTATGGATTTAGATATATTGGATTCAACCAACAATCTATTATATTGAGATTCGGTTATAACTAATTTAGTCTTATTCTTATTAAATAATTTATTATACTGAGATTCAGTTATAACTAATTTAGTCTTATTCTTATTGAATAATTTATCATATTGTGTTTCGGTTAATATTAGCTTCATCTTTCGATTTCTTTTATAATAAATATCACGTTTAATGAAAAATACCCAACTAATTACTTAGTTAGGTATTTGACCACTTTTTAATTTAGATTTTAATTGTTCACCACCAATCCTACTACTCCTTGTTCCTCTAGCGTTTTTATTTTTAGACTCTTCAATTTGTTCCTCCATCATCTCACTTTTCTTTTTATTTTCATTAATAAGACTATGTAAAAAAAATCTACGTTCATATGTAGGTAAAACTAAAACATCTTGGTAACTAATACCTAAATGTTTAATACATACATACATTTCCTCTAATAAACCCTCTTTATACGACTGAGTTAGGCCAAAAAAACCTTGGTGTAAAGGGAAGAAAGGTATTAACGGACTCACCCCCAGGAGTCCTAAGTGTTAAATTCATATCAACACCACATTCAATACTATTCATAAAATCTCTTAAACCTTGAGCATCACCAACCCTCATATTTCTAACACTTTCTTTAATCATAGAACTATCCATATTACCATTAATACTAACAATTTGTGATTCAAGCATCAATGTTTGTTCCTCATTAATGGGGTTATCTTTATTAGATTCAATTCTATTTTCTAAAACTTCTAATTCACCAACAGTTAACATCTTAACCTTAACAACATTTTTTGATATTGGCAACTTATATTCAAATAAACCATCACTATCTGGGTCAACACTTAAATAAACTGTTTTAAGTTCTGAAAGATTAACTTCAGTTTCAAAAGGTTCATTATTTTTATCATATGCAACAACTGGATATAATTCACCATAACCAGTGGCTCTAAGCCATATAAGTATTGCATTTCTATCTCCAGGTATAAGGTCTTTATATCTTAAATCTGGTTCAAGTAATTTTCTATTAATTAGAATTTCCAAAAAATCACCACTCTCTAATAAATTTGGTGATGTAAGTATATTTTCATCAGCGGTTGTTAAAAATGATATCTTAACATTCTTTTTTCTATTTGGATATAATTTACCTTCAGATGGTAATGGAATTACATCAAACGGCTGATTCATTTGTGGTTGACTTAATTGTTGAATATAAGACTCATTACTTGGTTTATTATCACCACCATTATTACCACTATAATTACCACCATTATTATTTGGTGGAACTACTGGAGGTTGTTGATTAAAATTGTTACTTTGATTACGTGGAGGAGATTTTTCACTTAACTGACTTTCTCTTTTCGCATCCATCTGTTTTGCAATCTCTTCATTTTTTCTTAGATTTTCTTCTCTAAGTCTTATCTGCTCCTCAGTTCTTCTTCTCATTTCAGCAGCAGCAGCAGATTCAGCATCAGAACCATATGTAGTTTCTACATTATTCTCTTCAGCTATTTGGTTTGCTAATTTATCACCCGTAACATTTGCTTCTTCTATTTCTTCCTTTGAAGGGAATACATTTGGTTTTTCACTCATAATTAAAACATTTTTAATAAAACTTTATTTAATCTAATTTATATAATAAATATCTTAAGTAAAGTTTTCTACAAAAAAAAAGACCCCAACGGAGTCTTTTTAATTATTTTTTAATATTTATATCGTTTTTTAGAATAAAAGAATTGCTCTATCGAACCTCATATCAGCAGTGATATCAGCTATCGCATCATCATCCATAGATAAATCACCGAAGTTAACGTTTGTAAGCATTGTACCTTGAAGTACCCACTTTTCGATAACAACACCCGTTGGGTCAAGCATCTCAAGTTCTACATCTTTTTTATACCCAGCAGCATAACCTTGCCTACCTGTAATAGATTCAGATTGTAAACGAACCCACTCCATAATTGCCTGTGAAGCAGAAGGACCAATAGGGTCTCTAAATGTTACTGAAATAGATTCCCAAGTAAATCTACCGATTACCCAAGTAGATGTATTAAGGAAAGGTATTTCAACCTCATTCTGTGTAATAGATGGTCTAGAAGCTGATGCTAACCACCATTCTTGAATCCCTAAATCAGCTGGGAATCTTAAAAGCCATCTGTTCTTTTTCTTTGGTTCGTAAGGAACGGGCATTTTCATTAATAAATCAGCCATGTTGTATAAATTTTAATTTTAGTCTTTTTATTTAATAATAAATATGTGAAAAATAGTTTTTATTTAATATTATTTTCACTATCAATAATAAATATCATCAAATTTTAAAAAATCTTTGTTATATTGAATATTTTTATGTATATTTACATTATAATAATTAAAGATATGAAAAATTTAGTCACAATTTTATTAGTATTAGTAACATTTTCTTTGTCAGCTCAAACTGAATTAGAAGATAAAATGACTATTGAAATCAATAAATTAAGAGCAAATCCTAAGTCTTTTATCCCACATGTTGAAAAATATATCATGTTAAATGAAAAAACTATTGATAGAATCAAGTCTGGCAAATGTAAAGTAACTTCTTCTAATGGAAGTGGTGTTAATGTTATTAATGAAAGAATTTATGCTGCTAATGAATTAATTAGTGAGTTAAATTCA
>Ga0181564_10003976_pt1 | contig 12630 bp, 12 predicted proteins | sample 011ome_24_FD_134512 | JGI IMG/M metagenome (GOLD analysis project Ga0181564, IMG submission 134512) | Coastal salt marsh microbial communities from the Groves Creek Marsh, Skidaway Island, Georgia - 011513CT metaG (megahit assembly) | ecosystem: Environmental > Aquatic > Marine > Intertidal...
AAGAAGCTTACCTTCTAATGAAATTGATCCAGAAACTCAGAGGGAATTATTTAAAATTGAAAAAAACAATATTCTGATGTTTGAAAATGATGGCAATTATGGAATATTACTTTTAACTAATATTGAAAAAGAAAATGAAGATGAAAAGTTTATTTCTCAAGTTAAAGAAAATATAGATAACAACTTTGAATCTTCTGTTTTGAAGATTCTCGAAAAAGAAATTATTGATAATATTGAATATCAAATCTTCACACAAAATATTAATAATATCTTCTAGTGATGATTTCACATTCAAAGGATCAATTTATTAAAGATCTTAATAAAAAAGAAAATTTTATCATCTTTAAAAGATTTTCAATTTCACAGATTGATCCAACACAATTTTTTATTGAATACACTAAGAATAAAAAATACGGCTTTTTATTTGAGTCTGTTGAAAGAGAAGTAATAAGAGGCAGATACACAATCTGTGGTCATACTCCACAAATTATTATTAAAGATAAAGATAAAGTATTAAATATAAGATCATATAAAATTAATAAAAAAATTAATAATAAAAATCCTCTAACTGGAATAAATGAATTAATCAAAAGTCTTAAATTTAATAATTCAAATAAATTACCCTCAATGTGCTCAGCTTTCTATGGGTATTTTGGCTATGAAACTATTCACTATGTAGAGAACATTTCTATAAAGAAAAAAAAAGATGATCTAAAACTTCCTAACTCAATATTATTTCTACCAAAATTTATAATCGTTTTTGATAACAAAGAATTAAAAATTACGATTTCATCTCCTGTAATTTCAAGAGAGGCTAAGATAAGTGATTATGAGCTGATAAAAAAAGAATTTTCAAAAATAGAGAAAAATATCTTTAAAAAGATGCCCACAGAAAAAATTAATCTAAATTTAAGAAAAAAACTTCACCCTAAATCTAATATATCAAAAAGTAAATTTGTTGAAAATATCAAGAAAGCTAAAGAGTACATAAAAAATGGCGATATTTTTCAAGTTGTACTTGGACAAAGATTTAAAGTTCATTTTAAAAAAAAGGCTGTGTCTTTATATAAAATATTAAGGGTCACCAACCCCTCACCTTTTATGTTTTTCTTTAACTTTCCTTCATTTAATATTGTTGGATCAAGTCCTGAGATTCTTGTAAGAGTTCAAAATAGTAAAATTACAATTAGACCGATTGCTGGCACAAGACCAAGAGGAAAGAACAAACAAATTGATAAGAATTATGAAAAAGAGCTTCTTAATGATCAAAAAGAGCTTTCAGAACATCTAATGTTATTAGATTTAGGTAGAAATGATGTTGGAAAAGTTTCAAAAAAATCATCAGTAAAAGTGACCTCTAGTTTTTTTATAGAGCGCTACTCGCATGTAATGCATATCGTGTCAAATGTAGAGGGGTTTTTAAGAAATGGGATATCATCTATTCAGGCTCTTATGTCCGGTTTTCCAGCTGGAACGGTATCTGGAGCTCCAAAAATAAGAGCAATGCAAATCATTGACGAACTTGAACAAACAAAGCGTGGGGTTTATGCAGGAGGAATAGGATATTTATCTACAAATAATAATATGGACACGTGCATTGCATTAAGGACATGCGTTATTAAAAATCAAAAATTATATGTTCAATCAGGAGGGGGAATTGTTTACGATAGTAACCCTCAAGCTGAATATGAGGAATCTGTTAATAAAGCAAAAGCCATAATTAATGCTGCAGAAATTTCACTTGGAAATAATATATGATTTTAATTATAGATAATTACGACAGTTTTACGTTTAATCTTGTTCACTATGTTGAAGAGCATGGATACAAAACAAATGTATTCAGAAATGATGAAATTTCACTTAATAAGATAAAACAATTAAAGCCAAAAAAAATAATAATTTCACCTGGTCCATGCACACCTAATGAAGCTGGTATCTGTTTATCCTTAATTAAAAAATTTTATAAAGAGATACCCATATTAGGTGTTTGTCTTGGTCACCAATCAATTGGACAATCTTTTCAAGGAAAAATTGTTAAAGCTAAAAAAATAATGCATGGGAAAACTTCTATCATTAACAATTTGGGATCAAAAATTTTTAAGGGGTTACCAAAGACATTTACAGCAACTCGATATCACAGTCTCATTATTAAAAACAAAACTATTAGCAATGACTTTAAAATAATTGCAACAACTAAAGATAATAATGAAGAAGTGATAATGGGCATAGAACATAAAAACTATCCTTGTTTCGGTGTTCAATTTCATCCTGAGAGTATTGCTTCTCATCCTTATGGTAAAAAAATTGTAAAAAACTTTTTGATAATTTAATGAATTCTATCTCTAAATATACACGCCTGATCGAAGAACATGGACTCAATGAAGATGAAACTTCTGCTGCATTCGATATTATCATGGATGGAGGCTCAGAATTAAATGATTTAATTTCATTTTTAGAAACTTTAAATAAATATGGAATAAACCAGGACCATGTTTTGGGAGCGGTTAGAGTGATGAGAGAGAAGATGGTGGCTGTTAATATTCCAGATGAATCAATTGATACATGCGGAACTGGAGGAGATGGAAAATTCTCTCTTAATATTTCAACTGCAGTTGCTTTTGTTTTATCTGCACTAGGCATACCTGTTGCTAAACACGGCAATAGATCTATTACTTCAAATTGTGGCTCTGCTGATGTTTTAAAGTCTTTAGGTATTAATATAGATATGGAAACAAACAAGATTTCAGAGTGTATTGAAAATACAGGTATCTGCTTCATGTTTGCCCCTAATCATCATCCTGCCATGAGACATGTTGCTGAAGCAAGGCAATCTCTTGGAAAAAAGGGTATAAAAACAATATTTAATATGTTGGGCCCCCTTTTAAATCCAGGAAATGTAAAGAAACAAATTATTGGTGTTTATAGCAACGATATACAAGAAATATACAAAGAAGTATTTAATCGAACCTTTGAAAAAGATGCTTTCATAATTTATGGGGCTGATGGAATGGATGAAATTTCAACAGAAGGTGAAAATAAAATTATTTTTAAAGATAAACTTTTTAACTTTGATCCTATTAGTCTTGATATAAAAAGACCTGTAGTCAATGAATTAATTGGAGAAGATCCAGATTTTAATGCATCAAGAATAATTGATATCTTTTCAGGCACTAAAGATTCTTTCTATCAAATTGTATCTATAAACGCTGCTTTTGGCTTAGTTTTAAATAATAGTTTAGAACTTAATAATGAAAATATTAAAAAGTGCTTATCAGATGTAGAAAAAGCAATAAACGATGGCTCAGCCCTAAGTAAAATTAAAAAATTAAAAGAATTTACAAACAAATAATGAATATTTTAGAAGAAATTTATAATTATAAACTTGATTTTGTTAATAAAGCTAAATCTAAAACCTCCTTAGATGAACTAATTGAACAGTCAAAAAAAATAGAAAAAAAAGATTTTCAATTCTCAAAGAAGCTTAGAAATAATAAAGGAATAAACATCATTGGTGAACTTAAGAAAGCAAGTCCCTCAGCAGGTAATATTGTAAATGATGAAATTGATTTAATAAATATTGCAAAAATGTATGATGATGCTGGCGTGTCTTGTTTCTCCATTTTGACCGATGAAAAATATTTTAATGGTAGCCTTCATGACCTAATTGAACTAAGAAAAAATACAGCAACACCTATTTTGAGAAAAGAATTTATAGTTGATGAATATCAGGTCTATGAGTCATTTTTATCTGGCGCTGATTGCATACTTATTATTTTATCAATGATAGATTTAGATTTAGCAAAAAAAATAGAGAATGTTGCTATTTCTCTTGGCCTTGATTCAATAATTGAGGTTCACGATGAAAAAGAAATTAAAGAAGCTTTAAAATTTAATTCTAATTTAATAGGTATTAATAATAGAGATTTAAAAAACTTTACTGTCAACATCAATAACGCTGTAAACCTTGCTAATAGTATAACGACTAACAAAATACTTATTTCCGAAAGTGGCATTAGCTCAAAAAGCGACATTGATCAAACTATGAGCAAATCTAACATTCGCACATTTTTAATCGGCGAATCATTAATGAAATCAGATAATATTAGAAATAAATTAAGCAGTTTAATAAATTAAAATATAAATATAATATTATAAATTATTGATATTATTATATAAATTTATATTGAAACTTGATGAGAACATTGATAGAACATAGGAATTAATTCTATGTTAACAAAAAAACAAAAACAGCTTTTAAATTATATTGGTACTTTCCAAAGTAGAAACGGTGTGACGCCTTCTTACGAAGAAATGAAAGATGCCTTAACATTAAAGTCTAAGTCAGGAATACATAGACTAATTCTAGCGCTTGAAGAAAGAGGTTTCGTCAAAAGACTTGCACATAAAGCCAGAGCACTTGAAATTATAAAAGATGGAATTTCTAATCTAGAAGTATCACCTAAAAGAAAAAATGTTATAATTGGAGACTTCAAAGAACAGCAAAATAATTATTCTGAAAATAAAGTAAGCACTATTCCCCTTCTTGGTAAAATAGCTGCTGGAACTCCCATTGAAGCTATTCAACATAATGATGATTCAATTGATGTTCCAAGAGAACTTATGTCTGTGGGTGAGTCATATGCCTTAAAGGTTGAAGGCGACTCCATGATAAACGAAGGAATTTATGATGGAGATACAGTATTAATTAGAAAAACAAACTTGGCTGAAAATGGAGATATAGTTGTTGCTTTAGTTGATGATCACGAGGCAACTCTAAAGAGGCTAAGAAAAAAAGGACAAAGTATTGCCCTTGAAAGTGCTAATCCATTATATGAAACAAGAATTTTGGCTGCACATAGAGTAAAAATCCAAGGAAAATTGACTGGGCTGTTAAGGAAATACTAAATTTTAGCTATTTTTCTGTTTATTCTTTTCCATTAACTATAAATAGTTTATTTAGTAGCTATGAAATCAAAGAAAAAATCAACAAAATCAAATAAAAAAGAAGCAAAACTAAAATTAAATTCTAAAACATACACCTTACCAATTCTTAAAGCTTCTGAAGGAAGTGATGTAATTAATATTACAAAACTTTATTCTGAGTCGGGTTATTTCACTTATGATCCAGGGTTTACTTCAACCGCCGCCTGTGAGTCAAAAGTTACTTATATTGATGGCGAAAAAGGAATACTTAGGTATAGGGGTATAGATGTATCTGAGTTAGCCAAAAAAAGTGATTTTATAGAAGTTTCAAATCTTCTTATTTATGGTGATTTACCTAATCAATCACAACTGAATAAATATCGAAAATTAATAACAAATCATACTATGCTAAACGAGCAGCTAATTAAATTCTTTAATGGATTTAGAAGAGATGCTCACCCTATGGCTATGATGGTTGGTGTTATGGGTGCTCTGTCTGCTTTTTATCAGGACTCTTTAGATATTAACGATCCACATCAACGAATGACAGCTGCAAGAAGAATTATTGCGAAAGCTGCCACGATTGGAGCCATGTCTTATAAATATTCCATAGGACAACCATTCGTTTATCCAGACAATAATTTATCTTATGCAGAGAATTTTTTAAATATGTGCTTTTCTGTTCCCTCAGAAAATTACAAAGTTCCTAAGATTATATCTAAAGCTATGGATATAATATTTATACTTCATGCTGATCACGAACAAAATGCCTCAACATCAACTGTGAGACTTGCAGGATCGTCTGGCGCAAACCCCTTTGCGTGTATTGCAGCGGGCGTTGCATCTCTTTGGGGGCCTGCACATGGGGGGGCTAATCAAGCAGCTTTAGAAATGCTTGAAACGATTGGCAATAAAAAAAATATAGATTTATATATTTCTAAAGCAAAAGATAGAAATGATGACTTTAAACTCATGGGTTTTGGTCATAGGGTGTACAAAAACTATGATCCAAGAGCTAAAATTTTAAAAGAAATTTGCAAAAAAGTGCTTTCTCATGTTGGCGTTAAAAAAGATCCTATTCTTGAGCTAGCAATGGAACTTGAAAAAAAAGCTTTAAAAGATCCTTATTTTATAAAAAAGAAATTGTATCCAAATGTAGATTTTTATTCCGGTATAATTCTCAGAGCAATAGGTTTTCCACCTGAGATGTTCACAGTCATATTTGCAATTGCGCGTACAGCTGGATGGACAGCTCAATGGACGGAAATGATTGATGACCCTATTCAAAAAATTGGTAGACCAAGACAACTATATACTGGCAATAAAAGTCTGAAATATGGACAAATAAGGTCAAAAAAGAATACAAGATAGACTAAACAAAGTATAAATTTATTTTATTTTCCTCTAACATTCTTAAGGCAAGCTCTTTATTAAAAATAATTGTATTATCTTTTTTAATAGCGATCCCATTCAGATTTGCCTTGATGACATTAGTGATAGTTTTTGGCCCTATAACTGGATTATCAGTTAAATTAGACTGATTAATTTTAGCAATTTTTACGAGCATACCTTCTCTTTTGATTAGATTTAATTTCTTCTTTTCTGTGGCCACTCTTTTAAGAAGAAGGTCTGTACCCTCTGTAGCTTCAATGCCTAATATGTACCCATTAGAAACTACTGCCGCTTGCGCATTATCATACCTTGAAATGTTATTTAGTAATGATACGCCCTTTGAAATATCGTTTTTATCAGCATTATTTTTTTGAAAAATATAATCTCGATCAACTTTATCAAAGTAATAACTCTTATCTATTGATTTTAAAGATTGGACGATAAATCCCTCTTGTTTTAATACAGACAATATCAAATTCAATGTTTGACCATCACCTTTTTTAAATTCATTCATTATTTGATTGATATATTTTGCTAATATTTCATCAATTTTTATATTTGATAAATTTGGTCTATTTACTTTTCCAATAAGACAAACATCTTTTATATTAAACTTCTCTAGTAGTTTAATTATTTTTGAAAATTCGTAGACTTTTAATGAAAAAATTTTTTTATGTTTTAATGTCGTTGGTGAATTTAAATTAATAAAAATTGAATCTGAAAAAATTTCTTTTGATCTTTTAAATATATTTGCTGTTAATGGCTCATATCCACCAATGAACGCAATATTATTTTTTTTCATAGCGACATAAGCCTCTGCTTGACTCAACAGAAATAAAGTTACTTATTTTTTTTATTAGAGAATTTTCACTTTTATTAAAATTTTGTATCTCACTCTGTATCGTTTCTGAGCTCATAAAAATAGTTTTTATAAAATTGTTTAGTTCTTGAATATTTGCTTTATCAAAATTGGCTCTTTTTAAACCTATAAGATTTAATCCTGTTATTTTTGCTCTATTTCCTATAGCAAGTGCAAATGGGAAGACATCGTTCTCTACAGCGCTCATTCCACCAATCATACATAATTCACCTATACGACAAAATTGATGTATTGCAGACAGGCCACCTATTACAGCTTTATCTTCAACTACTACATGTCCTCCAAGTGTAGCTTGATTAGCCATGATAACGTTATCACCCACTATACAATCATGAGCTATATGCACACCTGTCATGAATAGTGAATTACTGCCAACAATAGTATTATAACCACCTCCTTCAGTTCCTGTGTTTATATTACAAAACTCACGAAAAGTATTTGAATCACCAATTTTAAGAAATGTTTCTTCATCATGATATTTTAAGTCTTGTGGGATTGATCCGATTGAACAAAAAGAAAAAAAAGTATTGTTCTTTCCAATGGTGGTATTTCCTGTAATTCTACATGATGCTTCTATCTTTGTATTGTCACCAATCTTTACATTGCCATCGACAACAGCGTATGGGCCTATTTCTACATTTGAACCAAGATTTACATTTTTACCAATAATTGCTGTAGGATGTATCATTATTTGTTTTTATCCATAATTGTTGCGCACCAAATTGACTCAGCAATTTTTTCTTCATTTTCATCTACTAGTAGACCTTCAAATTTCCATACTCTTCCCTTTGATCGAAGTGCATTAACTTTTGAAAAAATCTTATCATTTGGAAACACAGGTTTTCTAAATTTAGTATTATCTATATTCATCAAATAAACAATCTTATCAAAAGTTTCTTCTTTAATACTATAAGCAATCAATGCAGCTGCAGTTTGAGCCATCATTTCAACTAAAATAACGCCTGGAACAACTGGCTGCTCAGGAAAATGACCTTTAAAAAAATAATCATTCTCCCTGAATGTTTTTATTCCAGTGGCTTTTTTTAATTTTTCAATGTCGATTAATTCATCAATAAATAAAAAAGGCTCTCTATGAGGTATATATTCTTTTATTTGATTTTGATTAAGAGATGTCATTTATTAGCTCAATTATTGTTTTTTAGTGTTTTCTTGAGGTGAGTAAACATATTAATTGCTGGATCACCCATAATTTTTTGATTATCTTTTATACTATTACGAACACCACTTTTTGCAGCTATATCAACATTATTACCAATGCTTACATGTCCAATGATGCCAACCTGTCCACCCATTCTGACATAATTTCCTATAGTTGTGCTACCAGCGATACCACATTGTCCCGCTAAGATTGAGTTTGAACCAATTGTAACGTTATGAGCTATGTGCACCTGATTATCTAAATATACATTTTCACCAAGAGAAGTATCTGAAAAACTTCCACGATCAATTGTGCAATTTGAACCAATAAAACAATTATTTTGAATGATTACTCTTCCAATATGATAAATCTTTAAATGGTTGTTATTGTTAAAAGCAAATCCAAATCCCTGCTGGCCTATTGAACAGTTGTTTTCAATTTCAACGTTATCACCGATGATTGAGTTTTGAATGATATTATTACATCCTATTTTAACATTTCTTCCAATTAAACAGCCTTCGTGTATTATTGACCCTTCTCCAATAGATATACCATCTCCAATTTTACAACCATTTTTAATAATTGAAGATTTTGCAATATTTTGACTATCTTTAATTTCTGTTTTATTGAAACTTTTTTTTTCATTAAAGTTAAAGTCTCTAAAAAATAAATTAGAAATTTTAGCAACAGAACTATGAACGTCATGGACAATAAATTTTATAGTATCATCAAAAAAAGATAAGTCTTTTCTCTTATTTGAAATGATAATTCCTTTAGGCTTATTATATTTTTCAGGAATTTCATAATTATCATATATGAAAGAAAGATCATTCTCTGAACAATTATTTAACCCCTTAAAAGATGAGAATTTTACATTACTAATCTTTGTGGCATCACTATCTATATCTAAGGCTATTGAAATATTTTTTGAAGAAATTGGACCTAACTTCTTGTAAAAATTATCCATATCTCTGGAATTTATTAATCTTCTAATTTGACCTTAATTTTAGGAAGATTTTTATTTAATATTTTTATGACTTGATCTGTCATATCCATATCATCAGCTGACATGACAACAGCATTTTTTTCTAAGATTACAGTTATGCCCAATTCTTTTGCATAGTCATTTATTATTGGCTTAACCTCTTCTAATATTTCTGCTCGAGCTGATTGCACCATAAAGTCTAATTTTCTTAATTTTTCTTGTCGCTCAATTTGAAATGATTGAACTTTTTTCTCAAAGTCTGAAACTTTAATTTCAAAAGCTTCAGGAGCCATTACTGATTGCTGCTCTATTAGTTTTTCTCTTTCTTTGATTATGAGTTCATCTTTTTCTTTAATTTCTTCTTCTGCTGCTTTTTGAATCTTTTCAATTTGCTTTGTAGCATCAACTGCAGCTTTTGACTCAGTTAGCACTTTATTTATATCAATTATACCTATTGAAGTATTAGGGTACTGATTTGCAAGTAAAAATGTTGGAATGAATAAAAATGTTAAAAGTATTATATTAAATTTTTTCATAATTAAAAATTGTATCCTATATCAAAATAAAAAGTATCTATCTCATCAGTGTTTTGTTTTTGTAGTGGTTGCGCAAAAATAAAATTTATTGGTCCAATTGCACTATCCCACATAAAATTCAAGCCGAAAGATGCTCTTAAATTATGTTTATCATCAATAGATCCGAACCTATTATCTAAGCCCCAAACACTTCCTACATCAACAAATAAGGTACTTGTAATATCAAAATTTTCTATTGGTAAATCAATATTTGTTTCAGTTGATAACAAATAAAAATATTGCCCACCTGTATATGAATTACCAGTTTTTGGGCCTACTCGTTGACTTTCAAAACCTCTCAATCTATTACCGCCTAAATTAAAATATGATGAAATCGGAGCGTATTTATCATTATAACCGTTCAAATGTCCACTATTGAATTTAATGGAACCAATTAATGATTTGCTAAGTCTTTTATAAAATGTGTAATCAATCACGCTCTTTAAAAAGTATGCATCTCCACCTAATCCAGCAAGATCTTGCGTCAATATATATTTATATCCAGCTGATGGTTTATATGGGCTATTTCTATTATCAGATGAAAAAGAGTATCCAATTAATGAAACTGTAGAAGTTCCTGCTAACATTCTTTCATAGGCAGTGGCGTCACTATCTGCTGTTGTTTTATCATTATAGAATGAATAATTAGTATTAATTCTTTTATCGTAAGAAATTGGAAAACCTAGGGCAATACCAAATCCTATTTTTTCAGTTTCATAATTAACTGAAGCAGAGTCTTGAAGCTCACTATACAAATCACCTTTTATATATAAATCTCTTCCATATAAATATGGTTCAGCAAATGAAATGTCATATGCAGAAAATTCATCTCCAAGATTAGACTCGAACTTTAGTTGTTGTCCTTTTCCTAAGAAATTTTCCTCAGTAATACCTAATTGTAAGCTTGCTTTTGTGGCAGAAGAATACCCAGCACCGATTGATGCTTCACCCGTATTTTTTTCTTCAACATCTATTATTAAATTTATTTTATCAAAAGCTTCATCTTTCTCTTCAGTAATATTAACTTTACTAAAATACTGCAAGGCTTTGATTTTATTTTTTGATAAATTAATCAAATATTTACTGTACGAGTCTCCTTCTGAAATTGAAAGTTGTCTTCTAATAACTTTATCAGTTGTTCTTGTATTACCATTTATAATTATTTTGTTAATATAAACCTTTGGACCCTCATCAATTAGATACTTAATGTTGACATGTTTATTTTCTTCATCAAAATCTTTTTTTGAATTTATTTGTACAAATGAAAAACCATAAGTTGAAGCGCTGTTTTTTATAACAGCAATATCCTCTTTTATTAAGTCAGCATTATATAAATCATCTTTCTTGACATTTAATGAAGAACTTAGAAACTGCTCATTTAGTTTTTTAAATTTACTTTCAATTGTTACTTCACCAAAAGTATACATCTCGCCTTCATCAACTGTTAAAATAATTTCAAATTGATTTTTATTAGGTATTAACTGAGCAATAGAAGATTTAAAAGAAAAGTTTGGATAGCCACTATTTCTATATAAGTTAGAAATTAAGACTTTATCATATTCTAGTTTATCGGGATCATAATTATCTGCGGAAGAAAAAAACCTTAACAAATTAGAAGTTTTAGTTTTCATTTCATTTCTTAATTCCCTAGATGAAAAAACATTATTTCCGATGAAAGTAATTTTTGAAACTGATACAACATCAGACTCATTAATTTCAAAAATTAAATTAACTCTGTTATCTTTTAAAGTCTCAACTTTTGGCATTACTTCCGTTGATAGTCTTCCCGATCTTTGATATAAAGACAGTAATTTTTTAACGTCTTTTTTTACTTTTGACCTTGAATATATCGACCTATCTCTGAGTGATATTTCACTCAATAAATCTTCGTCCTTTTTTTTCTTATTTCCTGAAAACTTTATAAGATTTATTGTGGGGTTTTCTTTCACAGTAATAATAAGTAAACCATCAATGTATTCAATTTTTACATCAGAAAATAAATCTGTTTTATACAATTTTTTTAAAGCTTCATTTCCAATATCATTTGAGTACAGATCATCTAACTCTAATTTAGAGTACGAAATAACAGTTTCGCGCTCAATTCTTTCTAATCCATTAATTTCAATATTATTAATATAAAAATCATTTGCAAAAATAGAACTACTAAAAGTAGCTATAATCAAAATTAAAAATATCTTATGCATTGGGCACCATTATAAATAAACTATATATTAATAATAGTTTTTAAATTTTCATCTACCCAATTATTAGATTCATTCAAATCGTCAATATTTGGTTCATATAAATTCTTATGGGACTTGAAATAGAGCTCAATAATTTCCTCATTAAAATAAACGATTTTTGTATAACTAATTACCCTATCAAGAAATAATGTTACTAATTTATCATTGATATAATTAAATAAATGTGGAGCAATACCATCTTTAAGCATTATATGCATACCAAGTCTAAATGCAGGAAATCGATCATTATCAATTTCGAAGAATTCCAATGAATTTAATTTTGTTAAATCTAAATCATGGTCGTTTGATCTATAGTTTTTATTTGGAAAAAATAAACTAGAAATTGAAATTTCCATATTTGGTTGACTCAGAAAAGCATAAGACGAGTTATCATGATAATTTAAAATACCATGTATTATGGACTGAGGATGAATAATGGCATTTACCTGATCAGATTTTAGATGAAAAAGATT
>Ga0181564_10003977_pt1 | contig 12627 bp, 8 predicted proteins | sample 011ome_24_FD_134512 | JGI IMG/M metagenome (GOLD analysis project Ga0181564, IMG submission 134512) | Coastal salt marsh microbial communities from the Groves Creek Marsh, Skidaway Island, Georgia - 011513CT metaG (megahit assembly) | ecosystem: Environmental > Aquatic > Marine > Intertidal zone...
AAATAGCACATCTTCATTCAACAATGAAACCGGTATAACCGGTATATGGACAGGAACATTGAACGGAGGAGGCTTGCAACTGAAATTAGAATTCCACATAAAATCCATTGATAATAACTCCTATCGCTCCTATTTATCGGTTCCCCAACAGGGGGCCAAAGACCTTCCGATGGATAAAACAGAAGTTTCCAAAAATAAGATTACCATAAAAAGCAATATACTAGGAGCCGTATTTGAAGGCAAATGGGATCAAAAAAACACCATCACAGGTACTTTTAAACAAAACGGACAATCGTTCCCACTGGAACTTACTCGAGGCAGTGTCGAATTAAAACGCCCCCAAACACCTAAAGCACCTTTTCCTTACAACTCCAAAGTTGTACAATTTTCAAACAGACAAGGAACATGTCGATTCCAAGGAACCGTGACTACCCCGTTCGACTCAATCGCAAAAGGTACCATCCTGTTATTTTCTGGAAGTGGGGCTCAAAATAGAGATGAAGAAATTTTCGGTCATAAGCCATTTGCCGTATTGGCGGATACCTTTACAAAGGCGGGCTATAATGTACTTCGGGTAGACGATCGTGGCGCGGGATATACCGTTTGCAAACCCAGTGAAACCGCTTCCTACACAACCGAAGATCTTATTCGAGATGGCGAGTCATACATACAATTTGCTACAGACCATATATCCAAAGAAAGTCCCCTTATTTTATTCGGTCATAGCGAAGGTTGCTCCATTATTGCCGCTCTCGCTAATAAAAACCCGAATGTATCCAAATTGATTGGATTTGGCCCCGCTTTGGTATCTGGTGCCGATATCAACACCTACCAAAACCATAAGGGGATAGAAAGCGTTTTACAAGACAGCCAACTCACTTCCCATTATTTGCGTTTGCATACGGCTATTTTGAAGCTTACTCAAAACGACAACTTTTTCAAATTACCAAAGGATACATTAAGAATCTATATCGGTTCTATTTATGCAAAATGGAAAAAAAGCACACCCGTAAGAATCAGTCGAAAAATTGAAAAAAGATTTGAGAAAATCACCAAGAAAAAATTCTTAGAATATGTAACGGATTCTTATCATCCGCTGTTTCAAAACGCATGGATGTGGCATTTTTTAAATGATAATGCGCGATTAGAGTGGGAACGCGTTCAACAAAACAGCCTGCTTATTAATGGTGAATTAGATATACAAACTCCTGTTTCCCTTAACCAACCGGCATTTCAAGACTATCTAAAAGTAAACACGAATCTTGCCTATACCACTATACCACGCATTAATCACGTATTTCAAACAGCAAAAACCGGTGATATTAGCGAGTATGGAACAATCGAAACAACGATAGATCCAGAGGTGCTACGGGTGATTTTTGAATTCCTAGAAAAAGATTAGAAATCGATACGGAAACGCTCCCTTCTGAATTCGGTATAGGGCAATGGATTTTGGAAATCTTCCGCAAATTGCCAACGATTTTTCACAAAGTGAATAGCATCGTAAATGGCATTACGCATGCTCACGGTTTCTGCTGTTCCTTTTCCGGCTAAATCATACGCAGTTCCATGGTCAGGACTTGTTCGGATTATGGGCAAGCCCGCTGTAAAATTCACACCATCGTAAAAAGCCATTGATTTAAAGGGTATCAAGCCTTGATCATGATACATAGCTAGTACGGCATCAAATGGACGATGTTGTCCGCTTCCAAAGAAACTATCAGCAGCATAAGGTCCGTAAACCAATTTCCCTTGTTCAAAGGCTTTGTCAACCGCTGGTTTGATAATTTCCAATTCTTCCTTACCTAAAAGACCGCTATCGCCGGCATGCGGATTTAAACCCAAAACCGCTATTCGAGGCTTGATAATATTCAAATCTTCGCGAAGTGAATTGTACATCACCTCGAGCTTATTCAAGATTAAATCGGTGCTTATTTTTTGAGAAATTTGAGAAACGGGTACGTGTTCGGTTGCCAAACCCATTTTCAATTCGTCCGAAACTAAGAACATGGCAAAATTCTTCACCCCAAAATGTTCGGCTATGAATCCCGTATGTCCGGTAAAATCTTTTTCGTGGGCCGCAACAGTAGATTTGTCCAATGGAGCGGTTATTATGGCATCCAAATGATCGGCATCTGCAAGGGCTTTCTTTAAGCAGTTTAACGCTTCTAGACCCGCCTCTGGCTCTGCACTTCCCGGTTTAATTTCTATGGTTTCCTCACTTCCCACAACCAAATTTAATTTCCCCTCAACGGCTTCACCCGCTGATTTAATCAAATTGTAACTGGGAGATTCAAGTTCAAGAACCTTCTTGTAAAATGTGAACGTCTTAGGCGAAGCGTACAATACCGGAATTCCATACTTGAAAATATTTTCATCCGAAAAAATCCGAAGAATCAGTTCCATTCCTACCCCATTAGGGTCGCCTTGTGTAATTCCGTATACAACTTTTCTTATTTCCGTCATCTATTTATACAATTTATAAGCGTTTATTCACGTGTCCTATTTATCCTTCAATCCATTAAACACCTAATAAATAGCGGATTTAACGAAAAGTTGCGATAATAAATTCGCGTGATTCTATTGAATGTGCAAATTAACGATAAATTCACGATTCTCTGTATTGGGTATTCGACATAGTTCAGATTAAATTTGTGGAGCATGAGTAAAATTCGAGTGGGTATATTTTTTGGGGGAAGTTCGCGCGAAAGAGAAGTTTCTTTTGCTGGCGGACGAACTGTTTACGACAATTTAGACAAATCCTTATTCGAACCTATACCACTATTCATAGATAGCTTCGGTGGCATTGTAAAGCTCAATTGGGAACACGTTTATAAAGGAAGTATTCGAGATTTTTATCCGCCTGCTGCCTTTTTACCCGAATTGCCCCACGGATTTCAAATCTACGCCGAGTCCCTTATTCCAGAAGAAGCATTGTTACGCGCCGGATATAACACATCCGATGAAACTCTCGATTTATCTCGCGAATTACACACACAAATGAATCGCTGTATCGGTGATCCCATAAATTTGGAATCATTAGCTACACATATTGACATTGCATTTCTTGCCCTTCACGGAACGTTTGGAGAAGATGGAAGCATTCAAGGCATATTAGAATGGTTAGGAATTCCGTATACCGGCTCGGGTATTTTACCCTCTGCTTTAGGAATCAACAAATGGATTCAGAAAAAATTCCAACAGACTCAAAACCTTTACATCAATGAGTTTGAATCCTTAAGTTATGAGGAATGGATGGAATCCGATACGGTAGAAAAACATCAATGGTTTCAGCAATTTTTGCAAAAATTCAATCATCAATTTGTTGTAAAACCCGCAAATCAAGGCTCTTCATTGGGCGTTTCCATTTTGGAAGACCCCAGTTTTGAACGTTTTTGTGACGCCATAGACTTGGCTTTCTTCAAATTAAGAATTGATTCCGATGAGTTCAAACAAAAAGAATTCCAAGAACAAATTTCTTACATCAAGGAGTTAACCGATATACGCTCAGGACTTGGATTGCCCTTGATCACCAACTCAGAAACGCTCTACACTCCAGATGCCGTAATGCAATTTCTTTTGCAATCCGAAGGAAATGTCGAATTTCAGGCGCAAGACAGCGAGTCACGTGTGCTCATTGAATCGAAAATTTCGGGGAAAGAATTTAGCTGTATCGTTATTGAACACCACCGCGGCCAACCCGTTGCTCTTCCTCCGACTGAAATTAAAAAATCTGGCGACCTATTTGATTACAGAAGCAAGTATTTACCTGGTTTGAGTCGAAAAGAAACGCCTATGGATGTCCCAACCGAAACCATTCAGCAAATTCGACAAGCCTGTTCTGAATTATACACGTTTTTTGGCTTCGAAGTATATGCGCGTATAGATGGTTTTGTGGATCAGAACGGCGTTGTTTTCTTGAACGACCCTAATACTACAAGTGGTATGATGCCCAGTTCTTTCTTCTTCCATCAGGCGGCAGAAATTGGACTTAATCCCAGTCAGTTCTTAACGTTTATTTTAAGACAATCCCTCAAAACTCGCATTCTTTCACATCCAACCGGACGAAAATTCACGCCCTTAAAAGAACGTTTGGATTGGCTCATCTCTCAAAGTCAATTTCCAAGCAATGCACGCAGAAAAATAGCTGTAATCATGGGAGGATACAGCTTTGAACGCCATATCTCCATGGAATCTGGGCGCAATATTTACGAGAAACTCAGTTCAAGCGAAGAATTCGAACCGGTTCCTGTTTTCTTAGTTGGAAATCGGGATGCCTATGAATTATATACGCTGCCTCTACCCTACATGCTCAAGGACAATGCCGACGACATTAGAAAAAAGGTATTGGAGCCCGAGGTACATGAAGCTTTGGAAATTATTCGAGACGAAACCGAGTTCATTCGCAATAAATACAACCCCAACGGGGGCGATTTCAAACCAGAAAAATGGACTTTAATGGATCTCAAGAATAATGTGGAAGGGGTATTCATAGCCCTACACGGAAGGCCGGGAGAAGACGGCACTATTCAGAAAGATTTAAGTCAATATGGGCTTTATTTTAATGGATCACCATCCCATAGTTCAGAAATCACCATCGATAAATTCACAACCAATCAGAAATTAAGAGAGGCTGGATTTCTGGTTGCAGATCATATGCTTTTGAAGAAAGACGACTTTCTTCAGAACCCAAATCAATCGGCTGAAAGTATTATGGAACGATTCGGATTGCCCCTTATAGCCAAACCGGCAGATGACGGTTGTTCTGCTGCAGTGAGAAAAGTGAAAACCATTACCGAATTGATGGATTTTGCGCACCTCATATTCAGGAATGAAAAGGACCTTGATCCTGTCATTGCAGAGCGATTGCGCATCAACATCCACGATGAACTTCCCCAGAAACAAGAAATTCTGATTGAAAAATTCATTGAAAAAGGAGAAGCATCCCACTTTTTAGAAGTTACAGGTGGCATGCTCACACATGTTCAAGATGATGGAAGCATTTATTATGAAGTTTTCGAACCTTCTGAGTCCTTAGCGGAATCGGAAATTTTAAGTTTGGAAGAAAAATTCCTTGCGGGAGAAGGTCAAAATCTTACTCCTGCTCGTTTTTCCAAGTCTCCGGAGTTGCAATCTAAAATATCCCAAGAAGTTCGGAAAACCCTTCAAAAAGTAGCCGAAACTTTAGACGTACAAGGCTATTGCAGAATCGATGCCTTTGTGAAAATTTACCCGGATAATTCGATTGAGACCTATATTATCGAAATCAACTCATTACCCGGAATGACGCCCGCAACCTGCATTTACCATCAAGCGGCGTTGAATGCATATAAACCGTTGGATTTTATTAAAGAAATACTGAACTTTGGTCGAGACAAATGGCAACGAGAAACACAAAAACTAAAAGCGTAAAACCATCGCTTGGATTGAAACAAATAGGCATTCAAATTGGCCTGGTTCTTGGCGCCTCTGCACTGGTACTTTGGGGAATCTTTGCCGGATTGGCCGCATATACCCATCACAACGATTACATTTCTGTACCCGATGTTTCAGGCATGTCTTTTGACGAAGCACGCATACGTTTGGAGCAAGCCGGTTTGCGCTCCAATATTATGGACTCCATATATAACGAGAAAGCACTGGCCTATACCATTGTGGAACAAAACCCCAAAGCGAGCGACTTAGTAAAAGAAGACCGCACCATTTATTTGGTAATCAATACCGGAAACAAACCAAAAATAAAAGCACCCAATTTGGTGGATATGAGCTTAACACTGGCAAAAGCCGTGATAAAAAACAGAGGCTTAGAATTGGGAAAAATCGAAATGGCTTACGATCCAATCGGAAACAATCTCGTATTGGCTCAAACTTTCAAAGGTAAAGAATTGATAGAAGGCACCTTAATCCCGAAAGGAAGCAAAGTGGACCTAACCGTTGCTTCAACCGATAAGTCGCAATTTCCTGAAAGCGATTCAACCGATATAAACACGATTGAATTGTTAGATGCAGAAGCCTTGTAATCCTACAGATTGCCTATAAAAACCTTTATTTTTCGGGGTAAATACAATATTTTTGTGGTTCGTTCGTTACACAAGAGCGAAGGCGTAACGTGAAAGGATATTTCAACAGAGAAAAGGCAAACCACTGCGGCACTGAAAAGTCGATTTTTCGCGATTTAGTGTCTTTGTTTTTTGTTGGATTTTTGAGCCTTTTCAATCACGTAAATGCCCAATTTTTAAAAGTTTCCCCTACCCAACATTCTGTAGTAGTTTCGGATTCCTACAAACACCTGCCTTTAACAGAGGTTATTTCTTGGGGAATATTAGATACGCTGAAGCTGCCATTTTTTGAGGATTTTTCTCAGCAATTTGGCTACCCCAATCCGAGTAAATGGGCCGACAAACAAGTTTGGATTAATAATTCGTTTGCCCCCGACGCTCCCAATGCTAATATCGCCACTTTCGATCATTTGGATGAATCCGGGAATCCGTACCAAGCTCTATCTACGCGTGAATCTGTTTATGCAGATAGCTTAACCTCACAACCTATCAATTTGCAGTTCTACCGTAAAGGAGCCAATACATTTCCTTACAGACTTACAGATGGCATTTACTTGAGCTTTTTTTACAAAAACCAAGGTTTGGGCGATGTTCCGGAGTTAGAGGATTCTCTAATTCTATTCTTCAAAACCCAGTCAGGTAATTGGCGCAAAGTTTGGGGCGTAAGCGGACCACACAACACCAAATTCAAGGAAGTGTTTGTACCCATCGATTCGATGGATTATTTAATTCCAGACTTTCAGTTTCGCTTTGTTAATTTTTCCAAAAAAACAGGAAACCTAAATCACTGGCATTTGGATTATATCCGAATGGATCAAGGTCGAATGGGCGGCGGAGTTTCCGATATTGAAGATGTTGGAGTCGTAAATGCCGAAACGGGTTTATTCAGGGATTACACGAACATTCCATATTCCCACTACAAACTCAATGCTTCTTTACATTTAGGCAGAACGCATTTACGCGTTCGTAATATGAATGAGTTTGCCACTGTTCAAACGCGTTTCCAATTATCCGTATCCAATGAGTTTGGACAAACCCTGTATAAACAGGATTTCAGTGCGAGTTCTCGTAATATTTTGGGAAGTTCGGACTCGACAGAAATTTTTGAAACGCCTTATTTTGATACTTTAACGGGCAATACCCCATCCTTGAAATATCATTTTGTTATTGACCCTCAGAGTAACGATCAAACTCCCGATAATTACAACGCCAGCGGCAACAACAATACCTATTGGTTGCAACACCAATTCATGCCTTGGTATGCTTATGATGATGGCAGTGCCGAAGGCGGTTTTGGTTTAGACTATGCGTATTTAGGCAATATTCCAGGTCAGTTTGCAATGGAATTCAATACCGCTCAAGACGATTCCCTGCGCGGTATTGCCATGTACTTCACCCAAAGTAAGGAAGATGTTAGTTTTCGGACTTTCACCCTTCGTGTTTGGAAAAAGATCTCTCCAATTGGAGGCGACGACCGCCAAGATGAACTCATGTATGAATTCCCGGTAAGTAAGCCTGCCTATAGAGATAGTGTTAATCTATTTGAATATTTTTTCTTTGATTCGGTTTTATTCCTCCCAAAAGGTCAGTATTACATTGGCTGGCACCAACGCCAACCTTATGTATTGAACGTGGGTTACGATAATAACTACCGCTTTGCCGATGCCAATACGCCCAATCCGCATCTTTTCTATAATCTTTTAGGAAGTTGGGAACGTGCCGATTATAGTATTAAAGGTACACCAATGATGCGTATGTTATTTGGTGAACGTGTGAATTATCGTTTTTCTACCCAAAAGGTAAAGCCACTTAAACTGCATGTTTATCCGAATCCAGCTCAAGAATGGATAAAAGTAAACGTTAATTCTGGCAAAACTTTGAGAGAAATCTACATCCTCGACGGAACTGGACGGAAAATTTTAAATACACAAAACACCCATATTCGTGTTTCTCATTTACCAAGGGGCACTTATTACATTCATGCCATTTACACCGATGGACAACGCAGCAGCGCACCCATTAACCTAATACACTAATGATAGAAGATATTTCCGTAATCAATCTTAGAAAACGCCTTGATGCGGGTGAAAAAATAAACCTTATTGATGTTCGCGAAACTTTTGAATTCGAAGAATTCAATTTAAATGGCACCTTAATTCCCTTGGGAGAATTGCCATCGCGCATTGATGAAATAGAACACCTAAAAAATGAGGAAATAATCGTTCACTGTCGTTCCGGGAAAAGAAGCCAAACCGCACAGCAGTTTTTGTTGCAGATGGGCTTTCAAAATGTTAGAAATTTATTAGGTGGCGTATTGGATTGGCAAAGTCACTTCGGAAGCGACCCTGTTTAAACTGATTTTTACCTAACTTCGGACTTGTGAAATACAAGTTCAGAAATTTCCCCATATGGCGCGGTCTGCTATTATTTGCTGGACTTTGTCTTTCACTATTTTTCAGTTTCTGCAATACCCAAGAAACCATTATTAGCGGCAATAATGATTCCTTATACTTCTGGAATTTACACGATACCGTCGATTATGTAGGCATGCAAGAATGCCAAACCTGTCATTACGAAATTCACCAAACCTTCGTTCATACAGGTATGGGTCAGAGCTTTGATAAGGCTTCCCCCGAGAAATCAAAAGGGAAATTCCCAATTATGCACCTCCCCTCTAAAGAGCGCCGTGGAACGCCTATTTACGATCCTAAAACTGGTTTTCACTACCAAGCATTCTGGCGCAACGATAGTTTGTTTATCCGACAGTACGAGTCTGATGCGCAGCAGCGCAATCTAGTCACATTCATGCGCGAGGAATATATACCTTATATTATAGGTAGTGGGCAGCATACCAATTCGCACTTTTGGACCGACGGGTCATACGTGTACCAGGCGCCGCTCACGTTTTACACGCAAAAAGGCATTTGGGATTTGCCACCGGGTTACGAAGAACAAAATATAGGCTTTAACCGAAAAATCGACATGGAATGCATGAGCTGTCATAATGCCATGCCCAAAGTGGCGAAAAGTGCAAAAAATTTCTTTGAAAAAGTGCCATTAGGCATCGATTGCGAGCGTTGTCACGGTCCCGGCGAACTCCATGTAAATCTCAAAAAACAGGGCATTTTAGTCGATACATCTAAGTATGCCGATCGCAGCATCGTAAATCCCAAGCGTTTGCCCTACCGATTGCAGGTTGATATATGTCAGCGCTGTCATTTACAGGGGAATAACGTACTCAAAGAGGGTAAACATTTCGATGATTTCAGGCCCGGCATGGCGTTGAAAGACGTGTTTGAAATTTACATGCCCAAGTACGAAAACGAAGACTATTTTGTAATGGCCGGACATGCAGATCGATTTCAAAAAAGCGCCTGTTTTATGGGTTCCAATAAGGGCGATGCGGAGGCGTACAATCCGAATTTGAATTTTACGTGCATCAACTGTCACAATCCGCATGTGAGTGTGAAAGCTACCAACAATGAGCGCTTTAATAATACATGTGTGGGATGCCACCAAGCGGAAAGCAAACGAAGTGCGCTGCACGATTGTAAATTGCCGAAAGCGAAGCGCATTCACAAAGCGGGCTGTGTAGGCTGCCATATGCCCGGAAGCAGTGCGGAAGACATTCCTCACGTGATGGTGCACGACCATAAAATTCAGCGGCCAAAAGCCACAGGTGATATAGAGAGCAGAAAGGGAAAGCTGTTGGGATTGTACGCGGTTAATAATCCAGCACCCGATGCCAAGGATGAGATACGGGCTTATTTGAGCTATTTTGAAAAATTCGATCCGAATCCCTTGTATTTGCAAAAAGCGGGAACCTTATTGCAAAAACATCCCGATGCGTATACATCGCGCATTCACGAGGCCTATTTAAAGGGCAATTTTAAAGATATCGTATTGCTTTCTAAGCAGTTGAGCGGATCTATTGACGCATGGACGTGTTATCGTGTAGCGAAAAGTCACGATCAACAGCAGCAGTTAAAAGCGGCGTTGGAATGGTATGAGAAGGCGCGAGAATTGCAAAACAAAGAGCCCGATTTTGTTGCAGAATTCGCAAATGCATTGATACGAGATCGGCAGCTCGTAAAGGCGAAGCAGCTATTAGAGCAACAGTTGAAGGGGGTACAGAAGCATGAATTGACTTGGATTAATTTGGGATCGGTATATTTTCTTGAGGGAAATAAATCGCAGGCTAAAAAATGTTACGAGCGGGCATTGCAATTGAATCCGAGAAACAAGCAAGCGCATTTGTATTTGTCGGAATTATACGATTCTGTAGGCGACATGGAAAAGAGTCGCTTTCATAAACAACGATCTTAGGGGAATTGTTATTTTTTTTCGAAATTTGTAGAAGATGTTAGATAAATTTGGGATTGCGAAAGTCATTGCACGGGAGCTAAAAGACGGCTATTATGTGAATTTAGGAATTGGCATACCTACGTTGGTAGCCAATTATATCCCTGAAGGTATAGAGGTTATATTACAAAGTGAAAATGGCTTATTGGGAATGGGTCCCTTCCCAATTGAAGGCGAAGAAGATGCCGATTTGATCAATGCCGGAAAGCAAACCATTACCATGTTGCCGGGTTCTGCGGTTTTCGATGGAGCCACAAGCTTTGGAATGATCCGCGCGGGCAAGGTAGATTTAACGGTATTAGGGGCGATGGAAGTGAGCGATACCGGCGATATTGCCAATTGGAAAATACCGGGGAAGATGGTGAAAGGCATGGGAGGCGCAATGGATTTGGTGGCATCGGCGAAAAACATCATTGTGGCCATGCAACATACCAACAGAGATGGCGAAAGTAAGCTGTTGAAATCGTGCACCCTTCCTATTACAGGATTAAAATGCGTAAAGAAAGTGGTAACAGAATTGGGTGTTTTTGACATTACAGAACGGGGTTTTGAGCTTAGGGAAATAGCCCCTGGAGTTACTATAGATGAAATTCGCTCTAAAACGGAAGGTCGCTTGGTAATAGAAGGCGATATCCCTGAAATTCAAATTTAAATGCTGGATTTATGACCGTTCAACAGCCAGAGACAAAGCCAGAGCTGTTATTATTATACGACGGTCATTGTAATTTGTGCAATTGGGCGGTGGCGTATGTATACCGCAACGATCGGCGCAAGCGCATTCAAACACAATCCTTACAGTCTTACAAGTTGCCTTTACCTGAAGGTTTAAACCTGGTGGAAGGCATACCCGATTCGGTATTGTTTTATGCCAACGGCAGGTGGCATAACCAAAGTACGGCGATACTGGAATTAATGCGTGCATTAGGCGGTGTGCACCGTTTTTTTCTCTTGGGATATGGAATTCCGGCCGGTTTAAGGAACGCGATTTACCGATGGGTGTCGCGGAATCGATACCGATGGTTCGGAAGGCGAGATCGGTGTTAGTGGTGTTTGTCACAAGTGCCCCCCCTGACCCACAGTTTTAACTGTGGGTGCGCCAGCACCCACCAGGAAAACCACTACTTAGCCAAGTGGCAACCGTGTGAAGTATGATGAAAAAGCAGAACGCTTACATGCCCATTACCGTTTTAATTGCACAAGGCATAAAGTAAATTACTATATTTACTATTGATCAAAAAAAGCGAATAGCTTCAAACGGTATTCAAGAACTTGTTCACTATGAAAAAGTGGCAAACAACAATATTAAAGCGGTGGAGGTAATAACGAGAATTAAAGTAAAATGATGGAGAATCAGATAGAAATATATCAAAGTTTAGATGGCATTGTATTAAATGTTCGCCTTTCTAATGAAACTGTTTGGCTTAGTCAAGATCAATTATCAATTTTATTTGAAAGAGATCAATCAGTTATTTCAAGGCACTTGGCCAATGTATTTAAAGAAAGAGAATTGAAAAAAGAAAGCAATATGCAAAAAATGCATATTCCTAATTCTGACAAGCCAGTTACATTATACAGTCTGGATGTCGTCATTTCCGTCGGTTACAGAGTAAAATCAATAAGAGGCACCCAATTCCGCCAATGGGCAACAAAGCGTTTGAAAGAATACTTAATCGAAGGTATTGCCATTAATGAAAAACGCTTAGAACAAAAAAACAAAGAGATACAAGTGCTCCACGATGGGATTCGCATACTTAGCAGGGCTATAGAAGATCAAGCACAAAACTATGAAAATTATACCTGGCTGCATCAATTTAGTTTGGGCTTACAACTTCTAGATGATTATGACCATGAGTCGTTAGACGAAAAAGGAAAACACACAGAAAAAGCGGAATACCCTTCCATAGCGGAATACATGAAGCTAGTAGAAAAAATGCGTACTGAATTTAACTCAGATGTCTTTGGGAAACAAAAAGATAGCGGTTTTGATAGCTCCGTAAATCAAATCAGACAAAGTATTGGCCAACAGGATTTATATCCATCCATTGAAGAAAAGGCATCCATGCTACTCTATTTAGTGGTAAAGAACCATGCTTTTGTTGATGGAAATAAGCGAATAGCTGCAGCTTGTTTTTTGTTATTCTTGGAGCGAAACAGACTGCTCTACAACAATTCTGGACACACTATCATTAGCAACGAAGCCTTGGCC
>Ga0181564_10003981_pt1 | contig 12619 bp, 9 predicted proteins | sample 011ome_24_FD_134512 | JGI IMG/M metagenome (GOLD analysis project Ga0181564, IMG submission 134512) | Coastal salt marsh microbial communities from the Groves Creek Marsh, Skidaway Island, Georgia - 011513CT metaG (megahit assembly) | ecosystem: Environmental > Aquatic > Marine > Intertidal zone...
GCAGCGTCTGGCCCGCCATCGCCTCCTTGGCGAACTCGGCGGCGGACCTGTGCGCGTACGTGACGAACGCGACGCACTTCGTCGGCAGGACGCGCACGTCAACCACCGGGCCCCACTCGAGGAAGTCGGCGAGGACGGCGGCGCGAACGCGCTCCGCGTCGGCGAGCGGCGGAAACGCGCCGCCGTAGTGCGCGAACAACGTCGTTAACTCGTTCAGTCTCTCGAAACTGCCGACGCCCCCGTTGTCCGCGCGGTCCGTGGCGTGCCGGTCGCGCCCGAACACGTCGTGCGTCAGGCTGGCGCGCGCGCCGTCCGCAGCCGTGGGCAGCCTGTGCAGGAACGCGCACTCGCCGCCCGCCGAACAGCGCCCGCGCGCGAAGTGCAGACACACGCTCGTCTCCTCGCGGTCGTCCCCTCGCGTGCGTCCCGAGTCGAGCACGGCGTCGCACCGGGTCATCGCCTCGGGTTGCTGGCGGCACCCGCCCCCGCGCGATGCGGACGCGCCGTACCACGCGTTGGCGCGAGCGTTGGAGTCGAAGGCGCGCTCGCGAGACGGACCGACCGCGGGGTCGTGTTGTTTCCGCGCGCGTCTGGTCAAGCACTCCGCGATCGCCTCGAGCGTCCACATGCGAACCTCCGTGCCGTCCGCGGCCGCCGGGCGAACCCCCCGCGGAGGCGGGGGCGGCGGTGCCTCGCCGTGGTACATCCGCCGCGAGCGGCGCTTCAGATCTCGCGCGCGCTCGCGCGGCGTTATGACCGAACGCCGCGGGCGATCTGGTGAGGATGAAGTCGACGTTTGGATACATAGACTAAATGTACGCGAGTCGGAGTGGACTCGCCCCGTCTACTGCACTCCCGCTATGCTACTAAAACTTCGGCATCTTCGCTCGGTCCGCGAAGCTCGGCTTCCCCGCCTTGACCCACCGGTACTTCAGGTCCTCCAGCACCTCGTCCGTGGTGTGCTGGTGCAGGCACTCGTTCATGGCGTTCGCCTGGTCGCGGCACGCCCACACGATGCTGATGGTCCTGTCCTTAACGCAGTCGTAGTAGTCCTTCTGCGTCTCCCGGCACCGCACAACCGCGCGTTCCTTCATCAGCGTGATGAGCCCCTCCTCCTCCTTCTTCTTCACCTCCTCCGGCCCCCCCGCCTTGACGTGGCGCGCGTTCATCCCGCTCGAGGCCTCCTCTGCCGCGCGCGAGACTCTGCGAGGGGACGCGAGGACGCGAGACGCTCACTGAAACATCGACCGAGGTTTCCGGTGGACTCGACACGCGCTGCCGGTTTCAAGTACCGCCGCCGACCGGTCAACGGGACCGATCGCGGTGCCACCAGTTGCACCAGTTGCGTCGACGTGGCTTATCCCGGACGCGCATCGCGGTATCCGACACTGCCGACCGCGCCGCGCGTCGCCGACACTCTCTCCGTTCGTCACCGGACCGTCCACCGGACCGTCGCCTCCCGACCGAACGCAAGCCTCTCCCGTGATGCAGACCACGGCCTGCGCGCGCGTCGCCTCGGCGCCCGCCTCCGCCGCGCGCCGATCGCAGCGTCTCGGCAAGGCCACCGCCTCCGCGCGCGTCGCGACGCGCGCGCGCGCCGCGGACAACGCGCAGGTGAAGACCCAGACGACGCAGTCCCGCGAGAGCCGCGCGGAGGGTCGGCCCGTGTACTCGCCGGACTCGTACCAGGACATCTGCTTCCACGCGTACCAGTCCGTGGCGGACGGCCTGGCGGACGGGCTGAAGCTCATGGAGGTTGAGTTCCCCGCGGTGCCCGGTGAGGATGCGTCGTACAAGGCGGCGTCCGACGTGTACATCGACCTGAACATTCAGTACGCGCTCACCGTGTTCTCCAAGATCTACAAGGAGACGGGCAAGACGTGCGAGCTGCTCGTGCCGGACGGCCCCGAGTACAGGCGCGCCAAGAAGGTGTTCGCGAACTCGCTCGAGCTGAGCGAGGGGTGCGTCTTGAACACGCTGGACGGCCAAAAGACGGAGAGCGTCACGAGCTTCATCGGCAACGTGTTTGGCGGCAAAGGGCTGCGCACGCGCGAGGATGACGAGGAGAACGAGGGGTTCGGCAACGCCGACCTGTTCTGCTGCGTGAACTTGTCGTGCGTCGACCTGCCGGTGGTGGAGAAGTTCGTCGCGGAGAAGCTCGACGGGCGGCCCCTGGTGTTCCTGAACAACGAACTCGACACGCTGCGCGCGGATCTCGGGTTGTTTTCGTTTCCGGAGAAGGATCTGCATTACCGGTTCCTCAGTAAGATCAAGCCGGTGTACTACCTGCGCACGCGCGCGTACAGCCGCACGATCAACGTCTCGCCGTTCGTGATCAACTACTCCGGCGCCATCTTCCGCGAGTACCCAGCGCCGTGGCAGGTGATGGTCAAGCAGAACACCGGCGAGCTGGTGTGCGTCGCGGAGGATGCGGACCGATTCTCGCTCGGCGAGGCCAAGGAGGAGATGCTCATCGCGCTCGGGCTGGCGGACGAGGACGGGTCCACCATGCAGTTCCTGCGCTCCGGGTACAAGACCAACACGTGGTGGGAGGAGGAGTGCGACCAGGAGCAGTTCGACGCGTGGAGGACATGAGGAGGCCGAGTGGGCGCGTAGTCTCGCGATGGAGTGTCCACGAACCGACAAAGCGCGAAAAAAAAACGCATCATAATAAAGCTCCCGAGACCCAATCAATCGCCTTTCAGAGATATCGCGTCGCGCACCGCCGCGCGGCCGTCGCGGTCTCCAGCGTCTCCAGATGCGCGCGATGGTCCTCGCGGCGTGTCGTACGCTCGTGCCGATCGTGCCGATGGCCGCGGGCCGCGCGGGCGCGCGTGGCGCGGGACGAACCCAGCGCGGGCGCGGCGGTGGCGGTGGTTCGTCCCGCGGTGGCGCCGGCGGGGGTCGTGGCGGACGCGGGCGCGCCCCCCCTTCCCGCGGGGAAGCCGCGGGGCAGACGGGCGGCGTCGGAGCTCCGTCTCCCCGATGGGGCTGGGACCAGCGCGCGGACGCCGCGAGCGAGGCGCGTCGCGGCGTGTCCACGTCGCGGGGGCCCTCCCGCGACGCCCTCTCCCCGGGAAACGGCGATGTCGCGTCGTCGTCGGTTTCTTCGGGTGACGCGCCGCAGCGCGTGTCGAAGCTCATGGCGTGGCGCGGGCTGTGCAGCCGGCGCGAGGCCGAGGAGCTCATCAGCCGGGGCGTGGTCACCGTGGAAGGCGCGGTGGCGAAGCAGGGCGACAAGGCGCTGTCGGACGCGCGCATAGAGATCGCCGACGCCGCCGGCGCGCGGTGGCTGCGCGCGAAGGTCACCGTCGTGCTGAACAAGCCCGTCGGGTGGGTGAGCAACCTGCCCGGCCCGGGCGAGCGCGAGGCTTCCGAGCTGGTCACCGCGCGAAACGCGGCGAGCGAGAGCGACCGACTCGGTGTACTCGACGCTCTGCGCGAATCCGCGAGCGATGACGCGAACGGAGCCCACGAAGCCGAGCTTCGCGCCGAGCTTCGCGGACTCAAGCTGAACGTGTGCGGCCGCCTCGACAAAGACTCGCGCGGGTTACTGGTGCTCACGCAGGACGGCGTGTTGGCGCGAGCCGTCATCGGGGGGAACGAGATTCCCAAGGTGTACGTCGTGCGGCTCGACCGGCCGGTGACTGACGAGCAGATTTCCAAACTCAACGGGCCGGTGTCGCTGGAGGGCGAGCGACTGCTGCCCATGAAGGTGGAGCGTTTGTACGGAGAGCGGAAAACAGACGCTCTGCGCTTCACGCTCCGCGAGGGCAAGAACCGGCAGATCCGACGCGTGTGCGACGCCGCGGGCTTGCGGGTGGTCGACCTCGAGCGCGTCCGAGTCGGGGGCTGCGAGCTGGGCGACCTGCCGGAAGGCGCGTGGCGGCTCATGACGGAAGCGGAGAGAGAAAGCCTGCGCGCCGCGGGAGGTGCGGGGGTGAAGGTTCAGGGACGGGGGCGCGGCGGCGGCGGCGGCGGAAGCCGCGGGCGTTTTTTTTCGTGAATACACTTGTAGTAGTGTTTCGTCTTTCCCGTCGTCAGTCGGTCATCACAAAGAATGCTTCTCGCGTATGATACACGCTTCTCGCGATATCGCGCCCGCCTCCGCGTCAGCGCCGCTCGCGCCGGTTTCGCGCGCGCGCGCGCGCCGGCGCGAATGAATGAAGAAAAAAGCCGCCTCGCCCCGGTGGTATTTTTTAAAGCCGGCTCACACGGGTTGCTGGTTGTGGTTCGCCTTCGACCCGCCCTTCTTCTTCGCCTTGGCGGCCCGCGCCTTGGCCTCCGCCACGGCCGCGGCGGCACCCCCACCCGAGCTCTTCTTCTTGCCGGCCATCTTCGCCGCTAACCGCCGCTTCGCCTCCGCGGGGTCGATGAGCTCCGCCGGGCCCGCGTCGTCCCGTTCGTCAGCCTCCTCGGCGGGCGCCGCCGCACCCGCCTTCGCCGCCGCCGCCTCGCGCTCCGCCTTTTTGCGCCGCTTCGCCGCCGCCTTGCTCTCGCCGCCGCTCGCCGCGGGGGGCGCGTCCCGCTCGTCCGCCACCTCCACGCCGAGCTCGGCGAGCGCGGCGTCGAGCTCCTCGAGCTCCTTCTGCTTCTGCTCCTTTTTCGAGAGCTGTTTCTCCGGCTCAGCCGGCTTTTTGGGCGCGGGCGCGGGCGCCGGCTCGGGCACGTCGTCGTCGTCGTCGTCGTCGTCGTCGTCGTCGTCCTTGACCATGTCGTCCTCCTCGTGGTCGGTTTCCTCGTCCGAGCTCTCGTCCGAGCTCTCCGCGGCGCCTGCGCCCGCCCCGGGGCCGGGGGGCGAGCCCTTCCAGTCCTCCGGCAGGGGCGCTAAGCCGCCGCCGCCGCCGAAGTCGTCGTCTTCGTCCGTGTCGCAATCCGCCCAAGACGACACGTTCTGGTTCGAAGTGGCCTGCTCCCACAGCTTCTCATCCAGCAAGTCCTCCTGCGCCGCTTTCTCCTTCTTCTTCGCCTTCTTCTCCTCCTGCGCGTTTGTCGGTCGTGCCGGCGCGTCGTGTCGATGAAGATGCGTCGATGAAGGGACGTCACGAGGTCAGCGCCGTTCGGGCTCGCGGTGTCGCGGGTGTCGCGGTCTCGGCCGCCGATCGTTCTCGCTTCGCGCTCGCCACGACGGCAGGAAACGTCCGCGGCGGGACGTCGGAGCGACGGCAGCGACGGCACGTCCGCGCGCGTCGCGGATAGGGCACATCTCGCGTGTGCATCGCGCGAACGACACGCACCTTGCTCTTCTTCTTCTTCTTCGTGTCGAGCGCGGCGAACAAGTTCGCGGTGACGGGGACGCTCATCTTGGCACTCTTCCGCTTCGTGCGGAGTAACCCTCAAGAGAGATCGTCCGAGCGAGCGTATCGCCGGCGCTCGCGCGTGTCGCTCGGTGCGCGTTCGTGCGCCGTAATACGCGCGTGCGAAAGGTGCGGATGGTGCGGCGCGTGCGGCGCGCGTTTCCAGGTCGATACCGCGGCGTGCGGGCTCGTGTGCGCCGATCGAACCGCTCGCGCCTGACGCGACGGGCACGCTTTTTTTGGCGGCGGGGCGCGATCGACCGCAGGATTCTGGGTTGGCGATTACGAACGGGCGAGCGCGCGCGAACGCACGCGCGGTCCGGCTTTTCGCAGACGGGAAATCGCACATCGGACGAAAGAAACCGTCGTTTTATGGTTCAAATGATGACTCGCATTATGTATTTTGGCGAGCGGCGTTACGTTTTTCAGCGGGAAAAAGAGGGGAGCCTCGTAGCGCCGTCTACGCGCGTTCTCTCCCCTCGTCTCCTCTAGAGCTAGGGGCGATATGTCGTCCTCCGCCCGTCCTCCTATCACGCGGCATCATGCCTCGGCTCGCCTCGGCGTCTCCCTTCTCCGCTGAAAAAAAGAGCGCTCGAGACGAAAAGCGCGCAGCCGCGGATGGCGTCGATCCGTCGTTTCATTCGGTGGCTTCGCGTCGCCTCCCCGGCGGCGGCTCCAGCGTCGGCTTCCCTCCCGTGTCCGCGTGCCCGGCGACGTCAGGCGCCTTCTTCTTGCCCTCCCCCGGGGCGTCCGAGGCCTTCGGCCAAGTGCTGAACGGCGTCTGAACGGCGTTTTCGTACGCGCGCGACACCTCCGCGGCGTCCTCCGTCGCCACGCCGCGGCTGTGCGTCTGGGGCCCTGGGCTCGGCTCGACCACGTCATGCTCGCCGTCCGTCGAGTCGGTGACACCCGGCCTGCGCCTCTTGCCCTCCCCCGGGGCCTCGGCGGTGTCGAAAGCCTCGTGCGAGGCGCGCGCGACGACCGCGCGGCCGCGGCGCGGCGCGGCGCGGCGCGGCGCGCGGACCGGAAGCGCCGAAGCGCCTCGGCCCGAAAGCGTCGAAGCGGACGCGGCCTGCATTTCAAGAAATGTGGTCCGCGTTCGACCGACTGCGTCGTGGAAAGCGCCGCGTCGGCGACGTCGAGAGGCGTCCGGGCGACGGCGAGCGGGGCGTTACGAGACGTACGACGCGGCTCGTGCGGCGTCGCGCGTGGTGGTGTGCGGGTGGGGGGAAGACGGACGGGTCGACTCGCGTCCCTTCGAAATTTCTGCATAACGTTGTCTGTCGCGTCAGCACGAACGACTTCGGAAGATTCCGACAACGATCTTGAAACGTGGCAGCGTCGACAGGATCCCCGCACACGCGCCCAGTTTTCGGGGGCGACTGGCTTCCATCGCCCACATCTTCGTCACTCCTCGGGGCGACCGGCCGATGGCCTCGCTGCTCTGTCGTGTTTCCGCCGCCGCCTCCCTCGCGAGAGTTTGCTCCGCGCGATCCCGCGCGGCGAGACCCGGAGTCCTCCGCGCGCGCGCCCCCTTCGCGACGCGCGCCTCGGCTTCGCCCGAACCCGCTCCCGACGCCGACACCATGTCCAACGACTTCGGGACGTTCAACAAGGCAGCCTCTTCCTCCGCGGCGGAGCGGAACAAAGTCCCGATCGCGGAGGCGTTCGCGCCTCGGCTCAGGGCGTGCGCACCGACCGGCGGGGTGGTGGTCGAGCTGGCGTGCGGCACCGGGCAGCACTGCGCGCACCTCTCCGGCGAGCTCCCCGATTTCGCGTTCCTGCCCACGGATTTGGACGACTCGGCGTTCGACGCGGTGCGCGTGTTCACGGCGAGCGCGCGCAACGTCCGAGCGCCCCTCGTGGTCGACGCGTGCGACCCCGAGTGGAGCGAGCGCGTGAAACGAGCGCTCCCGGAGACGTTCTTGCAACAAAACGCGGGCGTCGACGCCGTGCTCGTCGTGAACATGACGCACATCGCGCCGTGGCGCGCGACGCTCGGCGCGCTCGCCGGCGCCGCAGCCGTCGCGCGGCGCGGCGCGCTGCTGTTCGTGTACGGCCCGTTCAAACGAGACGGCGAACACACGTCCGAGGGAAACGCCACCTTCGACGCGAGTTTAAAAGCCAGAAACGCGGAGTGGGGGTACAGGGACATACAGGAGGTGGTCGCCGAGGCGGAGCGCGCCGGGTTCGGGAACGCGGAGATCGTGCCCATGCCGGCGAATAACTTCGCAATCGCCATGACGCGCGAATAGATATGATAGTCTACGCAGACCTACGCAGATCTTGTCTTACTCGCATACCTAAGGTACTGTACGCAGCTCGAACATAGAGTGCGTTCATGAAAATGCATTTTCGTTCCACGGCGATCGTTCAGGGGTTCTACGGCTACCTACGTCGAGCTACTGCTACTCGTCCGAGATCGTCCGAGAGAGACGGCGTCACCGGGAAAGCGGCTTGCCTCGTCTTCGCCGCGCCGCGCGGCGCCACGCGGCGACGGCGACGGCGCCGAAAAACGGAACGCCGAAAAAAAACTCCCGCCCGACTCCGTCCGCTCTTTGTCCGTTCTTTCCCGCCTCCGCCGTCGCCGCCGTCGCCGCCGTCCCCCCCTCACGAAACGCGTGAGTGGTGGTGGCGTTTTCGAGGACGAAGCGCGCGTTCCGAACGACATCCGTCCCGCGCGCCTCGTTCGTCGGAGGCGTCGGAGGAGTCTCGGTCTCCCGGAGGTCGAGCGTCTCGAAGAAGCGCGCCTCCGGGTCGTCGGCGACGAGCGTCGCGCGCGTCGCGTCCAGCGCCGCGCACGTCTCCGGTTTCGGCGACGGCGTCCGCGCCAGGTACCGCTCGAGGTTCTCCCGGAACACGACGCCCGCCTCGTCGCGCGTCTTGGCGCGCGTCAGGACGCTCGTCGCGATCTTGAGCTGCGACGGGCCGTCCTCCGGCGCGTAGTTGAACAGACGCACCGAGACGGCGCACTTCGCGAACAAACGCGCGGCGGCGTCCAGAGTGAGGCGGCGCAGACGCGCGCGGTCGGCGTCGGTCGCGTCCGGTCCCGTCTTCACGCCCTTACTCTTCGCGACGACGCGGCTCAAATCCAGCTCCGCGCCGTAGTAGTACGAATCGCCCTGCTGCCGGCGCTTCATGTCCACCAGCTCGCAGCACAGCGCGCGCGCGGCCCCCCCCCCCGGGCCGCCGCCGCCGCGCGCCTGCGCCGGGCACAGCCGGCGCACCAGACCAGCTTTGTTCCCGGCGCCGTACGCCGAGCCCGGGTCGAACCGGAACCCGTTCAACTCCGCCTCAGTCGCGTGCAGCGCGATCTGCGGCTCGCTCACGGCGAACTTCCCGTCCGAACGCGCGTGCCTCTCCGCGACGCGCGCCGCGTCCGCGCGCGGGCCGTAGGCGTCGCTGGTCTGCTTTTCGCGCACGCGGAGCATGGGGATGAGCACCGCGACGTGGTTGTTCGCTCGCGCCTCGCGCAGCGCCTCACGCATGCGCGCGTAGAAGTCGGACGGGAGGAACTGGTTCCCGTCGAGAGGCACAGCCCAGTCGTACCCGCGCTCGCGCGCGTGCGTCACCGCGGCGTTGCGCACGGCGTTTTGCGCCTGCGCGAACGTCACCGCGCGTTCCCAGTCGTCCGTTTTTTTCCCAGGTTTCGTGGCGTTCGCCGGTTTCGTGGCGTCGGTGAGTGATGCGTCACTGAAGCCGAACAAGCACTTCGCGTCCCGCAGCGGCGGGCTCGCGAACAGCAGCGACCCGCGGGCGGAGACGTTTTTCTCCGCCGCCAGCGCCGACGTCAACTTTTTTCGCTCGGCGGCGTCGACGACGCGGTTCACGATCCAGAACACGGGTACGTCGGGCGGAGGTGCCGCCTCGTGCCGCGCCGCGAACACGGAGTTGCGGCGCATCTGGCCCACGCCCTGCAGAGGCCACATGTCGTTGCCCAGCATGCGGTAAACCGCGAACGAAGGCGAAGGCTCCTTCGTCTCGGATGCTTTCGCGTTCCCCGAGGCGAACGCGTCGGCACCTGCGTCGTCCGCGTCGGCGACCGCGGCGTCGTCCCCGCCGACGCTCGCCCGCGTCTGGGGGACGACCGGCGCGACCGCCTCGCGGCCGCTGTCGAATGCGCCCGCGTCGCCGAATCCGGCGGCGACGGGCGCGAGGGCGACGAGCGCCGCGAGCGCCAGCATCGTCTTGGCGGAAGGCACGAGACGCGTTCGGATTGACGAGGCCGCGGGGCGCGTTTTCCAGGCTCGGTCTCTCAAGCGCGCAGACGTGCGACACGAGACACTCCGAGGCATTCCCCCTGCCCCGTCCCGGGCGGCGCCACAGGTGCCACCCGAGGATGCCGCGCGCGCGCGCGCGAATGGCCCCGCCGGGCGTGATTGGGGCTTCTCGGAGTCTCGGGAGCCTCGAGAAGAGTCTCTCTCGAGCGTTCCCTGTTCCGAGAAACTTCGGGGGAAACGAGGTCGCGAACTCTCGCGATCCGGCGCAAGTCGCACAACCTCAGTCTGGCTCCGACGAAATCTTGAGCGGTGCCACCTGTCGAGCGCCCTCGACCGATAGCTATCGAATCACACCTGGAGCGCACCTCGTGCAGGGCCTCCTCGTTCTCCTCTCTCGCCGCTTCCCGCCATGGCGACGGCGTCTATGTCGCTGATGCGCGCCGCGACATCGTCGCGCGCGCTCGCGAGGAGCTGGGTCCGCGGGTCCTCCACCGTCCCGTCTCGATGGGGCGGTCCCGGCACGTCCCGACACGCGGTTTCCCCCCAACGGCCGGTCCCCGGGAGACATAACCGCCCCCCCGCGCCCCGCTTCGCCGCCGCCGCGGACGCCGAGGACGCCGACGCGTCGACTTCGACGTCCGCCGACGGCGCCTCCGCGGTGGTCGCGAAGGTGGGCGGCGACGCCCCGTCGCCGTCCGCGTCCTCGGTTCCGGCGCGTGACCCGTCGAAACCGCCGGAGCCGGACACGCCCGCCGTGCCTCTCGGGATCGCGTCGTCGGGCGCGGTGCTGGTGCCGCACCCCGACAAGGCCGAGAAGGGCGGCGAGGACGCGTGCTTCGTGCTTCGCGACCAGGGCGCGTTCGGGGTGATGGACGGCGTGGGGGGCTGGGCGGACGAGGGCGTCGACCCCGCGGCGTACAGCGCCACCTTCGCCGAGCGATCGGCGGCGGCGGTGCTGATGGGCGCGAGCGACCCGCGCGAGGTGATTCGCGCCGCGCACGAGCGCGTGAAGATCGTCGGGTCCACCACGGCGTGCGTGGCGATTCTAGACGGCGAAAACGCGATCGTGAACGTCGGAAACCTGGGCGACGCCGGCGCGATGATCGCCCGGGGAAAGGAGGATTACTTCCGCACGCCGTCGCAGCAGCACGAGTTCAACTGCCCGTTCCAGCTGGGGTGCGCGGAGTTTTACCCCGAGAGCGACGGCGCGGAGGACGCGGAGACGTTTTCAGTGCACGTCCGGCCGGGGGACGCGCTGGTGATGGGCAGCGACGGGCTGTGGGACAACGTGCCGCACGCGGAAGTGGCGCAGACGGTCGAGGCGTGCGTGCGCGGCGGGAAGGACGCGCAGGAAACCGCCGAGGCGATCGCGACGCTCGCGTTTGAGCACTCGACGGACGAGGAGTACGACTCGCCGTTCACGACGGAGGCGCGGAACAACGGGTACGACGTGGAGTGGTGGGAAAAGGCCAAGGGCAAGGTGCTGGTGGGGGGGAAGATGGACGACATAGCCGTCGTGGTCGCGTTCATGGACGAAAAGGAAAAGTGCCCGCCGCCCGCGCCGGAGGACGAGGACGAGGACGGAACGGAGGCGCGGGTGTGATTTTCTTTTTTACTTTAGTAAAATAAAAACCCGCGCGCGCGTCCCCGTTCGCCTCGTGCTGCTCTGTTCGCCGTCGCGCTCCGTCTAACGGAGGCGTCCTAGTATACCAATATTCCACGCGAACGCGCGCTCGGTCGCTCCCGCGCCCCGACGCGCTCGCGGTCACACCGCACCACCCGCGCGAAGCGCGAACCGCGACGGCGCGCGCTCGGCGTCAGACTCGTCCGGCGCGCTCTTTTCCGCTTCCTCCTCCCCTCCCTCCGCCTCCTCCTCGACGCGCTCCAGGCGCCCGCCGACGCCGAGCGAGGACACGACGCGCGCGCGAGACACGTCGCGCGCGAATCCCCCGAGCGCTTCGAACATCCCTCCGCCCCCCACCCCCGCGTCGTCGCGGGCGTCGGCGCCAAACCCGCCCTCGCCTTCGCCTTCGCGTCCTCCGTACTCAGTCTCGCGGCGGTTTTCCCGCGCGAACGCCTTGAGGTCCGGCACTTCGTGCCCCTTGAGCGGCGCCTGGCCCACGAAGAGCTCCGCGAGCGTGCCTAGGGTGGGCGCGAGCTCACGCGCGTAAGGCGCCGTGGCGGCCGCGAGGATCGCGGGGAACTCCGCGAGCTCCCAAAACACGTCGCGCGCCACCCCGAGAACGTCCGACTCGGCCAGGCGTCGCGCGACGTGCTTCGCCGCCTCCGCCGCCGCCGCGGCGACTTTGGCCGGGTAGCTCACCACGTCCTCGGTCACGACGGTGACCGCCTGGTGGATCCAGCCGCCGGGAACCAGCGCCTGCCCCAGGGACTCGGCCAGCGTGGACGGGAACGCCGCGGCTTCCGCGGCGGCGCGTCTGAGCCGGCGCCTCGCCCACCCCGGCTTCGTTCGCCGCCGAGCCTTTTCCGCGCGCCTGGCGACGGCGCGCGCCAGCGCCGCGAGCTCCGCTCGGTTGGCGAAGAGCAGCGCGCCGACGACGACGGAGACGGGCGCGACCAGCACCCAGAAGGTGGCGGTGACGATGAAGGAGGAGAAGTACGGCCAGAGGTTGACGACGTACGACAGCGCCCAGCGGCACCACTCGGGAACGCCCGCGAGCCCGTGCGCGAACGGCCCCTCCACCGGCACCGACCCGAGGCTGAGAATGTACGGCACCCAGGCGAGGTAGAAGAGCAGGGGGAAGTATCCCGCCTTGTCGTTCACGAACCGCACGAGCGCCACCACCCCGCCGCGCGCCACCTTCGTGGCGCCGCGCCTCGCGCGCGTGGAGTCGCGCGCGCGAGATTCCCGCACCAGCGGGTCCCCGCGGGACGAGGCCACAGCCCGAGCCAGGCGCCGAGCCGCGACGCGCGACCGACCGGGGGTCCCGACGTCCGAGTCGTCCCGCCCGTCCGCCAGCAGGCGCCGCTCCGAGTCCGACATCGACATCGCGCGCCCCGCTGTGGCCAAAGGCGGACCCAGGAACCGCGCTAACATTCGAACACGATCGTTGCGATAAAAACGTTCCTACGCCGCGCTCC
>Ga0181564_10003986_pt1 | contig 12615 bp, 11 predicted proteins | sample 011ome_24_FD_134512 | JGI IMG/M metagenome (GOLD analysis project Ga0181564, IMG submission 134512) | Coastal salt marsh microbial communities from the Groves Creek Marsh, Skidaway Island, Georgia - 011513CT metaG (megahit assembly) | ecosystem: Environmental > Aquatic > Marine > Intertidal...
CATCCAACTCACCACCGAGAGATTCCCATGCCGGTTGCATCAGCGACCACATGCTCATCAAGCGTCGACAATCGCGCGCCAGAAGACTGTCCGCCAACACCGTATGGCGTTCCGCACTGACCATCTCAGCCTCTTCTACCATCGAGCCGTGTGCATCGCACTCGGCAAGATATCGCAGGCAGCGATTATTGGCCTGTAGGCTATAACTGACAACGTAATCCGCCAGGCGCATGCCTTTCTCCCAATGGTTTGTGCCAACAGACGGCACTATACTGCATGCTAACAATTTGAAGACCGGGGAGATATGAGCGGATTTTTACAACTGTTTAAGATTCACTCATACCTATCAGACCGTCACCCCGTGGCCCTCTAACCAACATAAGCGACCCACAGCCATGAGTGAAAACCTGATTCTAATAGAGCATCAAGCACATATCGCCACCGTGACTTTGAACCGGCCAGAGGCACTGAACGCTCTGTCCATGGCATTGCGCAATCGTATCTCCGAGGTATTTATCGAATTGGAGGCCGATCCTGATGTTGAAGCCATTGTTCTGACCGGCGCTGGGCGCGCATTCACGGTGGGTCTGGATCTGAAAGAACTCGGTGGTGAAACCCCGGCTGAAACCGCGTCTACCAGCCGCGATTTAGGTGATGTACTGGGCCACATGAGCAAACCTATCATTGGTGCAATTAACGGATTCGCTATTACCGGCGGCTTCGAGATCGCCCTCATGTGCGACTTTTTGATTGCCTCACCCGAGGCGAAGTTTGCTGACACCCATGCGCGTGTCGGGGTGGTACCGGGCTGGGGACTGTCCCAAAGACTCCCTCGCCTGATCGGCATCAACCGGGCCAAAGAGCTCAGCCTAACGGGTAACTATCTGGATGCCGAAACCGCCTGTGCCTGGGGATTGGTCAATCGCATCGTGCCAAGGGAGGAGTTGCTCGACGTTTGCCAGCAATTGGCCCGCGATATTGTGTCCACAGATCTGGCCACGCGCAGGGAAATAAAACGGATCATGGACTCGGGTTGGGAATCAACTCTGGATGAGGGCATGCGTATTGAAGATGCCGCCAGTCGCGCCCATTCCAAGTCAGAAGTCCGGGCAGACAAAGTCGCGGCTCGGCGTGCCGGCATTCAATCTCGTGGCCGCGAACAACAACAGTAACGGGCCCATAACGCTGGCTAGTCGCTTGTCCGCCTTAAGTCAGCGTGCTCACTTGCAAGCACTGCGCGGCCCCGATTAACCCCGGCTCGGACTCCGTCACCACCATAATCGGAATCGGCTTTACAAAGTCGGCCATTGCGCCACGCTCTTCGAACCGTCGGCGGAGTTGGCTGGCGCGCACAAAGTCGAGCATCCGCGAGACAATACCACCACCAATATAAACCCCCCCTCGCGCCGCAACGGTCACCGCTAAATTGCCTGCCGCGGCCCCTAACAAGGCACAAAAGGTCTCCAGCGTCTGATGGCAAACCGGATCCGACATATCTTGCCCGAGGTTGGTGATGTCAGCGGGGCTCAAGTCGGCCGGCTGCATACCCCACAGGCTACACATTGCGGCGTAGAGATGCTGTAGCCCGCGACCACTGAGCACGGTCTCCCAGCTCACATGCTGATGCTGCTGCATCAGTACCCCCCATAACTCTGCTTCAAGATGTGACCCCGGCGCCAAGTCGGCATGCCCCCCTTCCGAGGCCAATACCTGCCACTCGCTTGTCACACCGGCAATGACCTGAGACAGGCGTATTAGCGTCGCCATACCCAGACCGCTACCCGGACCCAGCAACGCTTTCGTTAACGGTAATGGCGGTTCGCCGCCCAATTGCTCGAGCTGAGAAAAGTGTGGAACCCCATGGGCGAGGGCAAAAAAATCGTTCACCAACCGTGTTTCACACGCCAACACCGTCGACGCGTCAGCCCGGTTGATCACCAGACCTGTGTTCGTGATCTGTGCTTGATCCACCGACGTTACCGGACCGGCAACGGCCAGCAACGCTGTTCCGAGCGAAGTGGTGGGTAAGGATTTTCGTGCGTCAGCCAACAGGGCTGAGCCGCTTTGATAATCCTGTGTCGGCAGAATCGATGGCTCACCTTGAAGCACACCGTTCAGACACAGTTGAAAGCGCGCATTGGTCGCGCCGATATCAGCTACCAGGTCCAAAACACTCACTCCTCATTAATCGTCGAAGGATCTGCAATTGGTTGACTCGCTGTTCGGTCTCCCCTGCTCAGATCGCACGGGTGCTGTTAACCCCGCCTGCTTGCCTTTTTGCCACGCCCAACCAATCACCACGGCACCTGCAGGCCAGACGCAATTAAGCGTCATGGTGAGGCCACTCGAGTACGGATATCGGGGCATGGGCTGTTTCATGATGCAACCCTAGCCGTTACTATCTGCCACGACAACGCCCAGCAACTTATTGGCGCCACGACGGCAATCCGTCAATTTATAGCGGGCATAAACTGACCGCCACAATACGAGTGAGGATACGATATGGGTATCGGCGCCGGCATAGGTATAGCCAATTTTAGCTTTGACGACGCCAGAGGTTTCTGGCGCTGGGTTGATCTGTGCGACAACGGCGGATTAGGGTCCATATGGCAAAGCGACCGGATTATTGATTCCGCACCAAATCTGGAAACCATGAGCGTCATGGCTGCACTGGCCGGTGGCAGTAAACGCCTGAAATTCGGGATGAATGTTGCCAGCTTAGGGCTGCGTCACCCGGTGCTCACCGCAAAACAATGCGCGACCATCGACGTCCTCAGTGAGGGCCGCCTCCTGCCTGCATTTGGTATTGGCAGCGCCAGATCCCTTGACTATGTAGCGACGGGTACGCCCACCAAAGGCCGCGGCAAGCGCACCGACGAGGGACTCCAAATCATGGCCCGACTGTGGCGCGAGGACCGCGTCACATTCCATGGAGAGCACTACCATCTGGACGAAGCGACCATCGCCCCCAAGCCGATACAACAGCCGTTGCCCCTATGGGTTGGGGGTTCTTCAAAGCAGGCGATAGAGCGCACTGCCCGGTGGAGTAATGGCTGGCAGGCGGGTATTGAAACAGCGGCGGAGATTGCGCCGGTCATCGCTGCGATTAAACAGCGTGCTTCAGAGCTCAATCGCCGCATAGACGATGATCATTTTGGCGCCGGGTTTGCCTTCCGCTTTGGCAAGAACGATGAACCTATTGTGACCAAATACAATGCGTTGATGGCCAAGCGCCTGGGCAAAGACCCATCCGCATACGCCGCAATCGGCGGCGTAGCAGAGATGATGGCGCTGGTGCGCGAGTTTCATGCTGCTGGCGTATACAAGTTTGTTCTGCGCCCCATCGCTTCCGGTAACGAAGATATGCTGCATCAGACACGCTTGCTTATTGAACAGCTACTGCCCGAACTTTACGCACTTGAAAGCTGACCGAGGCGCACCGCGCAGGACCCAGCGCTGCTGAAGTCTTTCAACCGGTGCCCCAAAAGAACAATGCCGGACGGCGACTGCACCAAAGCCACACGTCAAGCCTGTGCGCCCACGTGGTCTGTTTTTTACTCTTTCGGCAGTTGGTTTTTGGCCTGAGCCACATAGCCCCGATTCCAGGTTGGGCTAATGGTCAGATCATTGATACAGACATGAGCCGGTAACTCGGCCAAAAACCGAATCACTGCACCACAATCTTCTGGCTGCACCATCTTGGCTTTGTCCTCGTCACTGACGGGTATCGGACGATTGTCCAGAATGGGCGTCGCGACCTCACCGGGACAGATTGCACATGCGCGAACCCCACAGTGACCCGCCTCCATATTGATACTCTCGTTCATGGCGTTCATACCGTGCTTGGCGGCTGTGTACGCCGGTCCGGTCACAATACCCACATGCTTGCCTGCCCAGGAAGAAATATTGATGATCAGCCCATCACCTTGAGCTTTCATCGCCGGCAGCACAGCTTTGCAGCAGTAAAAGGCACCGTCGAGATCAATACGAATCACCGAGTCCCAATCTTCTAACGATACATTGTGCCAGTTACGTTCTTTCACGTTGATGCCCGCGCTGGCGACCAGCACATCCACTCGTCCATACTCCTCGAGAATGCGTCCCGCCACCGCATTTACTGATTCTTTATCAGCAACGTCCAGTGGCTCCAGCCGCGTTTCTCCGCTGCATTGCGCAGCGACTTGCTCTAACTTATCTAACCGGCGGCCAGACAACACCACGCGCATCCCTGCCGCCGAGAGTGCAATCGCTCCCGCTTCACCAATACCTGTTCCCGCGCCTGTCACCCAAGCTACTTTACCGTTCAGATCGCGCATTTTGTCCCCTACTGTTGCCTTGTTGTCTCGCCATTGTCTCGTCAGTCTAACGCGGATGGATGTCTGACCCCGTCGTGCGCCCGCTTCCTGCCACCTGCGGCGTTAAGCTAACACCTGCAGCACCTGGCATAATCCATTGAACGCTGGATGAGTTCAAGGCTCTGCAGCAGCACTATCCACACGAGTAGGCTCCGGTGACTTAGGTTCTCGCCGCTGCGCGTCATCCAAGCCTTCCATCGATGCAGACGCTCTGCCTCGCAAACGCGGTAGCATCTGTTCCTGCCATTTGATTTGCAGAAACTGTGGCTCAAATTCCGGCGCCATCGGAACCTGAGTCAACGTGGTCGCCGCGCCTGTTAGGATACTCACCAGAGCGATCATCCAGTACACCTGCTCAAGCGGATCACGCTCTCTGCGCCGCTTGGCCAGCTTTGCACTTTGCGGTTGCGATGCACACCCGCTCACCCGGCTAGGGAGCCCTGGTCCGGTCACGACTGCCACAACTGGTGCCGCGCTTTCGTCTGACCATTCTGACGATTCCCCAGGGACTCTGATCAACCCGCGGGTCGCTGAAAAATACACCGGACTCAGTGCGCCCGCCCGCTTGCGCAATGCCCGTTGATGCTGTGCCCAGCCTTCTGGATCACGATAAGCCGATGCGGCAAGCTCCTGCGCTGGGCGGTACAACTGCAGTGCTAAAAAATCGACCAGCGAAGCCACCCACGGCAGCGGCCAGTAGAGTCCTCGCAGCCAACGCCCGTACACTAACCAACGCCAGCCCCCTTGCTGCAGGAGCGCTAATTGTTGCAGCAGTAAGACATCCTGTAACCCGGTCGGCCAGTGCTCAGCCGCTGCTGGCAAGCATACGAGCCGGCTCTGCCCTGGCGATATTGACCCAACGTGCCAACCTTGTTCTGCACCCGCCACCGAAAGCTCAACCCGGTCGGTTAAGTTCAGCCTATGCTGCCAGTGAGATAAGCGCTGCGGCAGCCCATCCGGAAGCGTCGATCGATGACGTCGATAAGTCATCGCCAGGCCCCGGGTCTGTCGTATCGAACGGATCGATTGGATCGTCCAGTAAACGGCTCCGGCTAACCAGATGCTGGCCAAACCCCAGACCAAGTACCCGGGCCATGGGGTCGACACGACAACCACCTCCGAGACCGGTACAGGTACCTGTATTCCCAGACTGACAATCACTATTGGTGCGCCCAGTAAAGACAACAGCGCGCCTTTACAAAAGAGTATGGGCAATCGCCCCTGAGCGTTGCCGCGCAACACACGCTGCAGGCCAAAAAACGCCAGGCTTAGCATCAGTGCTAGCAGCATGACCCGACCCGTCAGCGGCAGGGCGTCGAGCGCTACGGCGACCGCGACAAGCACTGAACTTTGCATGTTAGCTCAGCACAATGCTCAGCAGGTGCTGAAAGGCGCCAGCCAGACCCAGCGATAAGCCGACGTACACGAGTATGACACCTACGCCCCACATCAACGATTGGCCAAGCCCCCAGGCTGCGACACTGCCTGCCGCATAAACAGCCAGCAAGTACAGACCAGAGGTGATGACTTCCACCACCGCCTGAACCCCGGGCAAGGCCAGCGCGAGTCCGTGAAAAGCGATCAAGGCAATGCTAAGAAACAGGTGAATCAGCACCAGCGCCAGCATCATACGGGCCAACCGAAAGCGCGCGATGCGCGCCGTCAGTATCACCATCATCAACATAAACACGGTCAGTTGTGCAAACACACCCAGTAGTACAAAGATCCAGGGATCCTGAACCTCGAATGCCTGCAGAGCCTGCAAAGCGACGCTGGCGACCACCGCGGAGACTAACGCGCCGAGAAACAATCTCTGGGTATAGTAAAGGCGTTCGGGCGAACCGCGCAGGAACACGATACGCCCAATATGCAGGGTGATCTGCCAGGCAAAGCTCATCACTCAGGCTGACGCTTCAGCTGCAGCGCTGCCAGGGTTAAGCGACACGGTTAACCTTTCACACTGGCCAGAAAATCCAACGTGCGATCGTACGCACCGTCCTCGGTATTCATGATAGCCGCGTTAAAGTCCGTCACCCCCATATCTTCAAAGCGCTTGATTTCGCCACGGAGGGTGTTTTCGTCTCCCACAATCGCAATGTCTGCCGGCCCGGCTACACCCTCTCGATCTAACATCGCGCGATAGCTGGGCAGTTGCCCATAGATCGTCAAATTTTGTGCAATCGCGGCCCGTGCTTGATCGACATTGGTTGTGAGCACAATGGGCATTCCAGCGACTACCGTAGGATCAGCACTGCCAGAATCATGCAGTGAGGGAAGGATATGGCTCTGCATGGTTTTAGGGCCAACCATCCAGGTATTAGTACCGTCAGCCAACTCAGCCGCGAGCTTGAGCATCACCGGACCCAGGCCCGCAATCACCACGGGCAGGCGTTCTACATTCGGAATATCCAACGCAAAACCACGCACACGATATTCTTCACCTTCAAAATTTACTTGTTCACCCCGAGCCAGCGGCATCAACACCTGCAGATACTCGCGCATATGTTTAGCCGGCTTGTCATAGGACATGCCGAGCATATCTTCAATAACCAGCTTGTGGGACAGGCCGATACCAAGAGTGAAGCGGTTATCGGTGGCTGCAGCGGTGGTCAATGCTTGTTGGGCAATGGCGGTTGGATGACGAGGGTAGGTTGGCGTGACCGCTGTACCCAAGCCTATTCGCTGCGTTTCGCGGCCAATCAGCGCCAGTGTGGTTATGGCATCAAAACTGAATATATTGGCTAGCCAAACGTTATCCAGCCCCGCCGCCTCAACGTTTTTGGCTACCTCAATCACATCATTTATGGTGTTACTCGCGCCATCTGCGCCAATCATTACGCCTATTTGCATCGCTGGAGATTCCTCGTTGAAAAAAAAACGTGCGTAGATTCAACCAGCCTTGATTTTAATTCAAGGCACAAAAGCGGCATAATCCCGCGCCTCTAGATTCTAATTAAGCGAACAGACATGTCAGATAAAGAAACAATTGCGATTTTAGGCGGTACCGGAGACCTGGGCACCGGCTTGGCCATTCGCTGGTCGAAAGCCGGCTACAAAATTGTGATCGGCTCTCGGACCCTGGAAAAGGCTCAGGCAGCCGTCACAGCATTGCAGCAGATCAGTCCTGAAACACCGGCGGATGCAATGGAAAACCTGGACGCCGCTGCGGCCGGTGACATCGTTGTTCTAACCGTCCCGGCAGATCACCAGATTTCGACTCTGGACTACGTCAAAGCACATCTGAATGGGAAAATATTAATCGACGTGACCGTGCCCTTAGTACCACCAAAGGTGGGGACCGTACAGCTGCCGCCAGAGGGCAGTGCCGGCAAGCGAGCCCAGGATTTCTTGGGGGAAGAGGTGATGGTCGTTACGGCCTACCAGAATATCGCTGCCCACCTGTTGCAGGAAGACGTGGATATCGAGTGTGACGTGTTGGTGAGCGGCAACAAAAAAGCCGCTCGCGAGCGTGTGATTGAACTGTCGAAAGACGCGGGCATGACTGCATGGCACGCTGGCCCAATTGCCAACTCAGCAGCCGCCGAAGCCCTGACTTCAATTTTGATCCAAATCAATCGCAGCGGCATCGTGTCGCATTCAGGGATCAAGATTATCGGCCAAGAGCACTAACGTGACCCATAATGGCTTCAGCGTCAAACCCATACCTGGCGTGCCAATGGTCGAGTCCGGGGATGATCTGTGCGCTTTGATCCTCGAGGCGTTAAGCGCCCAGCAGACTGTTCTGCAGGACGGCGACATTGTTTGCCTGGCACAGAAAATCGTGTCCAAGGCAGAGGGGCAGCTGATCGCGCTGGCCGACGTGTCCCCCTCGCCTGAAGCCATTGAATTGGCTGCAGAAACCGGCAAAGACCCACGCTTGGTAGAACTGATCCTTCAGGAATCGACTGATCTGCTGCGTAAGAAACCAGGGGTATTGATCATGCGTCATCGACTTGGGATTGTTGGTGCACACGCCGGGATTGATCAGTCTAACGTGGACCACGGGGAAGGAGATCAGGCCTTACTGTTGCCACGCGATCCGGATGCCAGCGCCGCCAGTTTACGCGCTGCCTTGCAGCACAAAACGGGCAAACAGTTGGGCGTCATCATTACCGACAGCCAGAACCGCCCCTGGCGCATGGGCACCATCGGTGCGGCCATCGGCGCAGCGGGGATTACGGTGCTTGATGACCATCGCGGCGGTAACGATCTTTACGGCCGGGAGTTGAAAGTAACCCTTATCAACAGGGCCGATGCCATTGCTTGTGCAGCCACTTTAGTGATGGGTGAAACCACCGAAAAAATCCCCCTTGTGGTGGTGAGCGGGATGCTGCCAGAAACCGACGCGGTCACCGCAGAGCAGAATGCCGCGCTGATCAATCGCCCGCTGGAAGAGGACATGTTCCGCTAATGCGACGCATCCTGGCCATTACCGGAGGCGTGGGCGGCGCCAAACTCGCGTTTGGCTTGAGCCAGGTTCTTCGCCCCGATGAAGTATTGTTCGCGGTCAACACAGGTGACGATTTTTCTCACTTCGGTCTGCATATTTCACCGGATATCGACAGCCTCACCTATGCTCTGGCCGGACAAAACAACACCGAATTGGGTTGGGGACGCGCAGGTGAAACGTGGCAGTTTATCGAGGCTATGGAACAGCTGGGTGGCGAAAGTTGGTTTCGCCTTGGGGACAAAGATCTGGCTATACACTTGCGTCGCTCCCAGTTGCTGTCCACGGGAGCCACCCTTACCGAGGTCACCAACAGTATCACTCAGGCGCTCGGCATTGCGCATCAGGTTGTCCCCATGAGTGACGACCCGGTGCGTACTTTAGTGCACAGCAGTGCCGGCACGCTGGCTTTTCAACACTATTTTGTCCGCGAACGCTGTGAACCTGCAGTGTCCGGGTTTGAGTTTGACGGTCTCGAGCACGCGTCACTCAACCCTAAAATTGCCCAGTATCTGGGAGACTGCGACGGCATCATCATTTGCCCCAGCAACCCCTACGTCTCTGTTGACCCATTGCTGGCCCTCAACGGCATGCGCGAGGCCATCGGCAATACGCCCTTGATCGCGGTTTCTCCTATCGTTGGTGGTCTGGCCATCAAGGGGCCCGCTGCCAAGATGATGCGCGAATTGGCGGTACCTGCCAGCGCCGCCGCCGTGGCTGCACACTATGGAGATTTACTCACCGGTTACGTGATCGACACTACAGATCAAGACGAAGTGACCAAAATTGACGTGCCGACATTGGTGACAGAAACGATCATGGACTCCGATGTCCGCAAAACTGCACTCGCGCAGGCTTGCCTTACCTTCCTTTCGGAATTGGGATAAAACCCACGCTCAGCCAATTTTTGGGCGTTAATCGTCGCATACCGGACAAATTTGCCGCTATCCCCGGCTAACCCATCGTGATAACGTGATCCGCCATAGGTTCTGGAGCTTAAAAAGCTGCAGGCGCTTGGGACAACTCAGTCGCGTAGACAGTTAAAGGGACGCGAATAGGGGTTCAGGGCGGCATGTTAATCAGTCTTGGAGAAACCAATGTGGGCCATTGTTCCCATAAAGACGTTTGATCGCGCAAAACAACGTCTCGCAAACGTCTTGAGCGAGGAAGAACGACGCTCACTTATGCTGGCAATGGCACGCGACGTGCTGACTTGTCTAGTGCAGTGTAATCGTTTATCCGGCACCCTCATTGTCTCTCGCACCCCTGAAGCTGATGCACTGGCACAGACCTTCGGCACCGAGCGCTATGCAGAAAGTCCCGACACGAACCTCGCCGGTGCACTGGAGCAAGCCACCCAGCACCTCATCGATCACTTCGACGCCAAAGGGGTCATCGTTGTGCCGGCTGATGTGCCCGGCATCAATACTCAAGAAGTGGATCAAATTCTTTCTGAGCACCAGTCGGTCACCGTGCTCCCAGACGCTGAGCACATTGGCACCAACGGACTCATTTGCTCTCCACCGCTGTGTATGCCCTATATTTTTGATGGCAAAAGTTTCAAACCCCATGTGCAGGCCGCCTTCGATCAGGGCATAACACCCAAAATCGTACCTGCCAGCGCATTCTCGCTGGATGTCGACGTGCCCGCTGACTTAGTCACCGTGAGTCAACAAGCCCCTAGTTCGCAAACTGCCTTCTACTTAGACAAGTCCGGCATCATGGGGCGCCTTGAGGCGCTCGCCAACTCCCAATCTGGATAATTCAATGCTTAATCAAACACAGCACCCAGCCGCAGTGCAGACTATTCTTGACGCCGCTTTGCGTGACGAATTGCCCAGCGCCGAAGACGCTAAACTCCTCGCGGACTTCGACGATACACGCGCGCTTGCCGATGTTGCCCAGGAGCTCAGGGACCGCGGTTTTCGCAATGTCATCACCTACTCTCGTAAGGTGTTCATTCCGCTCACCCACCTGTGCCGCGATGTCTGTCATTACTGCACCTTCGCGCAGGTACCGCGGAAACTCAAAGCCCCATACATGACCATCGAAGAGGTCGTGGAGGTTGCACGTCACGGCCAGCAGATGGGTTGCAAAGAGGCGTTATTCACCCTCGGCGAGAAACCTGAACTGCGCTACAAGGCCGCTCGTGAAGCGCTCAGCGAGATGGGCTATGCCAGCACCACCGCATATTTAAAGGCCGCCGCAGAGGCGGTGTTTCGAGAAACCGGACTGCTGCCTCACCTGAACCCCGGCAATTTAGACCCCGAAGAACTCGCTGAAATGCGCGCTTTTTCTCCTTCAATGGGCATCATGCTCGAATCCGCCTCACAGCGGTTATGCGAAAAAGGCATGCCACACTACGGCTCACCAGACAAAGTGCCTGCCGTGCGGCTGGAAACACTGCGTAACGCGGGCATCGCGCAAGTCCCCTTCACCACCGGCATCTTGATCGGCATCGGGGAAACGCGCCTAGAGCGCATTGAAAGCTTGCTCGCCATTCGTGATATCCATTCCGAGTATGGCCACATTCAAGAAATTATCGTGCAAAATTTTCGGGCTAAAGCCGAAACCAAAATGGTTAATGCACCGGAACCGGACTTGAACGAGCTGCTGTGGACCATTGCTGTTGCGCGCATATTGTTCGGCGCGCATATGAGCATCCAAGCACCGCCCAACCTCAGCCCTGGCGTGTTGCCACAAATCGTGCATGCAGGCATCAATGACTGGGGGGGTGTCTCCCCAGTGACTCCGGATTTTGTTAACCCGGAAGCGCCTTGGCCACATTTAGAAGATCTTAGTCGAGAAACCGGAGCTGCTGGTAAAACCCTGGACGAACGCCTGACCGTATACCCATCGTATGCACAGGATCTCGACCGATGGGTGGATGCCAACCTGCACGAGCGGGTATTGGAGCTCATCGATGCTGAGGGTTTTCCGCGCACCGACGCATGGTGCCCTGGCGATGATCAGGTGGCACCGCCAAGCACAATCATGACCGCAATTATGGATGCACCCAAACACGTCTCAAAAGACCTGGCAGAACTACTCGCCAACATTGAGGCCTCCGAAAATGGTGCAGCAGCCGAACTTACCGAAACAGACATCGTGCGCCTCTTTCAAGCTCGAGGTGATGACTTTACCGCGGTGGTTCAGGCGGCCGACCGTCTGCGCCGACAAGTCTGTGGCGACACCGTCAGCTTTGTTGTTAACCGTAATATCAACTACACCAACATCTGCTATTTCAAGTGCCAGTTTTGCGCCTTCTCTAAAGGCAAGTTAGCCGAAAATCTGCGCGGCAGGCCATATGATCTGGACGACGACGAGATTACGCGTCGCACCCAGGAAGCTTGGGCGCGCGGTGCCACCGAGGTTTGTATGCAAGGAGGCATCCATCCGGAATACACCGGCGAAACCTATGCCAATATCTTGCGAACGGTCAAAGCGGCCCAACCCGACATGCACATTCACGCGTTTTCACCCTTAGAGGTGTGGCAGGGTGCGGCAACGCTGGAGATGGAGCTGCAGCCTTATTTGAGTATGCTCAAAGACGCCGGCCTAGGCACACTACCTGGAACCGCCGCTGAGATTTTGGACGACGAAGTGCGCGCGGTCATTTGTGCCGACAAAATTAATACCGCACAGTGGCTTGAGGTCATGGAAGCCGCCCACACCGTGGGTTTTAAGACTACCGCAACCATTATGTATGGCCACGTTGAGAAACCTTATCACTGGGCCCGGCATCTCATGCGTATTCGAGATCTACAGCAACGCACGGGCGGATTCACAGAATTCGTGCCGCTGCCTTTTGTA
>Ga0181564_10003988_pt1 | contig 12609 bp, 10 predicted proteins | sample 011ome_24_FD_134512 | JGI IMG/M metagenome (GOLD analysis project Ga0181564, IMG submission 134512) | Coastal salt marsh microbial communities from the Groves Creek Marsh, Skidaway Island, Georgia - 011513CT metaG (megahit assembly) | ecosystem: Environmental > Aquatic > Marine > Intertidal...
AATGGAACATCAATGACAACAAGCTTTTGAGCGGATTCAACGATGGCGAATATGAAGTGCGCGCGAAAAGTTTCTGTACAGGAGGTAGCAACGCCATACCGTCAACGCAGTTTGCCATTACGAGTGAGGTGCTGACGCTCGTTGTGGATACGACGCCTCCGCTTGCGCTCAGACGAGACGTGTACGACGACTATACGTATTCCATAGTATTTTCCGAAGCAATCGACTGCTCAAATATTGCTTTGAGTTTGACCAAGACGAATTCGCGATGCGCCGGTGACGCTGAAGGTGATGAAATGTCTCTCGAGCAAACTTCGGTAGAATCCGTCGCCGAGGTCCGTTGCTCTGGATCAAACATCGTCGCCGTATCGTTCACGGACGAAGCCTGGGGCGCGTACGCGGTGGACATTTCAAACATCGCAGACTTGAGTGGAAATGCGATGAAGCAACACGCAGTGAAGTTTGATGCGAACGTCAACTGTGATCTCGCAAAGAAAGCACAACTTTCACCAGAAGAGCGAGCAGCCGCGCGAGTGCTCGAGCGAGCGCTCGAGCGCCAGAACGCGCGTCGTAAAAAGAAAGCCGCCGCTCGACTTGGGGAATTTGTGCAGTATGCGAGCTTCAAGCCGACGAATCAAAGCATCGCTGCGACGATGGCTTTGGTTTTATTCTGTGTCGTGGCGGTCGGCGCTGCGGTGCGTATTCGAGATCGATCGATAGCGACGATGAAGAAACCAGCCGCCGTTCAGCAAAGTTACGGCGCCGTCTCGGTTTGATTCCATCCAACGAGAGTTGCGCAGATTTTGTTTTTTTGTTTTTTCGAAATACCGGTACATTGAATAATGCTAACTACATGATCTAACCACCTACACCTCACGCGCAAGAGTTTCATTCGCCAAACCTGTGCTGCTTTAGCTGGCGCCAGACGCCGACGTCTCGACGTGCGCGCGCACGCCTCCCTGCGAAGGGATGAGCGGAAGCCCCAGCGATGCCTCGCACGCATTCAAAGACTTGGAAATTTTGTCAGACGCGCACGCGTACACGCTATCTGGCTCGTGTTCCGTGTATGCCACGGGTAAAAAGCCCGCGTACCGGTTTCCTGGTCTCGCACACGCTTCAAGATTGAAGGCGGTGAAATTGTTGTCAAAGTGTTCAATCACGCTGGAATCGACCGACTTTTCAATGCGTTCGTCGCCGTACCAATCGGGAAGATATCCGCCCATTTCCTCGCGATCAATTTTGATCGTGGACGCGGTGTAACAATCAATCACGTGGTTTGGACGCTTTGCCTTGCACAAGTAGTTGCCGACAAACGCGTCAACCATGTCCATTCCGCCTCTCTTGGCTACAAAGGCGCGAATTTTATCGACACCTTGAGAAGAAATTATGTAGCTTTCAAACCCAGCAAAACCGCATTTCTTATTCATCTTGTACATATAAATCATATTCGGACTGCCGCGTCGCGCATCCATCAGCGTGGTGTTCTGCCCAATCGCCGTCGACTTGAACTGCTTCACAAAGTGACCTGGGCATTTTCTCGCATCTTTGAGGAAAATCACATCGAAATCCTTTGGAGCGTTATCGATGACGTTTTGAAAGTCCAGCACGTCGACGCTCGCGTACAACGCGCCGTCAGATTCCAAAACAATCATGCTCTGTAAATTATCGCGCTTGACGTTGTTCCACAATCGAAGATGCGAGTAGAGGCACCCGAGATGGTGATGCATCGGGTAATGCGACCAAGCTTCGGGAACTCGTTTCGATGCGGTTTTTTCCACTCTATTTGCCACGCCAAGCCACGCCGCTTTATTTGTCTCGTTGAGATTGAACACTTTCACCGCTTCCAACGCGAGATCCAACGTTTTGGGCCAGTACAGCGGCACGACGGCGCGCTCAAAATGAACAAACTTTGCAACGCCTTGTTCATTCATGCGTCTAAATTTCATAAACTTTGAAACAACCGTGCCAGCCGTTTTTTTGGCAACTTGCACATCATGACCGCTAAACTCATTCACTAGAATGGATACGCGCGTCCGCAGCGGCGCGTTACGTCGCGCCGCGAAATCCTTCTCGTGTTTCTCGTCGACGAACATCGTAGAGTCAAACTTCGCGCGCGCGCCTTCTCCAAGAGCCGCGACAGATGGTCTACGCAACGTGCGCTCATCACCCAACATCAACGGCGTCGACCCCCAATACACGGACGACACAGCGCCTCCCACGAGCGCACTCACGCCCACGATCGCGCACGCGCGCCCGAGACTCAACTTACTCGGCGTCGTCGACGCCGACGACGTCGACGCTCGCGCCGGACCCGCCGCCATCGATGTCGACGCCAGCGAATCCCCGCATTCCCGTCGCATCATCATCGTCACCACCCGCACGCGCAGGCAATCACACACGTCGTCGGTCGAACGCACGATCGATCCGCAATCGCACACCACCGTGGATGGATTGCCGTTTAGTGTTACGCGCGGGTGGTGACGACGATCCCACGCGACTCCTAACCGTCACGCACGCACGCACGACGACGTCACACACACACACGCACGACGACGTCACGCACGCACACGCACGCACACGCACACGCGCACACACACGCGTTCGTCTGTCGTCCGTCGTCGTTCGGGGCCCTCACGGTCGCCCGTTCGATCGCCGCGCGTGGGGCCGCCCTCGCGCACGCGCGCGTACTCCGTGGCCCACGCACCCATCACCCATCGCACACATCGATCGACACACACATATACAAGTACAACTAGGGGTCCAGAAGATACAGTATGGTACGATGCCCTCCATGTGTCCGATCCGTCGGTCCGATCCGTCGGTCCGATCGGTCGGTCGGTCATCGGTCAGGTCAGGTCAGGTCAGGTCAGTCCACGCGCGATCCATTCATCCATTCATTCATTCATCCATCGTCCGTCCATCGTCCCATCGTCACGCGCGCGTGGGTGAGCCACACACGCGCACACGTCGCATGCCACACGCGCGCGTGAGCACGACGAAAGGGTCGACGCACACACACGCACACACACACGCGACGACGACGCACGCGACGACGACGACGACGACGACGGGGAAGATCGCGCGCGCGATGATGGTGGCGATGTGCGGCACGAGGCGACACCGCGCGCGAACGCTCGGGGTGTTGTGCGTGTTAGCGATTGGGTTTTTTGTGTCAGGGACGAATGCTGTGCGCACTGGACCCGAGAATGGCGGTGGCGTCGGGGCGTTCGAACGCGCGGGGCGACAGGTGATGGAGGAGGAACGCGAGGCGACGGCGCGCGCGGCGACGACGACGACGACGACGACGACGGCGGCGGCGATGAAGACGTCGGTTGCGGAGATTGGTATGTTTGACGACAAGGCGGCGCATGCGAAAGATGCGAGTGATGCGGCGAAGGAGATGGACATGGAGAACGGCGCGGCGGTGGCGGATACGCAACCCGTCAAGGATGCGTGGGCGACATCCGCGAAAGAAGGCGCCGCCGCGTCTCTCACGACGACGCGACGAGGTGGGGACGAAGAAACGTCTTCTAATACCAAAGAATTTGCCGACGGTGAGCCTCTCGGACGCGGTTCGATGGTGAAGAATTTACCGGTGCCGATTCCCAAGGCGACGCGTTTGCGCGTGCTCGTCACCGGCGGCGCCGGTTTCGTCGGCTCGCACTTGGTTGACCGATTGATGGAGCGCGGGAACATTGTCATCGTTGCGGATAACTTTTTCACCGGGCGCAAAGAAAACATCATGCACCACTTGCAAAATCCATTCTTTGAGCTCATTCGACACGATGTCGTGGAGCCTATGCTCGTCGAGGTGGATCAAATTTACCACCTCGCGTGCCCGGCGTCCCCGGTGCACTACAAACACAACCCTGTGAAGACGATTAAGACGTCCGTCATGGGTACGTTGAACATGCTTGGCTTGGCGAAGCGTGTTGGCGCGCGTATGTTGCTCACGTCTACGTCCGAGGTGTATGGTGATCCGTTGCAGCACCCTCAAAAGGAGGAATACTGGGGCAACGTCAACCCCATCGGCGTACGCTCGTGCTACGACGAAGGGAAGCGCGTGGCTGAAACGTTGTGCTTTGATTATCACCGCCAAGAGGGTGTTGATATCAGAATTGCACGCATCTTCAACACGTATGGCCCCCGTATGGCCCTCGAAGATGGTCGCGTCGTGTCCAACTTTGTTTCTCAAGCGCTGCGCGGCGAGCCGATGACGATTTATGGCGACGGCAAGCAAACGCGTTCGTTCCAATACGTCGACGATCTCGTGGCCGGATTGATGGCGCTCATGGACAATGAAAAAGAGATCGGACCGGTGAACATTGGTAACCCTGGCGAATTCACCATGCTTGAGCTCGCCGAGGTTGTCAAGGAGGTTGTGAATCCAAACGCGAAAATCGTCTACAAGGAAAACACGATGGATGATCCGGGTCGTCGCCGCCCCGATATTACCAAGGCGAAGACTACGTTAGGCTGGGAGCCCAAGGTGGAGCTGAGAGATGGTCTCCCTAAGATGGTTGCGGACTTCCGCGAGCGTCTCAACTTGCCCAAGACTGAGCTTTAGTTGTTATTTGATTCCACTATTTATATTTCATGTGATGGTTGACTGTCGAAATGTTTTTACACGCGCGCTCTGCTCTCTTTTCAAAGTTCTTCCTTGACCTCAATCTTCACATCCCCTGGCAAGTCGATCGGGGCGTCAAAAGTTAACATCGGCACCGCTCCCGCAGCTTGGAAGTTACTCTTCGACGCGTGCGAAGGCAACGCCATGGTTGACCCCGCGCGCATTCTTTCAGCCTCTGCTAACAAACCAGCCAACTTGTCTTGCAACGCTGGAGGCAAAAGCTTGGACGCATAAGGCACCATGTCGAAAAACGAAGTTTTAATCGTCACTTCTGCCATCCCACTCACCTCTGAAATTCTAAACAAGCTAGCCTTGTCTTGATTCAAACCTTTCACGACTGCGGCGGTAAAAATCGCCGCCGCCGCCACAGACGCGGGTTGTTTTTCACTCTTGTGGCCTTCTGAAATTCGCAAATTTCGAAACGTTTGGATAATATGCGAGCATAACTTGATAAACTCCATGTTGGCCAACCCGAGGTTACCGCAGAAGCGATTAGTAAGCATCTCTGGCGTGATCATTTGTTCCATCATTTGCGTGTTCAACCCGTCGCAAACCTTGAGAATAAACTTGTAGCATCGACCAATCTCCTTCACTGTCGTCCCTTGCGCGGCGCCACAGATTTCTTTAAACGTACGCGTCATCCCCTCTTGTCGCGCTGCGATGTACAAGCACGCCGCATACATTGCAGCGTTCGATTTCCCCAGCGTCGAGTGCGCTTGCGTCACCATGCGATACAAGTCGCACGCGCTATCCTTCACCACTCTGTTCATCCCCATGGCATCCGCAAACTCCCCGATGGAATGAAAGGCGTTAATAAGCACCTTATCTGGATTCATCCCACGGTTATGTAATCTCGACAGCGTGCTATTATACGTTCCATCCGGGTTCCGCCCGATGGTTGTGCTCAATCCTCCACCCGTGAGCATGACGTTTGTCGCCCCCACCGTACGGCTCGGGTCTGCCCCATTCTTATCGCCATCCCCGAACGTACGCCACTCCGAACACTCATCAATAATACGCTGCTCAATCACCAACCCACACTCGGTGCAAATCAAATCCCCGCTCGCGTGATCTTCCACGATTGGCGTGTGCGTGTTACACTTTGGACAAATCTGCGTAAACTTCTTCACCTCCTGCGCCGACGGACTCGGGGCGTGCGCGGTGGACATCAACCCACCTTGCACGGACGGTTTCTTACCACCACCACCACCGCCGCCGCCCGTCGTCATCCCACCATTGGGCGAAGCTGCGGTGGACATGGACACGCGTCTACAAATCTACGCGCGCGTCACCGAATGACGACGTCGTCGCGACTGTGCGACGTGGCGACGATGACGCCGGCGGCGGCGAGCGGACGCGGATGCGACGGTGATGATACGCCGTCGGCGGCGGCGGCGGCGGCGGCGGCGGCGGCGTTACGCGCGGCGTCGCGTGCGCTCGAAGACGTGCGCGCGTGGTCGCGTTCGGTGGGCGTGCGCGTGGCGCCGGGAGTGGACGTGCGCTGCGTCGACGCCGTGCGCGGCGGCGATCACGGAAGCCACCGCGGGGTATTTGCCACGCAAGACGTCGACGCTGGTGCGATGGTGGAGTTGATTACGATACCCGAGCGAGCGATGATTGCGGTGCGGCGCGCCGCCGCCGACACCGCCGACGGCTGCGGCGGCAGTCGGGACGACGCGTACGCCCAGGATGAACTCGCGCTGGAACTGCTGAGGCATAAAGCGCGAGGCGTGCGAGGTGAATTTCACGCATACATCGAGTCAATGCCAAAGTCGTACAATCTGTTGCATTCGTGGAGCGAAGAGGAGATGGCTGCTTTACAAGACGCTCGAGCGACGGTTTTGGCGTGTGAACGAAAGCAAGACATGGAGCGTGCGTACGAGCGAGTGAAGACGACCGTGCGTGAGATACTTGGCGATTCTGTCGCATCTGAGCACGACGCGCGTGCGGCTTACGTGTGGGCACGGGATACCGTGAGTTCTCGAGCGGTGTCCGTGCCGTTTCATCGAGCGGGCGCGTTGACGCCGATGGGAGACATGTTCAACTATGCCCCTCACGATCCGCCAGTGCTATTGGACGTGCATGGCGCACCCATGTTTGATGCGCGAGAAGACACCACCGAAACTGAGCGCTCGAGGGATGCTGATGATGACGCACCGATACCAGGCGACGGCGCGTATGTCGAAGGCGTGGGATTTACGTTTCGTTCCGCCGCGCAGCCACAAGGCCGTCGCGGTGTTCGCGCGGGCGAGGAAATATTCGTTTGCTACGGAGAATACACAAATCTAGAGTTGCTGGAACTGTATGGTTTTACGCTTGCACCGGATGAAAATCCGCAGGACGCGTACGTGCTCGACGTCCGAGTGAGCGACGCAGATTCCACGCCGCTCAAAGTTTTTGTCGGTGGTTTCGCGTGGAATGACTTGGCTGATGTGCGCATCGCTATCGCAATGAAGCGTCCACGACAAAATGAAAAGTATCTGCGCGATATAGCCCGTCGAGGAGGTGCTCTAGGCGCAGAGGAGGAGTTGGAGACGTTTGAAGCCATTCGAGACGCGGCGGCCACCGCGCTTTTGAGCTTTCCGACAACCGCCAAGGCGGATTTGGACACCGTCGAAAGTGACGCGTTCGTAACCATGAGTGAAAATATGCAATTAGCGATGACTTGGCGCCTAGGAATCAAGCGTATTATTCAAAGAGCGTACAAATGGGCAGACGCGCGCGCGAGCGACGCGCGAACCGCGACAGTTTCGGCGGGCGTCGCGAACATTTCCCTCCCATATGTCGCGAAAGGCAGGCGCTGAGTCGCACACACATAGACGAAATAGAGAGTTGAAATAGTTGTAGTGTAGTACATTAGTAGTCAAGCGCTCGAAATCGCGATTGCGAGGCGCCATAGTCGTTTCGAGCGCGCGTCAGCTGAACCCTAGCCGCGCGCGAATTTCTTTTGTTGATGAAGCCACCGCTTCGATTACAACGATCACTAGCTAAGTCGTCAAATACGACGATTTACTTCTCAGTCGCTTCGCGGAGACGACGGATGGTAGAGCGCACGGTGACGGAACCACCAGTGTTCAAACTGTACGCGCCACCCGCCTTCGTCTTGTTGCAACCCTTGCAGCACCAGATCCCAACGGCTTGACGCTTCATGCCGTACTTCCCGCAGAAGTCACAGAAGAACTTAGAGTGCTGAGACACTTCTTGCTTCTTGACAGTCTTACGGAGGGACGCACCATAGCGCGTACCGTACTTGCCGACGATGCCTGCGATGGAACGCAAACGCGCGCGCGAGGTCAGTCTCAGAGCAAAACGTTTCGATCGTCGACGCGATTCGAATCAAACACATCCACCGCGCGCGAGCCATGCTTTTTAATAGCGCGCATCCAAAACGCATTCGCGGTCGCGCGGTCGCGCCATCGACGTCGGCGCCACGCCACCGCCCCGTCGTCGTCGTCGTCGTCATCCTCTAAAGCCCTAGCGGCATGCACTCCACCACGAACACGCGCACGCGACGAACGATCACGTACCAACTTTCTTCGTGCGCTTCGCCATGTCTACAGTCACTAAAGAAACTGTTCTAGCCTGCGCCAACGATACACACGCGCGCACGCACACGTCGTCAGTCGTCACCCCATCGTCGGCGATCCTTAGGGTCGAGATCGACCCGCGCGCACACTCAAACACACAAACACACACACAAACACGTGCGTGCGACGACGACGGCGATGGTGACGACGAAGATAGATATACTCCGAATCCACCGTCATCACCACCGCCACCGATACGCGCGCGCATCGCACGACCACGCACGCACCTTGCGTCGCTAAGAGGCGGATGCGTCGCGCGCGAGACGCGCTTTGCGACGTTGGCCTCCGATGATGACGCCACGAATGTATCAACGCCATATGTCCGATGTCCGACCGACCACATCGCGCAACGCATCGACGTCGTCCTCCTCCCGTCACCCGCACACGACGACGACGACGACGACGACGGACGACGGACGACGACGGTGACGGTGACGACGAGGATGATTCGTCGAGGCACGGTGTGCGTGGTTCGAGATCTCCGAGCGCGGGTGGGGCAGACGACGACATCGACATCGACATCGACATCGACAACGACATCGACATCGACATCGAATGGTGCGGTCGCGGCTGCGGCTGCGGTGGTTCGACGAGGCGGTGGTGGGTTGATGCGGACGACGACGACGACGACGACGACGACGACGACAACAACAACGACAACGGCGGCGGCAGCGATGTCTGTGGCGGCGGCGGTGCATCGAAGCGCGCGGGTGTTGGCGCGAAGGACGGTGTCGACGACGACGACGTCGTTGGCGTGCGCGACGCTCGTGGCGGGGAGAGATTTACGGTCGAGCGCGAACGTGGCGTGGTGTTTAGAGAAGATACGAGGAGATGGGGGTGGTGATGGGGGTACGGTGCGTGCGGTGTCGTCGAAGGGTGCGTCGACGTCGAGCGCGAGTGAAGACGATAAACGACGAGGGAGTTTTGGGTATCGCGCGCGCACGGTGGCTCGAGCGGTGCATTTAGCTGTAGCGTTCGCGCCGTTGGCGTTGTTAGCGCCCATATTACTTCGCGATGGGTGGATCTGGGGGAATCAGCTTTGGTTTGGGTTGCTCAGGCGCATTCTCGAAGCTCAAGGTCCGGCGTTTATCAAGTGGGGGCAGTGGGCGTCGACACGATACGACGTGTTTCCTGCGGCAATGTGTCACGAGCTTGAAGCGTTGCAAAGCGCCGCGCCTGAACATAGCTGGAAAGAAACAAAGAGTATTTTAGATCGGGCGTATGGCGTCGATGAAACCGACAAGACGAGCAAGTATATGGAGATTTTTGAATGGTTTGACGAGAAACCCATTGCGAGCGGCAGCGTGGCGCAGATTCATCGCGCGCGCCTCAAGCCCGGTGTGGCAGAAGAACACTTGACGGCGACTCAATTTATCTTACGATTGACACGTTCTGTTGGTGCAGGCGTTGAACTCGTGATGTCGGGCGAAATTTCGCGTGCGGCGCGCGGTATGCTCGAAGAGTGGCGCGACGGCGCGGCGGGCATCGGACGCGAGGTTGAGCGTCTCGTTAATGGACGCATTCGTCGCGGTGGACAAAAGCGTGAAGTCGCGGTGAAAGTTCGTCATCCGGGTGTGGTCGACGCGCTGACACGTGATTTTGAAATCCTCGTTTGGATGGCTGGGTGGTCCAAGAATATCAAATGGCTCGAGCCGTTGCAGCTCGAAAACACGATTCAGCAGTTTGGTGTCCACATGTTACAACAAGTGGACTTTAGACACGAAGCAGACAACTTGGACAAGTTTCGCAAAAGCTTTTTGTTGATGCCTGCGATCAGTTTCCCAACGCCCATCCCTGGATTGGCCACTGAGGAGATTTTGGTGGAGACGTATGAGCAAGGCGTGTCCATCGCGAGTTACTTGTTATCTCCCGAAGCTGCGAAAGAACAGCTTGGGAGCCCGCAAAACAAAGAACTCGCAGGGTTAGGGGTAAAGACGTTGTTCAAAATGTTAATCGACGACAACTTCTTGCATGCGGATTTGCATCCTGGTAACATTCTCGTGCGATTGCCCAATGGAGTCGCGCACACGCTGAGCACGATTGCCGGAATGCGCGGCAACACGAAGACATCAGAGAACGGGAGCGACGATAATGAATCGTCATTCTTGCACAACGCATCGCCGGAAATTATTATTCTTGACACTGGCTTAGCCACACGACTGACACCGTTCCACCAAGCATCGTTGGCGAAGATGTTTCAAGCCATCGTATCGTGGGATGGCAAGACTGTCGCTGAAAGCATCTTGACGTTTGCCGACAACGCGAAGGCGAATGTAGATTACACACAATTCAAGCAAGAGATTCAAGCCGCAGTGGATACATTCCAAGAGTCCACACCACGCGCTGGAGAGTGCATGGGGGCGATTTTCGAAACCGTCCAGAAAAATGGCTTGTGTTTAGATCCAAACGTGATGATTGCCGTCGTCACCGTCATGGTTCTCGAAGGCTGGCAATGGCGCCTCGATCCCACGGTGAACATCCTTGATTATTTGGATGATGTCCTCAAGGCGAGTGCGCGAAAATACGCGCGGTTGGCGATTGCAGATTACGCACTACGTGAGATGTGGGCGCCATTCTCTGAACCCGTCATTTACTCTCCATTCGCCGCCGACCCGATGCGAGCGTTGACGCACGTGGATGAAGACTCGACGGGTTCCGTGTACGGCATGGCATAATAGTTGATTTCTAGTGCAGTAGAATATTTTTTTGTTGTACAATGCGCGAATACGTTTTCAAACAAGCGCTCGTCCCGTCGCGCTCTTCCACTCGAAACTATGTGCGTCTGTCGACGAGACGAACGCAAGTCGGCTACGTTTTGTTTTTCGAGTCTAAAATCAACGTCACTGGCCCGTCGTTATGGATATCGACATCCATCATCGCTCCAAATTTCCCGCATTCGATTTTCCCCTTGCCTTCACCCGCTGAGACGTAATTGTGTCGAACGTGTTCGATGAACTTGTCGTACAGCGGCTCAGCCGTCGTCGGCGACGCCGCCCGGTGGTAACTCGGTTTATTCCCTTTCAACTCCGCGTGTAACGTAAATTGAGAAATAAACAGCACGTCATACTCGCACTCCTTCGCGCTTCGCGCCCACTGTTTACCGCCATCCGCGCTCGGCCACAATTTCGTGTTGTACACCTTGCGCGCAATGTATTCGACATCCCCGTCGTCGTCATCGACGCCGATGCCCAAGAGTACGACCAATCCTCGCCCTATCGTCCTCGCCGCGTCTTCGCCATCGACGGTGACGCCGCCTCGAGCGACGCGCTGCACCACGGCGCGCATCGACCGCGACCGCGGCGTCACACCGCGTCGCGCAGTGTCGCCACTGCGAAGTATGGATGCCGCCGCGTTGACGCGTCGCGCGCGGTGCGTGCACGGGACGCCAGGGACGTGGACGCGTCATCGTCAGCGATTTCACGCGCGCGCCTCGTCGTCGTCCTCCTCCTCGTCGTCGTCATCGTCGTCGAGCGCGGACAAGGCGTCGCTCTACTTTGCGCTCGGCGTGTCCCCGGGCGCGAGCGCCGAGGCGTGTAAACGCGCGTATAAATCCATGGCGAAGCGATACCACCCCGACGTGTGCGACGTGGAGGAAGATATCGACATGTTCTTGCGAGCCAAGGCGGCGTATGAGACGCTGAGCGCGGCATCTGGGTACGTACGTGCGCGCGTCGGCGTCGGCGTTCGCGGATAGACGCGCGTCGTTCCGTCGTCGTTCCATCCATCGCCCACGCAGTCCATCGCCGCGAACGCTACGACCGCACAACTTACCACACGATACGCACGCTCTCACGCACCGCGACACAGGGCGTGTTTAGACACTGTACAAACGTACGAATGGAAGCTGAAGTGGCGCGCGCAGCTTGAAAAGTTACGCGCCGAACGCGCCGAAGCCGACCGCGCGCGCCGAGAAAGACAAGACGACAACCGTATCTCTCTCGTCGGCACGAGGGAAATGAAAAACCAAATCGCATCACAAATGGCTGGTTTACGCGACCAAACACGCAAGCGGCGTAACGTCATGAAACCCACTCCGCCGGCGTTTGTCGAACCGTTTGCGGATATCCGCGCCTCCGACGACGACGAATGGAACCACGAAGTGCAGTGACGCGCGCGTCTCGGCACACACGCCCTACGAGTCACGCCTCCGTCATCCATCCACGCCTGCGCGTGTCGTCATAGCACATAGCATAGAACACCCAAATTGTTTGTACGATAGGCGCGCATCCTCGTAGACGTCGTCGACGCGCGTCCCGATGGGGCCATCATTCGGACATATGGAACCATCCGACGTGGATTACTTACTCCCTCTCTCGTCTCTCCCATCGACGACGACGACGCCTCACACGACGACGACGGTCACGGTGTAACGACGGTCACGGCAACGACGATGAT
>Ga0181564_10003999_pt1 | contig 12591 bp, 11 predicted proteins | sample 011ome_24_FD_134512 | JGI IMG/M metagenome (GOLD analysis project Ga0181564, IMG submission 134512) | Coastal salt marsh microbial communities from the Groves Creek Marsh, Skidaway Island, Georgia - 011513CT metaG (megahit assembly) | ecosystem: Environmental > Aquatic > Marine > Intertidal...
AAAAAGGCCTTCAAATGAAGGCCTTTTTTTATGGAAATAATTTCTTTGTTTATGCTTCACCCATTCCATGTAGCTCTCTCACTCTTTCTACTCCATAACCTCTAACACATTCTATCGAGAATAAATTAACTAATGATAAGGCTCGCAATGCTGGTTTAGGTAGATTTAACAAAGCAATAGAATTATAAATGTCTGTTTTCAAATCATTGTTTACACTACGATTTTCAAACTCTAACTTCGATATTTATTTTCGGATTTATTTAACTAAGGTTCCAATGGATTCACCAGAAACTAATTTTAATAGATTTCCTGGTGTATTCATATCAAAAACGACAATTTGCTTTTTATTCTCATGACACAAGGTAAAAGCAGTCATATCCATTACGTTTAAATTGAGATCAAAAACCTGTTTGTAGGTGATTTCCTCGAAACGTTTTGCATCTGCATGTTTCTCTGGATCTTTATCATAAATACCGTCTACTCGAGTTCCTTTGATTACGATATCTGCTTCAATTTCAACCGCCCTTAAAGAAGCCGCCGTATCAGTCGTAAAATAGGGATTGCCCGTTCCGGCTCCGAATATTACCACACGACCCTTTTCTAGATGACGCATCGCTCTTCTGCGAATAAAAGGCTCTGAAATTTGTTCCATTTTTATCGCAGATAACAACCTCGTTACAATTCCTTCCTTTTCAAACGAGCCCTGAATAGCCATAGCATTCATCATTGTAGCTAGCATACCCATATAATCACCCGTGGCACGATCTACAACCCCACCCTGTGCTCCTTGAACACCTCGGAATATGTTGCCACCACCTATTACGATCGCAACCTGTACGCCTGAATCTACAACCGCTTTAACCTCTTGAGCGTATTGTTTCAATACTATTGGATCTATACCGTACTCTTGGGAGCCCAATAAGGCTTCACCGCTTAACTTCAATAAAATTCGCTGATATTTCATGGTTCGTTTTAAGGTTATTCGCAAAAAAAATCCCCCGAATTTCGGAGGATTTTTTTAAAGTTACTAATTTTTATCCGAGTTGAACTCGCTTAAATTGCTTCACTGTTAAACCAGCCTCAATACTATTAAGCATTGCAGCCACATTTTTTGAAGAATCTTTAACAAAATCTTGGTTCAATAAAGTAGATTCTTTGTAGAACTTCTCCAATTTACCGGTAGCAATACGATCGATCATAGCTTCAGGCTTTCCTTCCGCACGAGCTTGCTCGCGACCAATCTCCATTTCACGCTCAACGATACTGGTATCTACACCGTCCTTATCAACAGCCACTGGATTCATTGCCGCAATTTGCATTGCAACATCTTTACCTGCAGCCATATTAGCCTCTGAAGGAGCTAAATTCATTTCTACCAACACACCCATACGATTTGCACCGTGGATATAGGCAACAACGTTTTCGCCTTCAATTAACTCATAATGAACAACATCAATTTTCTCACCAATTTTTGCAACTTCCTCAAGCAAACGAGATTCAAGCACTACCGAACCTACTGTAAGCGTTTTCAAAGCTTCAATACTTGCTGGTTTTTCAGACAACGCAGCAGTTGCTATTTCAGTAGCAAACGATACGAAACCTTCATTCTTAGCTACAAAATCAGTTTCACAACTTAATAGAATAACCACTCCAGTTTTATTGTCTGCTGAAGTCATTGCGATTACGGCACCTTCTGTTGCCTCACGATCGGCACGCTTTGCAGCAATTTTAGCTCCACGCTTACGCAAGAAATCAACCGCAGCTTCAAAATCACCGTTGGTCTCTTGAAGAGCCTTTTTACAATCCATCAAACCAGCGCCGGTCATTTGGCGCAGTTTGTTTACTTCTGATGCACTAATTGTTGACATGTAATATTATTCGTTTTCTGCTTGAGCAACTTGAGCTGTTTCTTCTTGTTTAGATTCTTCAGCTGCTTTTTCTTTTTTACGAGCTACTGATCCTTCGATGATAGCATCTGCAATCTCAGAAACCATCAAATGAATGCTTTTTGAAGCATCATCATTACCTGGGATTGGGTACATGATAGAAGTAGGATCAGCATTGGTATCTACAACACCAAATACGGGTATTCCTAAGCGATCTGCTTCAGAAACCGCCAAATGTTCGCGCTTGATATCCACAATGAATAAAGCACCTGGCAATTTGGTCATTTCTTCAATACCACCTAAAACACGAGCCAATTTGATTTTTTCACGATCCAACATCAAACGCTCTTTTTTATTCAAACGATCTGCTGTGCCATCTGTAGCCATGCGATCGATGATCTGCATACGCTTGATGCTACGACGAACTGTTTGGAAGTTGGTTAACATACCACCTAACCAACGCTCAGTAACGAAAGGCATACCAGCACGCTGGGCTTCAGTAGCTACGATTTCTTTTGCTTGCTTCTTAGTTGCCACGAACAATACACGGCGACCAGATTTGGCAATATTACGAGCTGCTGCTTTCGCATCTTCTAATTTTGATTCGGTTTTTTTAAGGTCAATGATGTGAATACCATTTTGCTCCATGAAAATGTAAGGAGCCATTTTTGGATTCCATTTGCGGGTTAAATGTCCGAAATGAACACCTGCATCCAGTAAATCTTGTTGAGTATAAGCCATGGATTGATATTAACGTTTTGAGAATTGGAAACGCTTACGCGCTTTCTTTTGACCTGGTTTCTTTCTTTCAACCACACGTGAGTCACGGGTCATGAATCCAGCCTGACGCAATGCGCTCTTGTATTCCTCATTGATGTCTACCAATGCTTTTGAAATACCTAAACGAATTGCTTCTGCTTGTCCTGAAATTCCGCCACCACGAACATTAACCATGATATCATAGTTCTGTGCGTTTTCGGTTAAAGACAATGGAGCCACAATTGAATTGCGGTGCCATTCCAAAGGAAAGTACTGATCAATTGGTTTCTTATTTACCGTGATTTGTCCTTTACCTTCTTTAAGGTAAACACGAGCTACGGCTGCTTTTCTTCTTCCTGAGTTGTTAGTCATAGGATTCTCAGATATCGAATTTTAATTCTTTTGGCTGTTGAGCTACGTGTGGGTGCTCAGAACCAGCATAAACAAACATATTGTGGAATATTTTACGTCCAAGGCGATTTTTTGGCAACATACCGCGAACCGCACTTTCGATAAGGCGCTCGGGCTTCAAAGATTTCGCTAAGGCTGTACGCTGACCACCTGGAAAACCTGTGTGGCGGATGTACTCCTTTTGCTCCATCTTCATACCTGTTAATTTTACACTTCCTGCATTGATCACTATTACATGATCGCCACAGTCTACGTGAGGCGTAAAATATGCCTTGTGCTTACCACGGATAATACGCGCAATCTGCGAGGCCAAACGGCCTAGAGGTTGCCCTGCTGCATCCACTACGTACCAATTCTTGGTAACAGTGGCGTTGTTTGCAGAAATCGTTTTGTATGTACTTAACGGATTCACTTTTATCGGTCTTTGTTCGAATTTGGGGTTGCAAAAATAGGAAGATTTTCAGCATATAACAAGATATCCACAAACTTTTTTAAAAAGAGTTTCAATAGACACTCAAAATCAAGCCAAAACGGCCGATTCTTACTACCAATCATCCTCGTCAGGTTGATAAGGCTCTTTCAATGCTTTCTTCAAACCTTCAATGGTTTTTTTAACTTCCTTATCTGCGGTAATTAGATATTTATCTGTAGATCGAAAACCTCTTTTGGTTTTCATGTAATATTCGTGATAGGTCTTTAATCTTGAGTCTGCCAATCCGGTTGGTTCCGTGATATGGGCAAAGTTTCCAAACTGGTATTTGTATCGAGCCTCTTTAAATCGAATAACCATGCTGAACTCAAGCCGACCACTCGGACCTTTGCTGTAGGATCCCCTTTCAACAATCATAGGAATTTCTACTTTTAACCAAATCACTTGGCCGGGCTTCGCTTCAACCGTGAATTTTTTATATTCCTTTTTACCGTAAATCGATTGTAAATATTTTTCAGCTCTTAGGTAGAGGGAATCCTCTGAACAGTATTCACACTCCATATCCTCAATAACACCTTCGTAAAAAATCATCTCGCGAAGGCTGTCATATGGTGGAATAAATCGTTCATAAGCAGGTAATGTATCCTTTTGCTTTCCTCCTATGCCGTCTCCTCCGCCAAAACCACCCCAGCCACCGCCAGCGTCATTGCTTTCACCCCAGCCACCGCCGCCGTTATCCAGTACTTGTGTATCGTTGGTTACAGTTTCAGAATCTCCACCATCAAACTCGCCCCATTGCGCGCTTAATAATGATTGAACACACATAATGCCCACTAAAAACAACCCTTTCATTAATCGAATCCTAAAGGTAGATTCGTATACTTTTCTCATTATCAATTTCGTTTCCTAAAAAAATAAAGTGCGAATATAATCGCTTATGTCCATATTGTTTGAATGCCCGTTTAATCGTCTTTTTTATTGGTCGAATTAAATGAGACTTCGACTCATAGAACGAAAAAAACTATAATTTATTCTATTAAATTTTAAGTATTAAATGGCGCCCTTGGGAACCGCCCCTTTTTAAAAACCCGTTGTGCTTTTACGCCTTTTCGCAATTTTTTTTGCTCCTCTATGGGCAACTTCAATACGTCGGCGCATTCTTGAGAACAACATGCATCGTATAATGAAGCACATTCGTTGCATTGAATAAATAATAAATGACAAGCCGTGTTCGCACAATTTATATGTATATCTGCGGGTTTACCACATTGGTGGCAAGATGAAATGATGTCATCACTTACCCGTTCATGCAACCTTTGGTCGAACACAAAATTCACACCTTTGAACTTATTTTCAAGCGCCTTCTCTTTAACTTGCTTCACATAGTTAATAATACCACCCTTTAAGTGATAAACCTCATTAAAACCTTTATAACGCATCCATGCACTGGCTTTTTCACAACGAATACCACCCGTGCAGTACATCAATATGCGCTTGTCTCTTTCTCCCTCGTATTTATCAATTACTAATTGTAATTCTTCCCTGAAAGTATCGGCATCTGGACAATCTGCGTTTTCGAAACGACCCACTTCACTTTCGTAGTGATTTCTCATATCAATTACTACGGTTTCTTCATCGTTCAAATAAGAATTCCAGTCTTCTGCTTCTAAGTAAGTCCCCGTGTTTGTTGGATTGAATTCGGGATCATCGATACCGTCGGCAACGATTTTAGGCCTAACTTTCATATCTAGTTTGATAAAGGCCTTTTGATTTTCTTCAATAGCCGTATTCAATCGAATTCCACTTAGAAAATCTATTGTATATAAATCTTCTTTGAATGAATTAAAATGAACAGAGGGCAATGCAATTTGCGCATTAATGCCTTCCTCAGCAATATAAACACGACCAACTACTTCAAAATTCAACCATCTAAGGTATAACTGGTCCCTAAAAGTCTGGGGATCCCGTATTGGGTAATAGATATAAAAGGAGATAGTCGTATAGGGGCGCATATCCGCCTCCATGCGCTTTTTGAGCTCCTCTCTGTTTACGATGTTTCGCAATAACATAGTCAATCAGGAGTTTAAATTGGACTACAAAAATACAATAGTTTCGGGATTTGGCATAAAATCCTCAACAAATAGACCCACTCTTAATTTAAACAAGAATTCATAACTAAATAAAAAAGGCCGCCTCTATTTGAGACGGCCTTTTTATTTATAGAATTTTTATTCTTAGTGACGAACCATCACTTTAGTTGAGTAGTGGTAATTAGCTCCTTCAACAGTCACTAAATACAAACCAGTATTCCAGTTTGCAGTATTGATCTGCGCCTTACCATTTGACATTTCGCCAGTGTATACAACTTGACCTGAAATATTGGTTACCTGAACTTTAGCAGTTTCAGATGCCAAACGATCTACAACAACTTGGAATGCATCGTTAGAAGGATTAGGGAATACCTTAGCTTCTGCTTCGATGTTTTCGTTAGATGCATTGTTTACTGGGATTAATTCTGATTGCAAGATTTCTTTTGTGGTTAAGTCTTGAACCCAAACAGCAACGTATAAATCATCAAAAGTTTCTACACTGTGTTCAGTAGTGTGATTGATGTGGTTGGCTGATTGACCGTCAGTAGACAAACGATAATCGCCTAAGAATGTATGGCTCAAACTTTTGCTTACTTTAGTTCCTTTAGTCATTGCAGACAATGCCATTCCTGTAGAACCTGGCATCAATTTCTTCATAACCATTTCGAACTTAGTTTCACCATTGGTCTTTTTATTATTGAAGGTTTCACCCTCAACAATTGCCGCAAATAACTTCAAGTTTGTAGAATTGAAATCCACTAATGGATTTAAATCAACATCTAAAGAAATTGTATTCTTCCATGTATTAGCAGCCACACCCGTGATTTCAAGGAAAGAAGGCATATTAGCCGTGTTGTCATACAACGCAGCTGTGAAAGAGTTGGCATTACCATCCCAACCACCGTCGATTTCCATACGAGGCACTGAATTCACACCATAGTAAGAAGCACGAGCACGAACCTCTTGAGTACAATATGGGTCACCAGTACCAGGGAAGTACATCTGATATTTGACAGTTGTGTGGTATTCTCTACCAGAAATTACCGCTTCGTAATTTTCGTTACCTGGCTTACATGGAGGGCACGTAGAAGAGGTGAAAATCTCATTCAACATCTTACGTTGCACCCAACGATCAACTACATTAACAGTAAAAGTAGCAGTATCGTTAGCTGGCATTCCATCAACCGATCCATTAGGATTAGCTGTCCAAACTTTTACGTTATAAACCCCAGTAGCAGATGGAGTCCATTTCGCTGGAGAAGTCAATGTACCTGAGGCTAATGAAGCAATATTGGTAGAACTCGTTACAGCACCACCAATTGCCATTCCACCATCAATTGAGAAATATACATCAGCAGAACTTAACGTAGCAGAACCTACGTTTCTTACATTTACAGAAATATCAAAAGGAGCATCTCCAATTTTCATGTAAGGATCCATAATTACATTCTTAGCCAACAAATCACCAGCAGGCTGGGTTCCTTGAACAAATGTGTAATAAGAGTTATCAGAAGCATCGAAGATATTTTGAGAAACTTGCTGTGCCGCTAAATTTGGAGAACCTGCAACTGAATATGCCGTTGAATTATCAATTTGGATACCTGCAGAAATTTTAACGTTTGCAGAAATCAACTGACCACCATCAACAGGTAAAGTTTTCATATCTACAATATGAATGTTGTTGGTACCTTCTTCAAGCACAACAGCCCAGTAAGTCCATCCTTGCTTGATATTATCTGGCTGACCATAAAAGTTAAACCAAATCCAGTGTTGACGGTTTGGAGCTGTTCCAAATGTTTTTGTCATAACTGCACTCTGGTAAGTAGTAGATCCAGAAGCAACAGAAATTGGCTGAATACCTAATACACATACAGAATTATCAGGAATGTCGCTAGAAGGAAGAGACACGTTAGAGAAAGCGCTAGGCTTAACAGAAGGCGTTCCAACTGCGTCAAAAGTTACCGTACCATAATTTCCTACTGTGTAAGTGGAAACATCGGCACCATTAAATTTGAATGCAAAAGGGATGTTTTGAGCTGACGTATATGAAATAGCACTTGTAGCTCCACCGTTCCATAGTGTATTCCAACCCGTGTTTGCTGTTGAAGGGTAAGGATTTTCCCCGTCTTTGTTAATCCCATTTGGATTCTCTCCTGCTTTTAATGTAGGATAGTTGTAGTATTGCGCCTGGGCTCCAATAGCGGCAAATACACATCCTGCGAAAAGTAATAATTTCTTCATAGTTTCGTTTTGTGATATTCACAAATTTAAAGACTTTTAACAAACTCACAACTAAAATTAAACAGAAATAAATCTGCTTTTGGGAAAAGGCAAGTAACACTAAAAAAATCTTAGGCCTCTAATGACTCAAACTGCTTAGGACCAATTTCTTGAAGTTCGGATAAAATGAGCCTTACATCATCGGGGTATTGAGCACTCACCAGCCGAGTTCTATATTCTTTAAAATGGCTGTAACCTTTAAAATAATTGGAATAATGCCTACGCATTTCGACTACACCTACTATCGGACCTTTCCATTGAATGGACTTTTCAAAATGCGTCACACAAGCGTCTAATCGCTCTTGAAAACTAGGTTTTTCTAAATGCAAACCGGTTTTCAAAAAGTGTTTTATTTCTCTAAAAATCCATGGGTAACCAATACTCGCCCGGCCAATCATTATGCCATCCACTCCATATCGATCTTTGTATTCCTTTGCCTTTTCAGGAGTGTCAATATCACCATTCCCGAATATGGGAATTTGCATCCTTGAATTCTCTTTCACTTTCCCTATCAAGGTCCAGTCGGCTTCACCTTTGTACAATTGTACGCGCGTTCTACCGTGTATGGATAATGCCTTAATACCGACATCTTGTAAACCTTCAGCTACCTGTACGATATTTTTTGTTTGATCGTCCCAACCCAAGCGGGTCTTAACCGTTACAGGCAAGTGGGTAGCCTTGACAATTGCCGCGGTCATTTCCATCATTTTTTTTGGATTGGTTAAAATACCAGCCCCTGCGCCCTTACATGCCACCTTTTTAACCGGACATCCATAGTTGATATCAATTAAATCTGGGTTCACAGCACTTGCAATTTTTGTAGCCTCTACCATAGAGTCAATATCCGACCCAAATATTTGGATCCCGATGGGCCTTTCATATTCAAAAATATCCAGTTTTTGAGTGCTTTTAACCGCATCACGAATCAAGCCTTCACTGCTAATAAATTCGGTGTACATCAAATCCACACCTTGCTGTTTGCACACAAAACGGAATGGCGGATCACTCACATCTTCCATCGGTGCGAGCAAAAGAGGAAATTCCCCAAGTTGTATGTCGCCAATTTTTACCACCTTTGTACAAAATTACAACGAAATATCCCGAATGAACCCCATAACCGATGATTTTCGCCAAAAACCCCTTTCCAATTTTTGGGGAATATCACTTTTGCTTCTATTAATTCTTGTTTTTCAAATTGTAGGAAATGCTTTTTCCAATTGGTTATTGGCAGCCGCTTACGGCATTCCAATTGATGAAGTAAAGTCCTTATTGATGCAACCAGATTTTTCCGCCTTGAGCATCAATCTTGGGCGGTGGTCAAACTTGATTCAATTTTTATTTTACATGGGAATTCCAGCGTTGTTATTCACGTATGCCAACACAACCCGACCCAAACATTATTGGGGGAAGTTATCTAAGGTAGAAGGGAAATACATTCTCCAAAGTATCGTATTGGGCCTAAGTGCCTTACCCGTGGTTGCGGTCATGACCTATTTTATGCAACAAATTCCTCTGGAAGGTTCATTGGCATTAACAGCAAAGAAATTAGTAGAGGTACGACAAACTTTATTTGAAAACATGCTGGATATGCAACATCTTGGAGAATTGGCAGTTTGCCTGCTAATTTTGGCCTTGATGCCTGCGATTTTAGAAGAATACCTATTTAGAGGTATCATTCTCAAAGTAGCACGATTGCAATACAAAGGAACATTCTCTGCATTGTTTTTTCAAGCGAGTGTTTTTGCCATATTACATCTTTCGCTGTACGAACTTCCGGGAATTTTTTTAATGGGTTTTATATTTGGAATTATTGCATACCGTAACGAGAATCTTTGGTATAACGCCATTACGCACTTTGTTTTTAACGGAGCTACAATCAGTTTGCATTATTATCTCAACCATGCATCCCATGGATTTAATAGTTTTACCACCGATGATATATTAGCTAATGCTGCCATTGCTATTCCAGCATCCTTATTAATGGGACTCTCCTTGTATGGATTAACACGAAAAAAGCATTTACCTAAATAGAGTATCAGTTTTATACTTGTAATACCAATAACTGTGAAATTGAATAATTTTTGGACCCGAATTTTAAGCGGAATCGCGCTCATAATTTTTACCTTTTATTTGTTTTACTCAGGTCCATTTGGCCTTGCGTTTTTTGCAACATTGATTTCCTTATTTGGACTTCAAGAATATTTCGTCTTGCAAAAAAGCCAAAATAAAGGGTTCAATAAATTGGTAATAATTCAAAGTCTTACCTTGGTTTCTACCATGCCACTTTACCCCATTAGTTGGAGGTCAAATACGGGTAATATCCTAAATTTTTACATCGAATTTGCCATTATCGGAATAGCCAGCATTATAGGAACCTATGTTTATCTAGCGTTTAAAAAGCCCGAATTGAGCAAGTTATATATGGTTGCTCATATCTACATAACAGCCCCTCTTATTATGCTTCAAATACTTGCCCAACCCACAATTAGCGGCATATATCAGCCTTTAATACCTGTTTTATTAATGGTATTGGTTTGGTCTTCTGATTCTTGGGCATATGTATCTGGTAAATTATTTGGGAAACATAAACTTGCACCAAGCATATCGCCAGGTAAAACTTGGGAAGGACTGATTGGTGGCAGTTTACTCACTGCGGTCACGGGTTTCCTAATTTCTTACTACGTATTTACAGAATGGGCATCACCTGAAATCCCCCAAGAAAAGATAGGCCAAACATTCCAACAAATCATGAAACCTTGGGGTTGGATTTATACCCCCATTTTAGGCATGTTGGTAGGTGTTTTTGGCACAATGGGCGATTTGTTCGAAAGTTCGATGAAGCGAAAAGCGGGGGTCAAGGATAGCGGAAATATTATTCCAGGTCATGGTGGCGTTTTAGATCGCTACGATGCTTTTTTGTTTGCAATAGTCGTCATGTACGTTCTCGATAAAATCCATGAACCTGTAATTGAATTCCTTGTGAACACATTCGGATATTACTAATATCTAATTCGGGAAATTGCGAAGAAAATCGGAGTACTAGAACTACTGGAAATCCAGCTGATTTTATCCATAATTAGAAAAACCTAAAATAGATTTTGTGAAATTCACAAAAGAGGATGTGCAATTTTCAAATCATGAAATAGGCGTTCACAATCAAAAGAAGTATTTTTGCACCCAATCATGAGTCCCGATACCTCCTACATTCACAATGCCGATCCGTCGGCCATCGATAATTTGTATCAACAATATCAAGCGGATAAAGAAAGCGTCGATTTCGGATGGCGTAAATTCTTTGAAGGATTTGATCTTGGTAGTGAAAAATACGCCAGCGGAGGTGCCGTAAGCGAAGATGCTGTTAACGAAATTAAAGTTCTCAATCTTATTCATGGTTATCGCCAACGCGGACATCTATTCAGCCAAACCAATCCCATTCGCCAGAGACGTAATTATACACCAAAGCTTGATATTGAGACCTTTGGCTTGAGTAATGAGCATCTTGCTAAAACGTTTAACGCGGGTATTGAGTTGGGTATGGGGCCTGCGAAACTTTCTGATATTATTTCCAAACTCCAAAAAACGTATTGCAATAGTATAGGATGTGAGTTCAGCTATATCCGAGATCCAAAAAGGAGACAATGGCTTCAGGATCGATTTGAACAAACTGAAAACACCCCCCAATTAAGTGTAAACGAGAAACGTCATTTCCTTGAGAAAATAAACCAAGCCACTGTATTTGAAAACTTCTTACACAAAAAATACATCGGACAAAAACGATTCTCTTTAGAAGGTTTAGAAGCCTTAATTCCTGCTCTTGATGCGGTTATTCAATACGGTGCAGAATTAAATGTAGAAGAATTTGTTATCGGGATGGCTCACCGAGGTCGCCTGAATGTATTGGCCAATATTTTCAATAAAACGTATAGCCAAATATTCTCAGAGTTTGAAGGTAAGGTTTTTCAAGGCGGCGACTTTGATGATTTTGAAGGTGATGTAAAGTACCATTTAGGATATAGTACCGATGTAACCACGGCCACCAATAAAAAAGTACACTTGCGTTTAGCGGATAATCCATCTCACTTAGAAGCGGTAAATCCTGTAGTAAAGGGTTTGGTTAGGGCGAAATTGGATAATAAATACAACAACGATGTAGACAAGATATGCCCTATTTTAATACATGGAGATGCTGCAATTGCAGGTCAAGGCATCATGTACGAAATCGTTCAAATGAGCGGATTAGATGCTTATTATGTTGGAGGAACCATGCATATTGTAACCAATAATCAAATTGGTTTCACTACCAACTATTTGGATGCAAGAACTTCAACCTATTGCACGGATGTTGCGAAAGTAACTTTATGCCCTGTACTGCATGTTAATGCCGATGATATTGAAGCGGTTGTTCATGCCGTTAAATTGGCTATGGCATATCGCAATGAATTCAATAGCGATATTTTCATTGACTTATTGGGATACCGCAAATACGGACATAATGAAGGTGATGAGCCTAGATTCACCCAGCCTGATTTGTATAAGCTAATTGACAAGCACCCCAATCCACGCGAAGTTTACAAAGATCTCTTGATGTCTCGAGGTGAAATTGACGCGGCTATAGCCACGGAAATGGAAGCTAAGTTCAAAGACTTATTGCAAGAAAAACTTGAAGAAGCAAAAGGAACCTTCACGCCTCCCCCGTCTGTAGTCCCCAATACTTGGGAAGGATATCAGCATGCCA
>Ga0181564_10004000_pt1 | contig 12590 bp, 10 predicted proteins | sample 011ome_24_FD_134512 | JGI IMG/M metagenome (GOLD analysis project Ga0181564, IMG submission 134512) | Coastal salt marsh microbial communities from the Groves Creek Marsh, Skidaway Island, Georgia - 011513CT metaG (megahit assembly) | ecosystem: Environmental > Aquatic > Marine > Intertidal...
ATAAAATTATATATATTGGTAAAGCAAAAAATCTTAAGAAAAGAGTTTCATCTTATTTTGGTGCTAGCTTTAAAGATCGAAAAACGCAAAAGATAAAACAATTAACAGATAAAATTGAAACTTTTTCAACATCAACTGAAGCAGAGGCTCTTCTGCTGGAACAGTCCTTGATTAAAGAAAATTTACCTCGCTTTAACATTTTACTCCGAGATGATAAGACCTATCCATATATTCATTTTTCGCTGGATCATAAGTTTCCAGGAATCAGTATGAAAAGATCTAAGCATGCAGTTTCAAAAAACTTTGTAGGCCCATTTATTAGCGCCCAAGCTGTAAAATCAACTATAAAAGACCTGCAGAAAATTTATAAAATAAGAAATTGCAGTGATAGTACATTTAAAAATAGGTCACGACCATGTATTGAGCATCAGATGAGAAGATGTTCGGCTCCCTGTGTTGGACTTATTGACATAGAAGATTATCAATCTGATGTTTTTTCATCTCAACAATATTTAGCCTCAACAGAAAAAGAAATTAGATCATTGTTGAATTCTCAAATGCAAAAACTTGCAAATCTACAAGAATTTGAGCGCGCAAACGAGTTAAAAAAAAGAATTAGAAATCTTGATTTATTAAAACAAGAACAATCATTTAGCAGCGCATTGGTTAGTGTTGATATTTTTGCATGCGCATCAAAGTTAGACAGAACTGGTGTTTGCATAATATCTATAAGAGATGGAAAAATCAGGGGAACAAAAACTCATTTTCTTAAAGGAAATCAGTTGCAAGATTTAGATAGTTTATTTCAAAGTTTAATATTTTCTTACTATCAAAATATTTTTTCTTTACCTGAAAAGATTGTCCTAACCTTAAGGCCTAATAATCTCTCCTTAATTAAAGATGCTATCAAGCTTAAATTTGGTAAAACTATTTTGATTTCATCAAATATAAATTCTGAGAATAGACAGGTTGTCAAACTAGCTAAATTGAATGCTAATCAAGTGATTGATAATAGAATGAGTAAAGCAGATAAGTATTCTCATGCAATTTCAGATCTTATCTCTCATTTCTCTTTAGATAATAAAATAATTGCTATAGAAGGGATTGATGTCAGTCACCACGGGGGGGAAAATGCGGTCGCCTCAGTAATAAGATTTTCAATGCAAGGTCCAGACAAATCTTTCTATAGGCTTTTTAATATACCCAAAGAGTTATCGGGTAATGATGTAGGCTCTATAAAGCATGTTCTTAAAAGAAGAATCAGCAGAGCAGGCAGCATGCCATTGCCTGATATTTTCCTTATTGATGGGGGTAAGCTTCAGTTAGATGCAGCACTAAGCATTTTATCCTCTGAATTGCAAAAAAAACCAATACTTCTTGGTATTGTTAAGGGCTCGAAGAGAGTTAGATCAACTGAGACAATTATTGCTGAAGATGGAGTTCTTGAGATTTCAAAGGATAGCCCATCATATATTTTACTCCAGCAAATAAGAGATGAGTCACATAGGTTTGCAATAGCAGCAAATAGAAAAAAGAAAAACAAGGGAGTCAAATATTCTACTTTAGATAAAATTGCAGGTCTTGGTCCTCAAAAAAAGAAAAATCTCTTAAAGCGATTTAAATCACTTCAACAAATTAAAGCAGCTTCTTTGGAAGAAATATGTTTGACTAAAGGAATAAGTATTAAACTAGCTAAGGAAATAAAACAATCATTATAATTTATGAATTTTCTTATTCAATCACTTACATTTTATAGATTAATCTCAGGACCAATTATTTTTTGCTTGCTCCTACTTACACCTCAGTATGGACTAGCTTTAGTTATATTTATTTTGGCTAGTCTTTCAGATTATTTTGATGGTTATCTTGCAAGAAAGTATAAATTAGAGTCATCGCTTGGAGAAATTTTAGATCCAATTGCTGACAAGATATTAATTTTATTTCTGTTATTCGCTCTTGCTATTTATTTTCAAAGTATTTTCATCTCTTTTGTAGGATCATTGATGCTCACGAGAGAGTTTTGGGTGAGCGGACTGAGGGACTATAATGCCAGGAATGAGAATATATCAGCTACAAATGTTTCTTTTTTGGCCAAGATAAAGACTACTGTGCAATTTTGTTCATTTGGTGGATACTTATTAGGAATATTTCTTGGAAATGCATTAATGGTATTTATATCAAATTTCCTTTTATTTGCATCAATGTTGATAGCTATATATACAGCTATCTCATATACCCAAGCAAGCTTTCGTTAATCTCAGTTGAGGTATAATTACTTTCATGAGTAAGAATTATAAAAAGATCTTAGTTACAGGAGCTGATGGTTTTATCGGATCCCATTTAGTCGAAATGCTTTGTAAAGAAGGTTACGATGTGAGAGCTTTGGCTCAGTATAATTCTTTTAGTAATTGGGGTTGGTTAGAAGATGTTAATTGTAAGAATGAAATAGATTTAGTATCTGGTGATATTAGGGACCCATTTTTTTGTGAACAAATATCTAATGGTGTTGATGCTATATTTCACCTAGCAGCTCTAATCGCTATACCTTTTTCTTATGTTGCTCCTCAGAGTTATATAGAAACAAATGTTATTGGAACACAAAATATATGTCAGGCCGCAATAAAGCATTCGGTATCCAAGGTGATTCATACATCCACAAGCGAGGTATATGGTTCAGCAAAATATGTACCCATTGATGAATCCCATCCCCTTCAGGCGCAGTCTCCATACAGCGCCTCTAAAATCGGTGCTGATGCTATAGCAACAAGTTATTTGAATTCATTTGATTTGCCTCTAACTATTGCCAGACCCTTTAATACCAACGGACCACGTCAGTCAGCAAGAGCATTTATTCCCACAATTATTTCTCAAATTGCTAGTAATAATTCAACATTACAGTTAGGTGACTTAAGTCCAACAAGAGACTTAAATTTTGTAAGTGATACTTGTAGGGCATTTATTGAGCTGCTTAAACATGATCAATCGGTCGGTGAAGTTATTAATATTGGTTCAAACTTTGAAATATCAGTTGGTGATGTCGTGAAATTAATTAAGAAAATTATGAATAGTGATATCGAAATTGCCATTGATCCTGAACGCATTAGACCAAAAAAATCGGAAGTTTTTAGGTTATGGTGCGATAATAAAAAGTTAATTGACTTAACAAATTTTTCACCTCAATATTCTATTGAAGACGGTTTAAAGCATACAATAGACTGGTTTAAGGATCCTGTAAATCTTGCTAAATATAAATCAGATATTTACAACATTTAATAAGTTTTTAGATATAAATGATTGGCAACCTTATTCAATTTATTCAAGAAAAGTTTGATTCAAAAGAATTAATACCTCTTCACGAGCCAAGATTTTTCAGTAATGAACAAAAATTGGTTAGCGAAACAATTCAATCAACTTTCGTTTCAAGCGTTGGTAAGTTTGTTGATCAATTTGAAGATGACATAGCAAGATATACAAAAAGTCATAAAGCTATTGCGGTTGTGAATGGTACATCTGGACTGCATTTAGCCTTAAAAATGGCAGGAGTGGAAAAAGGTGACTTGGTGCTAACACAAGCAATGACGTTCGTAGCAACTTGTAATGCAATAAAGTATTGTAATGCTGAGCCAATATTTATAGATGTAGATTTAAAAACTATGGGACTCTCATCTTCTGCCTTAGAAAATTGGTTAGATGAAAATGCTTCTATTGATGAAACTGGTAAATGCGTATATTCATTAGATGGTCGAAAAATAAAAGCATGCGTTCCAATGCATACTTTTGGACATCCTGTTGAAATTGATAAAATTCTTTCAATCTGTAAAAACTGGGGTATCAAATTAATAGAGGATGCAGCAGAATCTCTTGGAAGCACATACAAAGACAAATTTACTGGTACATTTGGCTTAATGGGTGTTCTTAGTTTTAATGGAAATAAAATTATTACCACTGGAGGCGGCGGAGCAATATTATGTAACAGTGATTTATATTTTAAGGGCAAGCATTTAAGCACAACAGCAAAGATACAAGACAACATACATTTCGTACATGACCAAGTAGGCTATAACTATAGATTGCCAAATATAAATGCTGCATTAGGGTGTGCCCAGCTAGAATCGATAGAGTCATTTATTGCAAAAAAAAGAGAACTTGCTCATGATTATATATCTACATTTAAAGGTTCTGAAATTCATTTTTTCGAGGAACCAAAAAATTGCAGATCAAATTATTGGTTAAATACAATCATAAGTGAAGACAAGGCTCATAGAGATAACATTTTGAAACTCACCAATCAAAGCAATATCATGGCTAGACCAGCATGGACATCCATGACAAATCTACCCATGTTTAATCAATCCATGAAAGACCATCAAACTAATACAAAATGGTTTTCTGAAAGAGTGGTCAATGTGCCTAGCAGCGTCATTTAGCATGATTAAATTCATTATTTTTATAAGTTTATGAAAACTTTAATTATTGCTGAGGCGGGCGTCAATCATAATGGAGACTTGTCATTAGCTATGGATTTGGTGGATGTTGCTTCAGATGCTGGTGCTGATTATGTAAAATTTCAAACCTTCCAATCTGAAGAGGGTCTATCGAAGCATGCTGTCCAAGCTGATTATCAGGTAATAAATACTGGCAAGGTTGAAACACAGTTAGAAATGGTCAAAAAACTTGAGCTATCGCATGATGATCATTATAAAATAATAGAGCATTGCCAAGATAAGAAAATTAAATTCCTTTCAACTGGCTTTGATATCCCAAGTATTGTTTTTTTGCGATCATTAAAATTAGATCTATTCAAAATTCCATCAGGAGAGATCACAAATCTTCCTTTGCTTCGATTAATTGGAAGTTATAATTCTCGAATAATCCTCTCTACAGGCATGTCAACATTAAGTGATATTGAAGATGCAATTAAAGTTTTAACTTTAAGTGGCACAGAAAAAAAGAAAATAACCATACTCCATTGTACGACAGAGTATCCCACTCCATTGAAAGAGGTGAATTTGAATGTTTTATCTACCATTCGTAAAAAATTTAATCTAGATGTTGGATACTCTGATCACAGTCTTGGTATCACGGTGCCTATAAGTGCGGTCGCACTTGGTGCAACAGTGATTGAAAAGCATTTTACGCTGGATAAAAATTTACCTGGTCCCGATCATAAAGCCAGTTTGGAGCCTGATGAATTAAAGTTGATGGTCGATTCCATCAGAGATGTTGAGGAGATACTTGGATCATCTATAAAAACAGTGACAGCAAGTGAAAAGAAAAATAGTTTAGTTGCAAGAAAATCATTGGTTGCAAAATCTTTTATCAAAAAAGGAGAAAAATTTACTGAAAAGAATATAACAACAAAACGACCTGGAACAGGAATTAGTCCAATGAGATATGACGAGGCTTTAAAATTAAAAGCACCTAAAGATTTTTTACCAGATGATCTCATCCAATTTACTTTAGACTAAAAAATATTATGAACGCAAAGAAACTCTGCGTAGTTACAACAACAAGAGCAGAATATGGATTACTAAAGCATCTAATGCATGAAATTCGTTTATCAACAAATTTTAAATTACAACTTTTGGTTTCAGGGACGCACTTATCATCCTTTCATGGAAATACGATTGAAGAAATTAAAAATGATGGATTTGATATTGATGCTGAGTTGGATCTCGAGCTTAATGACGACTCTTCAACAGGAATTGCTAAATCAGCTAGTCTTGCTCTAGAGGGTTTTACTAAAATCTTTGAAGAATTAAATCCTGATTTAATTATTTTGCTTGGAGATCGTTTTGAAATTCTCTCTGCTGCAATCGCAGGCATGTTTTCCAAAACTCCAATTGCTCATATGTGTGGAGGAGAGGTTACTGAAGGAGCTATAGATGAAGGAATGCGACATGCTATTTCAAAGTTATCTCATTTTCATTTTGTTGGAAATGATGTTTATAAAAAACGAGTTGTTCAGCTTGGAGAAGACCCTAAAAATATTTTTAATGTTGGAGGTTTAGGCGTTGATGCAATTAAAAAAATTAAACTCTTGTCTAAATCAATATTAGAAAAAGAACTAAATTTCCTCTTTAAAGAAAAAAATTTATTAATAACATTTCACCCTGAAACAATTTCAAATCAAAAGTCTGAAGATCAACTTTATGAATTACTGAATGCTTTATCTTCTATTGACGATACCAGGTTCATTTTCACCATGCCAAATGCAGATCCAGATAGTCGATCTTTGCATAAGATTTTAGAGGATTTTGTAAAGTGTAATAATAATTCTGTTTTATTTGATTCTTTGGGCCAGCTCAAGTATTTTTCATGCATGGCAATTGTTGATGGGGTAGTTGGAAATTCATCTAGTGGAATTGCTGAAACACCATCCTTTAAAATACCAACCATTAACATAGGAGATCGACAGAAAGGAAGGTTAAAAGCAAGCAGTGTTATTGATTGTGGAATACGCTCCAAAGAAATTATAAAAGCAATTGACAGGATTTATGATGAAGACTTCAGAGCAAATCTTCAATCAACAGTTAATCCTTATGGGGATGGAGGCGCTACAACTAAAATAATGAAAATCCTACAAGGGCTTAATCTAAAGGGTGCTCTCAAAAAATCCTTTCGAGATTTGTCTCATTACTAGCTCATTCTTACAATCTTTGTATAAGAGATGCATATCATTAAATGAGATAAAAAAACTTATAAAATAAGTGATAAAATTGGCTTAGATTCAAAATTTAATTGTTTGAAATTATTCATGCAAGTTTAAGGCTCTAATAGGGGAGACGGTTCATTAACTTTATAGGCTTAATATGATAACAGGAACTCACTTTGCGTTAAAAGAGGGCTGCACAATACATGATGTGATTGAAAACATGAACGCAACTCAGCTTCAGGTTTGTTTTATTGTTTCTGCTGAGGGAGCTCTTAGGGGCTCAATAACTGATGGGGATATCAGGAGAGGTCTAATTGATGGTATTGCTCTGGACGATTCTGCAATCAAAATAATGCAAACCAAACCAATTTCTATTTCTAGTTCAGGAAGCTCATTGGCCGCTCAAAAGCTAATGCAAGAAAATGATATCAAACAAGTCCCTGTTATAAATGATAAGTCTGAATTAGTTGGTGTTTTCTTGTTAGATAAATTAAATCAAGGTTTAGGCATCATAGATAATACAATATTGATTATGGCAGGAGGATTTGGTAGAAGAATGATGCCTTTAACTGAAAGCACACCCAAACCAATGATTAAGGTTGATAATAAGCCGATATTGGAACATATCATTTTAAATGCTAAAAATCAGGGGTTTAAAAACTTTATTATCTCAGTTCATTATTTGGGAGATGTTATAATAGACTATTTCGGAGATGGCACTCAACTTGATGTTTCAATAGAATATCTAAAAGAGGATGAGCCTCTTGGAACAGCTGGCTCCTTATCATTAATTGAATCAATTCCTGAGCTTCCATTGGTAATAACTAATGGTGATCTTGTTACAGACATAGATTATAAGAAGTTGATTGATTTCCATTCGGCTAATTCTTCTGAGGCAACAATGGCTATCAAAAGGCATGAGATTCAAAATCCATATGGAGTTGTAATAACTAATGGTTTAGACATAACTGGCTTAGAGGAAAAACCAGTTCATCTTTCTAATATAAATGCTGGGGTTTATGTATTGGATTCAAGCCTCATTAAATTGCTTAAAAAAAATGAATATTGTGATATGCCTAATTTTTTTATAAACCTAAAAGAAAATCATCATAAAGTAATGGCTTTTCCTATCCATGAGATTTGGGTAGATGTGGGCCAGCCAAATGATATTGCTAATGCAAGCTCCTTAAAAAAAGATGTGTAATTAAAGTGAGTATTAGTTATAAGGTATTAGGGTTAATTCCAGCTAGAGGTGGGTCAAAGGAGATACCAAGAAAAAATATTAAGTTATTTGCTGGGAAAGAGTTAATAGGTTGGACTATTGAAGCTGCCTTAAGCTCTTCAGTTATTAGCGATGTTGTTGTTTCATCAGATGATAAGGAGATAGTTGAGGTTTCAAAAAAATTTGGAGCAGCTGCGCCATTTATTAGACCAAAGGAATTAGCAACTGATGAAGCTTCATCAGTTGATGTTCTTCTTCATGCAATAGATATTTTGGAGCAGGAATATGAGTATGTGGCATTACTGCAACCAACATCACCCCTAAGAACCTTTGATGATATTGATAAAGCTTTTGAGTTAATGATAGCCAGTAACTCTAAAAGCTGCGTCTCAGTTTCTGCTTCCTTATCAAACCCATATTTAATGTATTACTTACAAGGTGATAATAGATTATCAGGCGTTGTAAACAATGATGACAGCCTTCATAGAAGACAAGATTTACCAACATGTTATGAACTTAATGGTGCAATTTATATTGCTAGTATTCAATGGTTCAAAAAGGTAAAATCTTTTCTTTCAAAAGATACAGTGGCGTACATTATGAATAAAGATAAGTCATATGATATTGATACTGAAAATGATTTTATGGAAGCAGAACAGTCAATCCTGAGGATTATTAGTTAATGTAAGGAGTCTTTTAGAGATATGATAATTAAACCTAGTAAAAATACCGATACAACAAAGTTCGATCTCCCTGAGAGTGAGCTAGAAGTAAAATATGGGCTGCCAAAAGAAGTTAAATTCTGCTCTATTTGTAATATCTCTAACCAACAACCAATGTCCAGTAACGAGTATGAGCATAATAAAGAATCTACAAAAGTAACAATTGGGTTTGATGAAAATGATGTATGTCATGCCTGTAGATTCCATCAAACAAGAGAATCTGAGGAGGTAGACTGGGAAGCAAGAGAGCAAGAACTTATTGAGCTCTGCGAAAAGTTTAGAAAACATGATGGAAGCTATGATTGTATTGTCGGTGGAAGTGGCGGCAAAGATAGCGCAATGCAGTCGCATTTATTGAAATATAAATACAAAATGAATCCGCTTACAGTTACTTGGTCTCCTCATTTATATACTGAAATTGGCTGGAAAAATTTTCAAAACTGGCTACATGTTGGTGGATTTGATAATTATCTATTTACTCCAAATGGAAAAATACATAGATTATTAACCAGAAATGCCACCATCAATTTATTGCACCCATTTCAGCCGTTTATTTTGGGTCAAAAAACATTTGTTGCAAAAATGGCTGCTAAATTTAATATTCCCCTAATTTTTTATGGAGAAATGCCTGGAGAGTATGGTGAAAATATTTCACATGAAACAGCATCATTTGGTGATGATAAAGATAATCTCGAAAGTGAGGGATACTCATTAGATTACATAGGTGATAATGATATTAGAGACGTCTTTCTAGGAGGAAGATCTATTGGACAATATCTACAGGACGGAATCTCAATGGCAGATTTACAGTGTTACCTTCCTGGAGATCCAAATGTTCTTAGAGATAAGGGAATTTCATTTAGATATTTAGGTTATTACAAAAAATGGGTACCTCAAGATGCCTATTATTATGCTGTTGATAATACTGGGTTTGAATCAAATCCTGTCAGAACTGAAGGGACATATTCAAAATACAATAGTTTGGATGACAAAACAGACGGCTTTTTTTACTTTACTCGGTGGATCAAATTTGGTGTTGGGAGAGCTATGATGGATTCTTCACAAGAAATAAGAAATCATCATATTGACAAAGATGAAGCGATAGCTCTCATGAAGCGTTTTGAAGGCGAGTATCCCGCAAGATATGAGAAAGAGTTCCTAGGATATATAGATATGGAACAAGAAGAATTCTTAGAAATCTGTGACAAATTTAGATCTCCTCATTTATGGAAAATAGAAAATGGTGAATGGAAGTTACGACATACACCTTGGGATAATTAACTTTTAGAATGAAGTCTGCTCGTTTAATTGCAAGACTGGATGTAAAAGGTCCTAATCTTATCAAAGCAGTTCATTTAGAAGGCTTAAGGGTAATTGGTGATCCCTCTGAGTTTGCTCAAAAATACTATCTACAGGGTGCTGATGAGTTAATCTATATAGACCTTGTGGCAAGCTTATATGGAAGAAGTAATTTATGTGAAATTGTTAAGAAAACTGCTCAAAATGTATTTATACCAATTACTGTTGGAGGCGGGGTCAGATCAATACAAGATGTTGAAAGCCTATTATTAGCTGGAGCTGATAAAATTGCGATTAACACAGGTTGTGTTCTTAGACCTCAATTGATTCGTGATGTTTCACAAAAGTATGGATCTCAATGCATGGTGTTGTCTATAGAAGCTAAAAAACAAGCAGATAATAATTGGGAGGTATATACAGATTGCGCGAGAGAAAGCACGGGAATAAACGTTTCTGATTGGGTTATAGAGGCTGAAAAGCTTGGCGCGGGAGAAATACTAATTACATCAATAGATCAAGAGGGAACAGCAAAGGGCTTTGACATAGATTTAATTAAAAGTATTTCTAATTTAGTTAAAATTCCAATCATAGCAAGTGGCGGATATGGCAAACCATCAGATATCAATTCTGCAGTGGAGGCTGGAGCAAATGCTTTGGCGTTTGCAGATACTTTGCACATTAAAAATTCAAACTTTTCAGCATTAAGAGAGGCGGCTTCATCTTATGATATTGATATTAGAATTCCATGAAGAAAATTTCTATAGTAGATTATGGTCTTGGTAATTTGTTCAGTGTAAAGCAAGCGCTAGAATTTTGCTCTGATGATAATAAAAAACACATTGTTATAACTTCCTCTCCCTCTGAAATTCAGGACAGCGACTATTTAATTTTGCCAGGCGTAGGGGCTTTTAAAAATGCAATGGATGCAATAAAAGGAAGAGAGTTAGATAAAGAAATTAAGAACTTCGCCATATCAGGAAAGCCTTTAATGGGAATCTGTTTAGGCATGCAAATTTTAGCTACTTCAAGTGATGAATTTGGTATGCATGATGGTCTTAATTTAATTCCTGGAAAGGTATCTTACATTGGGGAAACTAACTTAAATGGAAGCATTAGAAAGGTACCGTCTATTGGATGGAAGAATCTTAAGGTATGTTTAAAAAGCAATCAATCTTCAAACCTGTTAACTACCCACAAAAATGCATCAGTTTATTTTGTCCATTCTTATCATTTTCTTCCAGAGAATGAAGACCACCTCATAGCTTCATATAATTATGGAGACACAGCAATCTCAGCTGCTGTCCAGAAAGAGAATATTATTGGTTTTCAATTTCACCCAGAAAAAAGTAGTCATCATGGACTGAAAATCTTAAGAAGTTTTCTTGATATGTAATCAATTTATATCGAATAATATTAAAACTTAATTTTGTAATATAAAATATAACCTTTTAATTTAGGCTGGATGGCAGAGTGGCTATGCAGCGGCCTGCAAAGCCGTTTACGCCGGTTCGATTCCGGCTTCAGCCTCCATTTAATCACATAAACTTAATCTTGTATAAATTTTATAGCCTCGATAATTAAAATATAAAATGTATGAAACACTTTTTTAAATCATTATCATTTTTCTCTTCTTTAATTATTTTTAAGAAAGATGTTGATGTGATTATTTCTTATCCTACTACATTTAACAGAGGCCCTAATAAAGAAAACATATTAATCACGCCATTAGTTAACGCTCTTAAGGCTGAGGGATTAGATTGCATTGTGTTTGAAGAGGGGGATTTAAGCAGATCATTTGGAGAGTATCAATTTTCCAGTCATTCTGTTTCATTAACTTTCGTAACAATCTTTGAAATGATTATCAGAAAAATTCTTCAGATCATTATGAGCAGTGCATCAATTGAAATTCGAGAAAAAGTATTAACTAAAAAAATATCTGCGTTATTCTTTAGAAATTTTTCTACACAAATTGTTATAACCTTGATATCTCATAAAGTTGCATTATGGAGAACTTGTTTTCCTGAAAGTCATATTTATGATTACCAGCATGGAATTATCTTTGATGGTGATTGGGGGTATTTGCTTGATGGAAAGCCCCCAAAATTTAAAACTGAAAATACAATAAAAACACTGACTCATGGTAAATCAGTCACAAATATGCTTATCAATAATGATAAAACAGGCTTTTATAATTCTAGTAATACATTTGACATCGGTCTTCAGAAATTAGAGTACAACAGGCCTGCTCTCAATCAAGCAAATAAACCAATCAAGAAAATTCTTTTTAGCCTGCAGGATGCTGCGGATGGAACCGCTGAAGACTTAAGTTTTTATCTTTCAAAAGTGGAGTGTTTTCTCTCAGAAATTGCTGACTTCTTTCTTAAGAATAATCTTATTATTACATTCCGTCATCACCCGAGATCAAATATGAAATTTCAAAAAAAATTCATAGACAAATATTCATTTACAGCAACTGGTTTCAAAAATACCTCTCTTGAATCAATGCTTGCAGATCATGATTTACACCTCACATTTAACTCTTCATCGGCTATTGAAGCTGCATACATTGGTGTTCCAACTATTTTTCTGGAACTGGGAAACCCATCTGATGGAGATTTTCCAAATTTATCTGCTAAATATACTTTCTTCAAACAATTGAAATATCCCTTAAAAAATTTTATAGCCCACAACG
>Ga0181564_10004002_pt1 | contig 12590 bp, 4 predicted proteins | sample 011ome_24_FD_134512 | JGI IMG/M metagenome (GOLD analysis project Ga0181564, IMG submission 134512) | Coastal salt marsh microbial communities from the Groves Creek Marsh, Skidaway Island, Georgia - 011513CT metaG (megahit assembly) | ecosystem: Environmental > Aquatic > Marine > Intertidal zone...
CGGCGACGTCGTCGCGCCCGCGACGCATCGGCGAAAAGCCTCGAGCGTGTTCCGCCGTTTAGTGGACCGCATGCCGGACAACCACGAGTGGCACGCGCTTTTAGTGAAGAGCCTGGGTTTGGAAAACGACGAGGCTGGGTTGAAATCCCTGTACGCCGAGTTGGCGCGCGCGCACCCGAGCGCCGAGTTTTGCGCGCGAGCGCCGCTCGATTTCACGTCGGGCGCGGATTTCGAAAACGCCCTCCGCGAGTACGTCACCGTGCCCCTGCGCAAAGGCGTCCCGTCTTTGTTCCGGGAGCTCGCGGGTCTGTACGCGGACGCGGCGAAGACGCCCTCGATGGAGAAGGTGTTCGTGGAGGTGGTCGACGCCCTGCGCTCGCGAAAGGCGTTCCCCGGAGCGCCCTCCGGGGAGACGGAAAAGAAACCCGAGGCGACCCTCGCCAACGCGTTGACGCTTCTGGCGTACCACCGGGACAAGACGGGCGACCGCGAAGCCGCGCTCGCGTGCGTCGACGAGGCGCTCGCGCTCGACATCAAACCAGCGATTCTGGAGCTGCACCTCGCGAAGGCGGCGTTCCTGAAGCGGTCCGGCGACTACGCCGGCGCCGCGGCCGAGGCGCAAATCGCGCGCCGCGGCGACCTCGCCGACCGGTACCTGAACGGCGCGTGCGTCAAGCGCCTGTTACAGAACGGCCAACACGAAGAGGCGGAGCGCGTGGCGGCGCTATTCGCGCGTGACGGCGACCAGGCGTCCAACCTGTACGACATGCAGTGCGCGTGGTTCGAGAACGAAGCGGGGTGGTGCCACGCGCGCGCCGGCAACCGCGCGCGCGCGCTCAAGTACTTCGCCGCCGTGATTCAGCACTACGAGGACACGGAGGAGGACCAGTTCGATTTCCACAGCTATTGCATGCGGAAGTCCACTCTGCGTTCGTACGTGGAGATGCTTCGCGCGACAGACGCGGTGTACGACAAGCCCCGGTTCCGCGAAGCGGCGCGCGGGCTGATTCGCGCGTACCTCTCCGTGCACGACGACCCCCCGGCGGACGCGGCGGCGGCGGAGGAGGCTGCGCTCGCCGCGCTCCCCAAGGAGGAGCGCCAGAAGGCGCGCAAGAAACAGAAGCAGGCCAGGGAGCGCCTGGAGAAGGAAACCAAGGAGCGTCTGGAGAAGGAGGCGCGGGAGCGCGCCGAGGCTGCCGAGGCGGCGGCGCGGGAGGGGAAAAAGGTTCCCGCCAAGTCGGAGAAGGCGCCCGACCCGGACCCGCTCGGCGAGAAGTTGCTCGCCACGAAGACGCCGCTGGAGGATGCCGCGAAGGCGCTGGCGCTCCTCGAGCGGCATGCCTCGCACCGCGCGGAGACGCACGACCTGGCGTTCGCGGTGTACGTAAGGCAGAACAAGCTGCCGCTGGCGCTGCGCTCCGTGAAACGAGCCTTCGCGGCGGACGCCGACGACTTCGCCGCGCGGCGCAACGTCGTTCATCTGGCGTCGCTGTTGTCCGCCTCCGACCCCGCGGACCGCCTCGCGCAGGTGGTGGTGAAGGGCGTCGAGGCGCTCATCGGCGAACCGATGCACGCCGGTTCTTTGACTAAATACGTCGACGCGATGCTCGCCGACGCGGGTTCGCCGAACGACGCCGCGGCGGCGGCGGAGGCGGCGTACTTCGCGAAACACGCGTTGGGCGCGGAGGGAACCGCCGCGCGCGCGGCGGATGTCGTCGCGCGCGTCTCCCTGGACGGCGTCTCGGCGAAGCAGTGCGTCTCTGCGTTGGCGCGCGTGCGAGCCGTCGACGCCGCCGCGGGAGAGGCGCTGCGTGTGAAGTGCGCGTCCGCGTTCCCGCGCGGAGAGGCGTTCAAGGCGTGAATACGGACGATATCGTCTCGTTTTTACCTTTCGTATTTTTCACTACGTAAAAAAGTACTTTCCTCGTCTACGGCGCTACGCGCGTGTCGACGACGCGCGTGTTCGCTCTCGTTTTCTCTACCCGCGGCTTTTGAGCGCGGCGAGCCTCTGGGAGAGGTCATCTTCCTGGGTCGCCTGCGGCAGCTCCGGCAGCGCGTCTTTGTTCGCCTCGGGGAGCTCGGACGCGAACGCCAGGCCGTGCTCGTCGGCAACCGCCTGCATCAGGTTGGTGACCTCATCCGCGGGGGTGGTGGCGGCGGTGGTGTTGCTCATGGCCTGCTCGACGAACTCCGTCTGCACGTCGAGGTTCTCGAACTGCCGCTCGAACTGGTCCATGTTGTTGCTCACCGCCTCGAGGTTCATGTCTTTCAACGACTGATCCAGGGACTTGACGATGCCGGCCATGTTCTTGTTCACCATGTTCATCTTCGCCTGCGTCTCAAGGCGAGACACGACCCCGTCTAATCGGCTGGAGAGCTTGAGCATGTTGAGCTGTTCGTTCTTCTTGCGAATCGCGTCCGTGGCGTGGATCTTGGCGCCATCCAGGTTGCCCTTCTCGATAGCCACCTTCACCTTGGCCTTGAGCTGGCGCTCCTCCTTCTCGCACTTCGCGGCGGTGCGCGAGAGCTGCTTCGCCGTGAACTTGAGCTCGAAGATGCGGTCCAGAAGCGCATCTTCTTTGCTCTTGAAGAAGCTCGCGAAGGCTTTCATGGCGCGAGATGAGCGGAGAAGATCTCCCCTCTCGGCGCGCGCGGCGCGGTCGCGCGCTTCCCGCCGGTCGCGTGCGGCGGCGAGCGCGCGGGTGCTTCGCCGAGGAAGTTGGGAAAGCGCACCCAGGCGCAGACAAGAATGTGCAACGTGGTCTTTTCATTTCGGCACCTTTGTCGCTCGAAAAAACGCGAACGTGATGATATATGCGTAATTAGTCACGAATGTACAGTTTGCATAAATACATGACTTGAAAACCATATGGATACGCAACAAGAGCCGCGCCTCGGTGAAACACCCGCGGCGAGAGCCTGTCTTCTTGTGGGTGTTCACACCTGACTCGGCACGCACAACCGCGCGGGCGGGCGTATCGCGTGCGGAGAGCGACGCGAACGCACAGCCGCGCGCGCGAGTCGCGTCTCTTCGCGGAAGGAAGAGCGCGAGGTTCGGGGAAGCGGGGGTTCCGACGCGCGTCGGGACCGCGTCGGTGCCGAGGCGGCACGGCGCACATTCGCATTCGTCGACCGCTGTTTTCCTCGGAAGCGACAGGCGAACGCACGAGCGGGGCGCCCCGCGGGGACATCGCCCGCGGGACTTCGCGGCGGTCACGAGGTCGAGCGCGACTCGCGTGAAGCGCGGTTCGGACACGCGATGGAGTGGTTGTTCGGCAAGTACGATGACGGCGTCGCCGCGCTCGGCCTCTCGGAGGATCCGCCGATGGTGGCGCCCGCGGGGTCGTACCAGGTGCGCGTCCGCGTGGTGGAGGCCAAGGACCTGTCCGCGATCCTCAACTTCTCGCTGTACAAGAGCATCATGAGCTTGTCGTGGAAGAGCCAGGTGGAGGCTGAGGACAAGCTCCCGAACTGCCAGACGGTCGTGCGCTTGCAGCGGGACGGGTTCAAGGATCAGAAACGCAAGACGATCGTAGAGAAGGAGACGTCTTCGCCGTTGTGGAACCAGCTGTTTTACTTCGAGGACGTCGAGGTGGCGGAGGGCGAGCTCGAAGCGTGCACGGTACAGATCCAGGTCAAGGACCGGACGAGCATCGGGCGCGCGTTGACGATCGGGACGTGTGACCTGAACCTCGCCGCCGTGTACCTCAACGACGGCCACGAGGTGTGGAACGAGTGGCTCACTTTGACAGACGCGAAAGGGAAGCGCGAGGGGAGCCAGGGGCAGGTGTGCGTCTGCGTCACCGTGCTTCGCGGCTGCGACGAGCCCGTCGTGCACGGGGACGACGAGTCCGACGATGACGCGGGGGGGTTCATCACCGCCGCCCCCGCGGCGGACAACGTCGAGCCGGAGACGTGGATCCTCAAGGCGCAGGTGTACGCCGGGCGCGATTTGCCGCGGATGGACGTCTTCGGCAAAGCCGGCATCGAGGCCTATCTGCGTCTGCGGTGCGGATCTTCCAAGCCGCAGCGCACGCGTTACAAACGAAGTCGCAGTCCGGAGTGGAACCAGGAGCTCGTCATGCGGCTGGTCGTGCCCCCCGGCAAGGGCGGCATCGCGAACATGCCGCCTTTAAAGATGTCCCTCATGGACGCCGACTTTGGCGCCGACGACCACGTCGCGTCGCGAACGGTGGCGCTGCGCGACTTGCTGCTGCACCCCGAGGACTTCTCCCGGCCGAAGTGGTACGCGTTCTACGGCGGGCCGCGAGGGATGGAGCTGGCGTGGTTCACGCGCATGTCCAAGCTGGCGAAGCGCATGAACGCCGGGTACGTCGAGGGGAGCGCGTACCGAGGCCGCGCGTTGCTGGCCATGACGCTGCAGAAGGAGTCGCGGCGGAACCGCGGGGTACGGCCGAAGAAGAAGATCCCGTCCGTCATCGACAAACTCGGCCAGGAGTGGCCGGTGTTCCTGCACGCGGAGGTGTACTCCGTGGAGCTGAACCAGAGCCGACACGCCGGCCGCGGCGCCGCGGTCGAGTTCACCATGGGCCTCGTGAAGCTCGCGTCGCCGCAACGAACGCTGCGCAAGGAAGGCGGCGCGCTCGGCAAGGAGTGCTACGCGCACTACAACCTGAAACTGAACCCCATGCGCGTCAAGCTGCCCACGCCCTTCGAGGGGCCGTTACAGGGCGAGGGCGCGCCTGATTTATTCGTGGATGTCACGGTGGGGGGTAAACGAATCGGGTACTGCCGCGTGCCGACGAAGCACCTGATGCCGGTGAAGGAGTGCCACGCGCCCATGAAGGACCCCAACGCGGCGGAGACGTGGAAGGTGCAGGGTTGGTTCCAGCTGCACGCGGACGCGATCGGGGGGCACAAGCGGGGGGAGTCGCGCCGCGCCGAGCACGTCAAGCCGGTGGGCCGCGTTTTGCTTCGCATGATGCTGCAGGGATCGCCCAACGCGAAGAGGGACGCGAAAACGATGTCCCCGGCGGAATGCGCGGCGCTGGAGAACGAAGCTGAGGCGGCGAGCGAGGACGAGGGCGACGGCGAGGAGGAGGACCCCGAGAAGGCGGCCGGGGCGAACTCGGAGAAGCGCGCCGAGGCGTTGCGGCGGAAAGCGGAGGCGCGCGCGATGCGGCAAGCCGCGTCGGAGCCTCCAACGGAGATTGAGCCGCTGCCCGTGGCGTCGTACATGCTCACCGTGCAGGTGTACCAGGCGAAGGACCTGCCGGCGGCGGACGCGCAGGGCTCGTCGGACCCGTTCGCGGTGGTGCGGTGCGGTCGCGCGCAGGCCAAGACGCACGTGTGCCACGCGACGACGAGCCCCGGCTGGTTCAAGGAGATGATCATGCAGGTTGAGCTGCCGCTGATGCCGCGGCCGAAGCGCCGGGGCAAGCGCGGCAAATTCGACGGCGACGGCGACGACGAGGAGGAAGACGAGGGCTCGGAGGGTTCGGGATCGGAGGGGACGGAGAGCGACGTCGAAAACGGCGGCGGCATGTCCATGCGCCAGGCGTCCGCGTCCGGCGTCCGGCCGGGCGGCGGCGGAGGCGGCGTAGTTGGGTTCGACGGCGTCGCGTGGTGGGCGGCGCCGGCGGTTTCCGTGGTGGTGCTGGACGAGGACGTGGGCGTCCTCGGGAACGACGTCGACCCTCTGTCGGTGGTGGCGCTGCCGCTGCTGCACCCCGCGCGGCGCAAGCCCAAGGGCGGCGTCGGGGGCAACCCGGGCGAGGAGGAGGAGGACGGATTCTCCACGCTCGCGTCGTCGGCGTCCTTCTGGACGGACATGGGCGTGGACGACGTGCCCGACCAGTACGAGGACCTCGCAAACTACAAGGTTGGCGCGCCGCAGCCGGAGTGGTACCCCATGTCGCAGCTGAACCCCATCACGCAGGGCGGCGTCGAGCTTCGACCGGGGGGCAAAATCCTCATGCACTACAAGCTGGCGGAGCTTCCCCGGGAAGGCATCTTCGCGTTTGCGGGCGAGGAGCCCCCGAAGCGGATGCTGAGCTCGTACACGCCCCGAGTGGTGCGGTCGCTCGGGGACTTCTTCGGGTCCTACCCGGTGGAGGTGCAGGTGATGCTGCTCGGCGTGCGCGGGCTCGAGCCGTTCCGCGGCATCCCGATCGCGAACCCCCGGGTGGAGATCGAGCTGAGCGGCGCGCTGCCTCTGTTCCCCGGCAGCCCGTTCACGGTGCAGCAGAGCCAGCACTCCAGCAACCCGAACGGCGCGAACGCCAACTTCAACGGACACGTGCTGCGTCTGCGCGGCCGAGTGCATCGCCTGGAGACGATCGAGCTCGCGCTGTCCATCCGGATCATCGACGCGCTTCCGTTCAAGCGCATGGTCGGCACCGCCGAGCACAAGCTGCGGCTGGGGGCGGAGGAGAGCGATGACGAGGACGAGGACGACGCGACCAAACCCAAGCGACGCAAGCGGCGCAAGCTCAAGCCGATCCAGGCCAAGCCGTTGACCGCGGAGGAACTCCGCGATCTGGAGACCCAGGGCATGGCGTCGACGGCGTCGGAGGCGTCTTTGGACTCGAACAGCGCGACGGAGGATTCCGACGAGTTTCACGACGGATCCGAGACGTTGTCCATGGAGTCGCGCGACTACCGCGACCGGGACGCCGACGGCTATTCGCGGCGCGAGAGCTTCCTGAGCAAAACCTCCTCGTCCTTCAAGGCGTCGGCGCGCTCCACCGGCAAGTTCATCGCCAAGACGCTGTCGAAGGCGTCGTCCAAGTCGTACCGCGAGAAGCGGCGGAAGATGAAGGCGATGGAGGGGATGCTCCCCTTCGACGCGTCGGCGGAGGGCACGAGTTTCCGCAAGGCGGGGAGTTTCCGGGGGTCGTTCAAGAAGCCCGTCGCCATCGAAAAGGCGGGCTCGATCTCGAGGCGGAACTCCGCGTCCGGGCGCGCCGAGAGCGTCGACGTCTACCGCGAGCGGGGCGAGAAGAATTTAAAAACTGGCGGCTCGGACGAGGACGAGTACTCGCGCAAGAGCGCGAGTACTCGCGCGGGCGGGAAGTTTTCCACGGCGATGAGTGTTTTGTCCGGCGGGCTCAGCGCCATCTCGGAGATGTCCGAGCTCGGCGGCGGCGGCGAGGGGTCGCGACGACGCGGCTTCGGCGGCGGGCGGTCGCACGTCTCCGACGACACCGACCGCGACCCGGACGGCACGGAGTTCACGGGCGACCCCACGGAGGAGTTCTCCACCGACGACGATGGCGATGGCTCGAGCGACCCCTCGGACCTCTCGGAGGAGAGGGAGGGGAGCCGCGGTGGATCGAGCGCGGGCGGGAGCGGCGTCGACCCCGAGGACGGAACCGGGGGTATCGCGGATGGCGGTTCGGAGACCGGCGTCGAGCCGGACGAGGGGTTCGAGGAGGAGGACGACGCGCCTCGGTTCGACGACGGCTCGGGGTCCGTCCCCGAGTGGATGGTCGGCCGGTCGATGATCGTCGACGGCACGCTGGAGGACGACTACTTGCGACCGCTTCCGTTCGTGTCCGTCCCGATTTACCGCGCCAAGGGAGGGAAGGACAACACCAGCGAGCGCGTCGTCGGGGGCAAGCTGAAGTTCTGCGTGCGCGTGTTGCCGTTGATGGAGGCGAGCGAGGCGGGCGCGGACGCCGACGCCGAGAGGAACGAAACGCTTCTCGCGCGAGGAAAAGGCGAAAAGGAAAAGGCGAAACCCTTGATCGAGACGAAGCGAGGGAAACAAAAGCGCGCGCTCGCGGAGGCGATGCGCCGCGACGCGGCGTTCATCGCCGACGAGGAGGGCGCGACGATGCCCCGCGATCAGTTTTTGGCGTTGCAGCGTCTCATCGGCGGAGGGCCGAGCGCGCTCGCGCCGCAGGAAGTGGCGGTTCGCGCGTACGTGATTCGGGGGAAGAACCTTCGGCCGCTGGACCCCAGCGGCTTGTGCGACCCGTACCTCAAGGTTGAGCTCTCGGGCACGCGCAAGCGGTTCGGCAACCGCAAAGACCACGTCAAGGAGACGCTCGCGCCGTGGTTCTACAAGTCCTTCGCGTTCACCACCGAGCTCCCGGGGTGTTCGCAGTTACAGTTTAAGCTTCTGGACTGGGACAAAAACGACGCGGACGACTTGATCGGCGCGACGACGATCGACCTGGAGGACCGCTGGTTCAGCGCGGCGTGGAACGCGGACTTCGCCAAGACCCCGCCGCTCGAGCTCCGCGCGCTCACCGCGCCCGGCGCCACGGGCAACCAAGGCAACTTGGAGGTGTGGGTGGAGATGTTCGAAGCGGGGGACGAAGCGCCGAAGCCCTTGCCGATTGCCTCGCCCGCGATCGTCGAGTGCGAACTGCGGGTGATCGTGTTCAAGGCGCGCAACGTGGTGAACAAGGACATGGGCGGCCAGAACGACTTGTTTTTCAAAGTCGGGTTGGTGGGGGTGGACCACAAACAGACGAGGTTCGGGTCGACGCAAACCACGGACACGCACTACTTCGCCACCGACGGCAAGGGGAGCTTCAACTACCGGTTGCTGTACCGGTTCACGATTCCCGTCACGAAAGCCAAGTTGCGGTTAGCCGCGTACGACCGGGACGTGATCGGCGCGAACGATAACATCGGCGAGGCGGTGGTGCCGCTCACCGGTTTGTGCCGCGATTTGATGCGCGCCATCGACGTGTCCCCGGAGGGCGAGCTCGGGGAAAACGCGTACGCCGAGATCTCGAAGAAGGACCAGCCGGAGACGAATTCGGGGTTCGGCGGTAAATTCGGGTCGTTCATGGACGGCGAGACGGTCGGTCTGTGGGTGCCTTTGTACCACCCGAGCAAGAACGAGCAGATGCAGGGCGAGGTGGAGATCATGGTGCAGCTCATGCCGGTGCGCAAGGCGGAACAGAAACCCGCGGGGAAAGGGCGGGAACAGCCCAACCGCGATCCGGTTCTGGAACCGCCCGTGCGCGTGCATTTGAACCCGTTCGACCCGATCGGGTCTTTGGCCATCATCATGGGGCCGGACATGCTGCGCAAGGTTCTGATCGTGGGCTTCTGCCTGCTCTGCTTGTTCCTCGGCGCCTCGCTCGCGGTGTTCATCGTGAACGACGTGCTGGCGGCGTACATCAACATCGCCATCTCGCAAGCCACCGCATCCATGCCGGGGGGGATCGCCATGCCCTCGACGCCCTCCGCGCCGCACTTTCCGTGAGGGAAACGCGCGAGAAGCGCATGGGGCAATTCGCGCGGCGCGGCGCGTAGGTACACTGGTCGCGCCGCCGTCTCGCGCGTCCGTCGCGTCTTCGCGTGATAATCACGCATCGTTAATAGCCAGTATTAGCTCTAATAGTTCACCCGTGGTGGCGTGTTGATATATCCGACGTATCACAATCGTGACGTACGCGTGACTGCTCGTGCGCTATGGTTCCGTGTCACGAACAAATAACGCACCTAAAAAACCTAAACCTCGTGTGCGTCTCTGTCTTCAAATCGCCACGATCCGGCGCTTGCTTCTTCATCGCGCGAGCGCTTGGTCGCGCGCCGCGCGGAGCGCGCGTTCCATCTCGGCGACGTCTTCCGGCGAGTACCGCGTTCCCGTGAGCGCGTTGGCGCTCACGTGCTTCGCGGCGGGCGCGCGGTCGAAGTAGAACCCGCCGCTTCGCAACGAAGTAGAACCCGCGTCGACCGCGGCGAGCCAGATCACCGTGTCCGCGCCTTCCCGGGGCGACCGCAAGCGCCCCTTGAGGGATTCGTAAAACCCGGGAAGCGCCGAGCGCACCGCCGCCGTGTCGCTCCAGCCGGGGTGCTGCGAGAAAAATGTCACATTTTCGGATTCCCGCTCCGCCCACGCCTCGCACATCGCCACTTGCGCGCGCTTGTTCTTGGCGTACTGCCTCGTGCCGTCGAACGTCCCGCGCCGCATCTCGGGATCCTCCAGCTCGAGCCGCTCCGTGAGCATGCCCGCGGAGGACACGCAGATCACCCGCGACGGCTCGCCGGCTTTCGCGGCGGAGGCGCGCATCGTCGGCAAAAAACCCTCCGTCAGCGAAAACGCGCCGAGCGCGTTCGTGGCGAAGTTCACCTCCAGACCCTCGTCCGTTTCCGCCCGCGCGTGCGCCATGCACCCCGCGTTGTTCACCAGCACGTGTAGTGGCGCCCCCGACGCGACGTACGCCGCGACGAGGTCGCGCACGGCGCGCTGCGACGACACGTCGCACACGCGCAGGGAAACCCGGGAATCAACATCTTTCTTTTTTAGTGAATTTTCGTTTTCCGCGTTTTCGTCGTGATGCTTCGCGCCGGTCACCTCCTCGGGAGCGCTCCCGCTGATTCGCGCTTTGAGCTCGGCGCGGATCGCGTCCCTGGCGTCCGCGCCTCTTTGATGATCGCGGCACACCATGCACACGGTCGCGCCCTGGAGCGCCAGCTGTCTCGCGGTCTCGTATCCGATACCGCTGTTCGCGCCCGTGACCAGCACGTGGCGCCCGGACAAATCGCGAGCCAGATGGCTGTTCTCGAAAGACTTGGCTGCGCGCTCGTAGCCAGCCTTCATGTAGTGCCTCCACCCGTCGATGCCGAACAGCAACGAGCGCCACGCGTGTCCAACCATCGTCGCGAGACAGGTCGCGCTTTTAGGTGACGTGCGCCGGAGTGTGTGCGCACGTCGACTCGTGTCGGCTTTCCCGAGAAGGCTGCGCTTTTCGGCCACGTGCCGCCGTTTTCATCGACGATTCAATTTCTTCGTCGTGTCCTTTTCGCCCCGAATCACACCGGCGCGCGCGTTGGTGCGCGTCGCGTCGTCCGACGCGCTCGATGGGCGCGCCGGCGTTGCCGACGTCGACGCACGCCACGCTGACCGGCCACGAGGCCCCCGTGCTCGCGGCTCGGTTCAGCAAGGACGGCGCGTATCTTCTGACCGCCGGGAAAGACCGGACGTTCCGCCTATGGAACCCGCGGAAGGGCACGTGCATCAAGACCTACGCGGGGCACGCGCGGGAGGTGCGCGACGTCGACGCCGCGGCGGACAACAGTCGCCTGGCGACGTGCGGCGGGGACAAAGACGTGTTCTTGTGGGACGTGACGTCCGGCTCGAGGCTTCGCCGGTTCAGGGGGCACGAGGGCGGCGTGAACGCCGTCGCGTTCGCGGGCGAGAACGACGCCGTGCTCGTGAGCGCCGGTTTCGACCGGACCGTGCGCTTCTTCGACTGCCGCTCGGGACGCGCCGACGCGATCCAGACAATCGGAGGCGTCGGTCACGGGTGTACAAACAGCGACCGTGGGTTCAAAGACGCGGTGAGCTCGGTGGCGGTGTCGGACACGAAAATTCTCGCCGGCTCCGTGGACGGCTCGGCGCGGACGTTCGACGTGCGCGGCGGCGTCGAAGTTCTGGACGATTTCGGGACGGATCGGCCGGTGGTCTCCGTCGCCTTCTCGGGCGACGGGAACTGCGCTTTAGTCGGAACGCTACGCGATCGGCTCGTTCTGCTCGATATCGATCGCGGGGACGTGTTGGCGACGTACGAAGGCCGAGTCTGCCGAGTCTCGAAAACGCACGCGCGGCTCACGCACGACGACGCGCACGTCGTCGCCGCCGGCGAGGATGGATTCGTGTCGATGTGGGATCTCGTGGATGCGACGACGGCGGCGCGCGTGGACGCGCACACCGGGCACGTCGTGACCGCGATGGACTGGCACCCGACCGCGCCGGTCATGGCCACCGGCGGGGCGGACGGGCTCGTGCGCGTCTGGGTGCCGCCGGGGGGGAGCGAGACGTACGCGCGCGCGCGATAGAATTCTATTTTACGAAAGACGAAAGACGTCATCCGTCGGGTGGAGCGGTATTTTACCGCGACACGAACAGCGGAACAGGTCACGAACACTCTCCGTCGTGTTCTGTGAGCGCTCGCTACTTTTCGCGGGCCCCAGATACCCTTGCTCGGCTCTTGCCTTCCTTCCGCCGCGCCTTCGCCCTGAGCACGTCGCAGTGCGTGCATGCGGAGTACGCCCACTTCAGCACGCGCCCCGCCAGCGCGCTCTCCGCCTCCGCGTCCCGCACGTACGCGCGGGTCAGGAACGTCGCCTTGGCGTCGTCCGCGTCGGCGGGGTCCAGGTCCCACAGCGCGTCGTTCACGAACCGCGTCATGCGCGACGCCAAACTCACGTCGCCCGCGCCCGAAAGCGCGACACGCAACACGCCCGTTCGGTCGTTCCACAGCGAGGCGTCGTGCCTCGTTTTGTGCCTCTCAATGGCCTCGCGCGAGGGGGGCGCGCCCAACGCCGCGGAGACGTCCGCGCAATCCGAATTCTCCGAATTCTCAATTCGGTTTTCCTTCCCCGCCTTCGTCTCGTCGTCGTCTCCGGTTTCTTTTTGGTAATTCTCACCCTCCGGCGCGTACGGCGGCGTCGCGAACGCCGCCTTCGCCTCCGCGAGCCCGATGAGGAGCGCGACGACGAACTTCAGGCCCGCGAAGAGACACGGCGGCGGCCCGACACGCGGGTCCGCGGACGTAGAGCTCAACGCCTCGAGCGCATCTGTGAAATCAGCCACGCTCCACGGCCCGCGCGGTTCCGTCTCGGGCGCGTCTCGAACGGACGCGACGGACGACTCCGCCTCC
>Ga0181564_10004014_pt1 | contig 12572 bp, 8 predicted proteins | sample 011ome_24_FD_134512 | JGI IMG/M metagenome (GOLD analysis project Ga0181564, IMG submission 134512) | Coastal salt marsh microbial communities from the Groves Creek Marsh, Skidaway Island, Georgia - 011513CT metaG (megahit assembly) | ecosystem: Environmental > Aquatic > Marine > Intertidal zone...
GCGCGCGTACGCGAGCGTGAACGGGGCGATTGACGCTCACTATCAAGACTGGTCGGCGCGCATCAAACCCATCGGATGGCACACCGCGCGCCTCGCGGAATCTGGAGACGCATCCGATGGCTCAGGCAACGTTGAATTCAAGTATATCGGCGACGAAAAGGATGGTAAAACTGATTTCGGTTTCGGTCCGCTCGTGCCGATTCTCACCATTGGCGAACACGACGAAAACACCGGCTACGTCCCGGTGGGGGTGCCTGACGGCATCGGTATCATGAGGACCGATCAAGAAACCGTACGCATGATCTACCAATCTGAGTCGTATGGTAACCTCGCATCTGGTCGATCCTGGTTCCAAGAGGTGAACATGAATGGCGCAAAGTTTACGGGTTCGCACGTCACGTACGTCGATTATCGCGTTCCGACGACCGCCACCGCTTACTCTTCCGCAAGCTCGGACAAGCTTTCCTATGACTTTGCCGACGCCGTTCACTCAAACGGAGGTATGACGAACGCTGCATCTACCGTCACGGCCGCTGGCAGTGTCTTTGATGAGGTGTACAACCTCGCTGGCGAGAAGGTTGTCGCTCGCAACGGGAACGAGCAACTCTCCGCGGGCGCGCACATGGGCGACACGTCTAAAGATGGTCACTACGTTACCGCCGATAAGGATAATCTCGCAGCCACTGTGGAGAACGCTTGGACCTTTCACTCGTTCTGCTCTGCTCACCTCGAGGAAGCGCGCCAGTGGGCTGGCACCGCCGCGGGCGTGACGTACGGCGTCGAAAACGACATCTGGATCACAAATGAAGAGTGGACCGACCTCGATGCGAACGCGACAGCGGCGCACGGTTTTTCTGGTCTCTCCGCGCACGTCATCGATCTCGCCTCCCGAAAGATGTACGCCGCTGGCGTATTCGGCTTGGGCGGTTTCGAAAAGATTGTCGAATTCAACTGCGGCCACGAAGACTTTGTGTGCTTCAGTCCTTCTGGCTACAACGGAAACTTTGGCGGTTCTGATGCAAAAACCGCGATCGTGAATGCCAAGAAGGCCACCGGTAAAGTGCGCAAGGATGGCAAAGACTGGGTTTATCCTCAAGACATCGTCCCGGCGCGCGTGTACGTCGGACGCAAGGGTTACGACGCCACGGGCACAAAGTGTGAAGCAAAGTGCGGCTTCTTGGAGCGCAACGGCCTCGCCTTTGGCCAAGTATATGGTTTCGCCGTCGATACCGCTACGGTCACGACGAATCGCGACGCGTGGCACAAGGGCAACTCGCGCACTGCGTCGTCCGCGACGCACACCATTTCCGGCAAGTGGGCGCCCATCGATTGGAAATTCAACTCGAGCGCGATTACGAATGTTGAAGACGCTGACCTTTTCCATTGGCAAGATAAGCCGGTTCTTCCGAGTTCGGTTTCCGGCACGTACAAGTTCTGGACCGCTGAAGGACCGGATAAGAGCGGTTACAAGACTGAACACAACTCCCCGTCCCCGGTGGGCGAGCACAAGTTCGTTCAAGGTTCCACGGCGGGCTATTTCGGCATTTACGAAGTCCAAAACATGGTTACTAACCTCACTGCCGCGGCCGACGGCGAGTTCCCAGAATACTTTGATGCGTCATACGAAATGATTGAAGGTGAGACGAACATCAGCAATCGAATCAACCTCTGCGCGGCGGGCTCTGGGTGCACTCAAGGAAAGCTCGCCAAGAGCGGCAAGGATGCTACTGAAATGTACGATGGTGCTACTAATGACGATGGTTCCGAAAAGTGGAAAACAACTTTTGAAGACATCGATGGTCTCGAATGGATCGCCGCCGCGCCAACGTCCGGCTCGGGAGCTTCGAGCGTCACTCTCCACGGCGCCACGTACTCCTACGACAACTACTTTGTCATCCAGGAAGACGCTGGCAACTGGTACGGAGACCGCATGTTCATCTCAAAGATGCCGGCGGCGAATACGGCTGCCACGTACAACTTCGTCGCCATGGCTGGCGGCAAGAAGAACTCTCGTGTTTTGTCCAAGCTTTCCATTCCAGCCGGCGCCTTTGGATCCGCGACCGGGTCCGAGTTCTCTGGCGTCGCCGACGCCTCCGGCGCGTTCCGTCAAACCACCCTCGGTGGTGCTGCTCGACGCATCGCCGATGTACAAGTCGCGATCAACGACAAGTCCATCCTCATCGGTCTTCAGCAACACTCCATGTCTGATGGCGTCGTCGCTGCATTTGGAGCCGACCGCGGTGGACAAGTTTTCATGTGGGACGTGGCCAACCTCTAACGCGATAAATAATGTATTTGCCATGCATCTCAGGCACTTTTCAAGCGTAAGTCACCACGAGGATCGCATCGATTTTTAATGTTTACTTTAACGGCACATGTCCAGACTTAATTAATAAATAGTCTCCAACAAAGGCAATGGCGCTGCGTCGCGTGTGCGCGCGCGCGCACGCGTCCCAATCTCAATCGCACGTCCGCGCACACATGCATCGTATACACGCGCGTGCGCGATACGTCTTTCGCTGAGTCGCATCTCTCAAACAAACCAGTGCGTTTGCTCATGAACGAAAACGAGCGCGAAGAGCGACGACGACGACGCGCGCGCGCGACGTCGCGCGCGCGTCCATGCCCCCCCTCTGGCAGTCCAAACGGACCATCGACGAACGACATACATTCCAAACGGACCATTTATTACTGCTTCCAAACGGACCAGAGTGTATCATAGATTTTAAAACGGCCGCTGAAATTGTGCCCGACGTGGCACCGATCCCCAACGACATGGTCACCCTCGTGATGATGATTGACGACGACGATGGCGGTGGATGACGATGATATCGGGCGAAACCACGCGCTGTGGGTGTTCCTACACTCACACGCCGCGCGCGCGCACGTACGCGTTGACATGCGCATGAAATCTACACGTATGAAGTTCACGCGCGCGCGCGCGCGCGTCGAGGCGCGCGCGTCACCAACCAAAGTCATCATGGCCGTCGTGACCCACCCACCGCGGTCGTCGTTAACGATACACGCCGCACACCCGCCGCGAATTCGGAATCATGATTGGATTCGCGTCGTCGAGCGCGACTGACAGACTGCCGCCGCCGCCGCCGCCGCGGTTGTTGAGAGCCCGACGACGACCTCATCGTCGACGACGTGCATCTCCGCGTCGCGGCAAACGCACACGCACACGCACACACACACACACACACACACACACGCCATCACACACGATACCTCTCTCTCTCTCGCACGCGCGCGCGCCCACGCACGCCAACCGCGCGCGCGCGCGAACGCGACGAGAATCAATCATCATCACGACGCGCGACACCCACCGCGTCGACCGCGCGCGCGACGCGACGCCCCCGCGCCACCACCACCACCACCACCACCACCACCACCACCGCGCGCGCGCGCACACGCACACCACGCGCGCGCATACACCACTGCACGCAACGCATACACCATCATCATCATCATCATCATCTCTCTCTCTCTCTCGGCGAGGTCTGTCTTTGAGTGTGGGGTTTCGTATTCCATATATAGGTACGTAGTGTGTGCGCTTGTTATGACGAGCATCGAGAGAACGACTTTGTGTCGCGAATGTAGCTCGCAGTGCGCGCGTTTCGCACTGCGATCGATGTCGCGCGCGCGTAACGGTGTGCGGTGATGTCTCTCTCTATATATATATAGGACGTCCCATGTATAGGACGATCGTCGTGGCTTTGGGACGTCGTCGTCGTCGTCACCGTCGTCGCGTGGTTTCGTTCGGTTGGCGCGCGCGCCGTCAGCTGTGTCCACATAGCGACGGTTGGTACATATCGCGCGCGCACCACTTCAAACGTCGCGCGTGTTGCTATTCTTCGTGTGCGCGTCGATGGATTAGAAGCGACGTCATTCGTGCGCACGCGTGCGAGGTATATAGATGACGTAGTAGAGCGACAGCGTCGACCGACGATCGCAGCAGGTTGCGTTGTCGGCGAATTGGACGCGAAGGATGTCGCGAGGGCGACGGGAGTGGTGGACACTGGGTGAACGCCGCGATACTTGCACCGCAAAGTTTTCGTGACATGGACGCGTCTTTGAAGTGCGGACGCGGACGCGTGGTGTACTTTGGTGTGTTCTCGCGTGGCAACCGCGACGTGCTCCGTAGTTGTCTACGCGCTGAGCGGCGCTGCTTTCGCCGCCCGCACTTTTGGCATTCTAGTCGCTACCGTCACTGAGTCGGTCGTTGGGACGTCGTGGTCGCTCGCGGGTTTTGACTGCGAGCCTTTGCAAGGTGATCCGCACTACGGCGTATCGTATTCGTACTCTGAAATGCTTGGCGAACATCGCAGAGCCGAATTCAGAGACGGTGGTGAGTTCAGGCTCGGATTATTACTTTTATCCTTTCTTTAATAACGTAGGCATCGCAAAAGATCCTTTGCAAAATAATGTAAATAATGCGGGGTATTACGGAGTGGCTGATATTGCTCCCTCCATATACGTGTGCACATCTTCATCTGCAGTTGGTTTGTTTGTGTTCCGGGGCATCTGAATCCCAAGCCATAACGGCTTTCAAACAGATTGGTACGTTTTATGGTGGAATCGAGGGTTTGTGCGAATTTACAAAGACTAATTCACCGTTCCAGTGCACGCGCGAGAAGCCCATCGAAGCCACGCAGCGTATTTCCTTGGCGTACGCCGGAACGATGTTTGTCTACACAACACTGAGTATTCTATTTCCATTATTCATGCGTATCAGAGCATCTCGAGCGGAAAAATATAAAAGATTCATCGCATCCAAGGGCATCGATATCCCCCAATACGTCGAAGAGGAAGAGGCTGTCAACTGACCATTTTCGATCCATGTGTAAGCTACGAAAGCGAAGCGGGATTGTTTCGAAAGGGCCATATATATATATATATGTGTGCGTGTGCGTGTGCGTGTGTGGTGTGTCATCGTATTTCCAAATTAAATGAAGCGCATACTTACTTTACATGCCGCCATGTATTTTCTATTCATATGAAACTTCGGCGGTGCTTACAGGTGCGTTCCACTTTAAAGAGCGCTCGCCGACCGCATCACGATTCGTCAGTGAACGGACGACACATACGACTTTGAGGACACGAAAATGTGACGTAAGACGCCACGACGCGAGCCAACGAATCGAATTCTACTTCCACGCGTCATGACCCGCAGCATGTAGCCATAGTACTCGTAGAGCGTTGTAAAACACACCGCGCGCGTCGGCGTACGTTGTGATTTGTAACTGTAAGTGCTTTGACGCGCACATGAAATCGAAATTTAAAATTCGGGCTCCAGAGCGACAGATAATCAAATAAAACGTTGCATAACGCGCGTTCGCACGTCCAAACATGTTTGGACATGATCGTCACCGTGCCGAGTCGCCCGTCGTCATCGCGCGGTCCCTCCACCCAACACATCATATCGCCATCGACACCATCGTTCCTCGCCGACCGCGTGCGCCATCGACGCGCGCGACGAGCCGCTAGAAACCGATGTATGATATTACGTACACGCGCGCGTTGCGCGCCATCGTCGTCGCACGGGCGACTTTCGCGATCGCGCGCGGGCGAACGCGCCACAACCGCTGGCGAGATCGCAATCGCAAGGAAAAGAAAAATTCTTATTTATCAACATAAAAGTTATCACGCGCGTATAAAACGGACATAAAATAATCACACTTTACAAAACGGCCGTCGGAATTTTGGACACACGCACAGGCCTCGATGCGTACGCGACGCGCTTCACGGCGCGCATCGCGCGCGCGACGTGGACGGCGCTCAAGAAGAACGCGCGATGGTGTGTTGGTGTTTTATCTCGAGATTGGTGTGGGAACCATGTTTTGCGTGATCCAGAGGATGGTCGTCGGCGCTTCGGCGCGGCGCTCGACGTCTGTTTTGAACTCGTACCGGTGCCAGTGTTTTGGAACGGCGGCGATGGCGTCGAAATATTCGCGGGGCTCACCAGTGTTGTCGAACACCACTATGCCGTCTTGTTCGCGAATCAAGCGCTTGTCGAGTACGAGTTTCAAGCATGCGGCGCGTGATTCGCCGCCGATGGCGATAAAGTCAAACATCCGTCGTCGCATAGACGCTGCGAATTTCACATAGTCTTTGAATTCGTCAAATTTGCGCTTTTTGACACCATGCGACGACGCGCTGATGGTGTTATTTTGCTCCACGTCAGGCACTGGAGGTACAAAGTGGCTGAACCACTTGCTCGACACATCGTCCCCCATGGAGGACACGTGCTTGTCGCAATGTTGGAGCCAATCTTTTGAATACTCAATCGTATTCAGAGATGCGAGTCGCTGTAGATACCAAAGCGTACCACGGCTACATGACCACTCTAATCCATGCATGTTGGGTTTCATCACTCTCTCCAAAGCTTCTCGCGCGCAGCGAGTAATCTGAGGCGCGCACGGCGATGTCGGCGCGCCCATCGCGTCGTTGGTTTCCAACGCTTGACCTTGAGACTGATACTTTGGCCTTTCATCAGCCATCATGCTAACATTACTACAATGAAGCTTTGAATACGTCACAGTCACCGGATGTCTGATCCATAAAGACGCTGACATGCCAAGAAAAGGCTCGCATTGTCTCGCGAGGGATTTTCTCTCCTCCTCCTCCTTCGCCGCCGCTTCCTTCTCCTTGAGACTACTGCTAGCATCGCGCTGAAATTTTGGATCGACCCAAACTTCATTCGAGTGTCCGACGTCTTGGGCGAATAAACAAAATCCTTCACGATGCAAATGTTTTCTAATACTCGGATTTGTGTCTTCGTCGACTTTGCGCATCTCGACTAATATCACAAACGTAGGTGTTTGTTGAAAATTCATCGTTTTCAAAACATCGAGTTCTGCGCCTTCGACATCAAGACTTAAAAAGTCAATCGCTTCCATGCCAACTCTTTCCAACACGTCCTGCATAGCTAGGCACGGTGCCCACGATGATTTACGCGACATCGCATATTGACTCGCCGAAGGCCCCGACCCGTGCAATTTTATAATCTTATTAGGTTCGCATATGGCCGCATGAAGTGTCACTACGTCATCGTCACCTTGTCCTCTATTACGCTCTAGAGCGACGTAATTCTCTGTCGCGCCCTCGATGATTAAACCCGTCCACTTGAATGCCTTTTCAAAAATATACGTATTCGAAAACCGAAATCCATCCAACCCCCCGAGCTCGACAAAAGTCCGCGATGGAAATATCAAATCATCACCGACAGCTCTCCCAGCCGAAGCGTCGTGGAAAAAGTGCTCGTACACCCAGCGATCTTCCTGCTCTTGCCCGAGCCAGCCGCCTGTGTCCCAGTACCGCGCGTCCAGGTGCGAGACATTCAACGCCACGGCGAAGCTCGCCTCGTCGCGTCGCGCATACCTGGCTTTAAACGACGCCGCGCACGAGTAATTTATTTCATGCGATTCGTCCACAGCGTCAGTATCGATATCGATATCGATATCGTCGTCAACATCATTATCAGGATCTTCATCATCAGCTCGAAGCGCCGCCTCGGCGCGCATTTGCGGCGTCACACCGCCGCGCGCGGCGTCATCCGTGACCCCACTACCGACACCACCGCGAGCACGGCCGCGGCTGCCGTCACCGTCACCGACGCCGACGCCGACGCCGATGCCGACGACGCTCCCACCGCGTTGTCCCGCGAACGCTGCGAACGCCAACGCACACGCGAACGCGCACGCACACGCGCGTCGCGCGCACGCATATCGCTTGCGCACCCCCATGTAAACGCGCGCGAACGAACGACGAAGAGACTCGACGAACGACGCGACGACGTGTGTTGGCGGGCGGCGTCCACGCGAGCGACGGACGACGACCGCGTGCGTCTGGACCAACCCAACCGAGGGTGTGTGTACTGTACTGTATACTCATACGGCGCATCGCAAACTGATACAAGTATGCACGGTTATGGATTTTGTTCATTTGCAGATTTGGGGCACGCTTGCAAATAACAAGTTCCGCTCAGCCAGCGGCGGTTTTTCTGGCATCGCATGATGAGAGCGTATCAACTGTGGCTTGAGACGAATGAAAGATGTTGATTTCTTTCGCTTTTGGATTAGTATCTATATATAGTGATGTTATTTCTTGGTTGTGACATGATTTTCATATCGCTCTGTCAATCACGCGTGAACACACGGCGTCGAGATATCAGATGTTCGTGAATGTGCGTGTCTGCGTGTTGTACATAAACAATACAATAAAGCCTGTGTAGGTGTGTGTGCTACAGCGTGTTGATGGTGTTTATTAACATATCCGCGATCATCAATCTGGTGAAATCCATAAAGTGATGTAGGCTTCCCTTTTGATGCTGCCCCAAGGTGAGCGCGCTGGCGTGAGCGGTGGCAAACGTGACATCGAGCATTGTCACTCCAATATCGCGCATTCGCGGTCGTAGTTTCTGTTGAATTAGTTCTATGATTGTTGTGGTGTGTAACTCTGAAGCGAGGTTATGCGGAGATCCCCAAAGAATGACTCGAACCGGGCGACCGAGCGCTTTGCGTCGGCGCATCAACTTTTTCAACGCTTGGTATAGTTTTTCAAAATAATTTTCTTCTTTTGTGTCCAAAATAAGTATTTGAACAACGAGAATATCGTAATTATCCACAGGTGATGCCGCAAAACTTGCATCGTCAAGATTAGCCCATATTTCTAAAAATCGAACGGCGACTGGTACAACCGGAGTCGACGTGAAGAGGAACCCCAACGCGATCGCTGAATCAAACAGTTTTCTCTTTTCAATCCACTCATTTTTATTTTCGCAATTAAACATTTGCAGTGAGCTTTCTGAAATGCTTCGCGCTTGAGCATTTATCCCAAAAGCAGCAGTCGAGCACCTATACTGACGCGAGCAGTGCCCAGACGCGTTGACGCCAATTTCGAAAATAGTGTGCGAACCAACATCTTGAACGATCTCTGCCGCGACTGGTGAACGGTTATACGTCGCGTTACTACCACCTAAAATGTGTGCGACCGCATAGAGCAGTCTCCTGTTGACGCTATTACCTAGAAAGAAAAGTGACTTACCCACAAGCGCCTCACGTGCCAGGGTCGCGTCAAACTTGTGCAAATGCGCGGCGCAATTCGACGGATAACGCCACGTTCGATCCAGCTCGTCAAATATCACGTCTCCGATGCGATGTATGCAATGTTCGCGCGACGAATCGACTGGTGACGTGAGGTTCAGGTGAACCTGTGCCGCGCGCCCGAAATCCAGCAAGATCATCGAGCGTCGTCGCGCGCACGCCGCGAGCACGAACACGGGTAACACAAGAGGCGCGAGCGAGCGCCATAACCCTCGTTTCATGTGCTTCGCCGCCTCGTCGCCCAGCGCTGAGCGGCGCGTGCTATGGCGCCAAAACCCGAACTGTGACTGCGAGACTTGACTTCTAAACTGCGAGATGGACATATCAGCATAGTACCAACGTCAACGTTGGTTATAGATTTTTCCATTAATATACGGGTGCCGTATGTGTACATAAGACTCGATGGCGGGCCTCAAATGACTGAATGACGCTTTTCATTTTGCGTGATGGAGAGGACGGTGTGTGTCGCGCCGCCAGACACTGGAGAGAGAAAATTCTGATCTGAATAAGATTCGCCGTGCAATACTCATCGAGTCGTTTGGGTCGTGACCGAGTTCTATATTTTCCATTCCTCATCGCTTCGGAGCTCGTCTCGATTCCATCAACACAGCGACGACGACGACGACGACGACGACGACGACGACCAGGAAAACGACAGCGGGTCACTGGAACGACAGGGTACGTGAGACTGATTGTGCTTGACATTCACTCACTGAAACGGGACAATGGTCATAAGTTGGTTTGATTTGAAGCATATGGCGCGCGGAGGCGGCGGTAAAGGTCGAAGCAGCGTCCTGGCGAAGCGCTCGCGCGGCGCGCTGTTGCTTCTACTCATCTTCAGTTTTATTTACGTCGTACACGTGTACATGGCGCAACGCAACGCACCATCCTTTATTTTGGAAAGTTATCGACGCTTCGCTGGTAACACTCAGCCTCCGCTCATTTTAGACCAGTTGGGAGGTCGATGGCGTGAGTCGTGTTGGAAGCTCACGTGTTGGAAGGCGAAATTTCTCGGCAAAGTCATAGACGCGCTTACGAAAGGAACGCCAGTGACCACTGGAATGTTCTCTCACCTATCTTTTCGGTGCGACAACTCAAAAACGACGTACTACAATCAACCACTTTCGAGTCGCTTGTTTAAAATTAGCCAAGGAGACATATGCTGTTTTGAACAATATTTGACGGGTCTCCCGCAGCGTAACGTGTCGTTTGTTTTAGTGACGCACGGTCACGACCATCATGGTTCGCCTGCAGATTTAAACACCGCGGCTTCAAAGTGTTTCCGGAAAATTTTAGAAGACGATAGAATAAATGCCTACTTTGTGTCGCAGCACCGGTCAAATTTTAGACATCCAAAATTGAGGTTCCTGCCAATTGGTCTTGGCACCGGGACGTTAAAGATTGGTTTGACCACAGGTGAAATTCTAGCATTAGTAGAGCGTACGCGAATGACATTCACAAACAGCTGCGAGCGAAAGCTGCAGTGCTCGATTAGGGCCATTGAAGCGAATTTTAACGTCGCTGGCAAAAATTCTGGAGAAAAACGAGCCTCGTCTTTAGCGCTTCTACAGCGAGCCTTAAATGTTTCGGTGCAAAATGTGTATATGCAAGTGAATTCATCGCTCACACTGGAGCGTTACGCAGCATCGGCATTTGTGATGTCACCTGCGGGAACTCATCATGACTGCTGGAGGCACCATGAAGCATTACTCATGGGTGCATTTCCCCTCGTTGACGAGTATCACTTGTTGCACAAAATACTCCCTGGTTTACCAGTGATTTATATCAAGAGTTGGGAGCGAATGACACGAGATGATCTGTTCTCAAAGATGGATGATATAATTAGCGCAGATCCACCATCGGCGATGCCATTAACTCGCGCGTACTGGGAAGAGGAGCTCAAATCTTTCCTGTAAACAACGGTCAGAGTTTGGTGATGCAAGTGAACCTTGCTCTGTGGCGAACGCGCATGTGACGAGTTACATGCGACGAGTTACATGTGACGAGTTACATGTGACGAATTACCTTAGAAATTTGAAATAGTTTAGCGTTTAGTATTTAATGACGAGCACGCAATCGATGTTTACACTGACTTTCTTGACCATCCATGAATTCACGTTGTTTCGTCTCACGAGACAACTTGAAACAAAGAACAAATGGCAAGCGAAACCAACAAAGTAATTGTAGTGCATTAAAGTTATATTTTGAATTTTCATTACCGGTAGCTGCAAAATTATTTCATGCTAAGACTTTCTGACGACAAAATGTAAGTGCAGTAAAAGACTTGATTTTACTCTGCGAAGGTTTCTGGCATTGAAGAGTGTTTTGTCACAGAACTGCATGCTTGTAGATGTTGTTGTTGCTGAGATTCCACTTGTTTATGCAACTTGACGTCCCATTTGATTAACTTAGAAAGTATATGGATTGTCTCTTGCCCTGGAGCGATATAGTCAGGCTTTGTGCGGGCAATATTCTTTTGTTCGCCGTGATAAGCCGAGCTAGCTCCACGAAAGAATTCCGGGAATGCAAGCTCTAGTAATTGTAAGAATTCCCGATAATTTTCCAAAAGACCAACAGTGTATACGCTATTCATATTATTCATCGCACGTGCGCTCACTTCTGGAAGAGCGAGTCCTTCGCATTCACCTCCGTCTCTTCCACAAAGATATCTACTTTGAAGAATGTTAACGAAGTCTTCATTTAAGCACCTTTTTCTGTTCATGTCATCTAGCCGGACACATTCATCCAATGTAAAATTACCACGCGTTTGCAACACTTCTATTTTATCATTTCTCCCTCGATTACCGTATCTCAAGTAGTAATAATCACTGACAATTCGTGACACAGGCTCGCGTAAAAGATTAATGTATTCAACATCCTTGCCAAAGAAGATCTCTGGAAAATGAAAATGCCCAGCTATCAAAGTTCTCTCTGGTCGAGTTATGGCGTCCATAATAGCTCGAGATGCTTTTGAGTAACTGTTAAACGGCGGATTCAAGCCAACGAGGGTAAAATTGTTTAATTCTGCAAGTTTCCGTATGAGCGCTAAAGTCGTGGAACTGCCTGCTTTCGGTATCCTGTTGTACACAATAACCTTTGGTCTCAAGTTACAGCGGCTCGAAAAATCGACGCTTGCAACTGCTCTATGTTCGCATGCGATATTTATAGGTTGCACTGTCAACGCAAGCTGTTCGCGAAAGACGCACAGAAAGCCGATCAAGCACACCAAAACGAAAACGCCCCACGGCCTCGCCGGCGACATTCGCCAAGATACTGGACGACGTCGGCCTGAAGCTCGCCAGTGATGCTATATATATATTATATACCGTTGTGGCGACGACGGAAGAGTATGAATCGTGCTGTCGTGGGCGCGGTTTACTACGGTTCACTTCACCACACCTAATAAGCAAAAGGCATCCCCGCTCGCGTACCTCCAAAACAAGCTCACGCCGACGCGTTTAAAAA
>Ga0181564_10004018_pt1 | contig 12567 bp, 6 predicted proteins | sample 011ome_24_FD_134512 | JGI IMG/M metagenome (GOLD analysis project Ga0181564, IMG submission 134512) | Coastal salt marsh microbial communities from the Groves Creek Marsh, Skidaway Island, Georgia - 011513CT metaG (megahit assembly) | ecosystem: Environmental > Aquatic > Marine > Intertidal zone...
CATCGCTCATGATCTGTGTATCCTTTTCGTCGCGGTCGCGCGCGAGCGACCGCGAGCGGCGCCGCGCGTTCTCGTTGGGCGAGACGTAGCCGGAGGGCACGAAGTCGGGGCGCGCGCGGCGCGCGGAAGCCGCGCGCGCTGTCGCGTCGCGCGACAGCGCGCCTTTGACGGCGCCGCCGCGCGAGAACCGCGCGCCCGCCGCGCCGTCACGCATCTTCGCGCGCTCGGCGCGCTCGGCGGCGTCTGCGCGCGCGGCGTTCTCCAGCGCCAGCAGGGCCTCCTCCTCGTCCGCAGCCTCGAGCTCAGCCTCCGCCGCGGCAGCCTCGAAAGCCGCGCGCGTCGCCGCCGCCGCCGCGTCCGCCGCGGCGGCGCGGCGGGTCTTCGCCGTCTTCTCGGCGCGATCGGCGTCGCCCATCAGCCGCGCCACGCGCTTCGCGCGCGCGGCAGCCACCTTCGCCGCCGCGCGCGCCAGCGGCGAGGGCAGGCCGCGCGCGGTGAGCGGCACGCCGGGCGCGGCGCGGCGCCAGGAGGCGCCCCCCGCGGATGCGCCGGCTTTCGGCGCGGAAGCCGACGACGCCGAAACGTCCGAGAAGACGTTTCGCTCGCGAAACGGCGCCGGGGTCCGGGGCAGCCGGCCTTCGCCCGCCTCGGCGGCGGTCACGTCCCTGGGGTCGCCGTAGGCCCCCCCCCGCGCGTCCACGCGGGGCGTGACGCGCAGGACGCGGCCGCGCACGCGGCCGCGCACCGGCGTTTTCTCGAAAGCGTTCTTTTTCGAAGAGCCCTTCTCGAAGCCGGCGTCGTACGCGGCGCGGATGTCGAAGAGCACGCCCCACGCGCTCTTCGCGTCCCCCGCGGCGAGGTCCGCGGCGGACCACAGGTGCCGCGGCGCGACGCGCCCGGCGCGGCGGAACACGGCGAGCGCCTTGTTGATGTTGTGCGTCGCCTCCGCCTTCACCTTCGGCCGCCGGTGCGTATCGCCCAGGTGCGCGCCCTCGAGCGTCTCCGCCAGGCGGCACAGAAGCGCGCCCTTGGCCATCTCCGCCTGGATGCCCGTCGCGCGGGGCAGGCCCACGACGACGTCGCCGGCGACGGCGGCGCCCGCCACCTCCACGCCCAGCCCCAGGACCCACACCACCGCGTCCTGCTGCTCGGGCGTGAGCTGCGAGACGCGCGCGCCGCCGCGGCCCCACGCCTGCGCTGAGTCGCGCGGCGTCGGCAGAAACGCCGCGTCCGCGGGGGGCGGCGTGCCCCCCTTGAACCCGCGGCGCGCGTCGTTCGCCTCCGGCGACGTCGCCAGCCTCGGCGACTCGGACGAAGCCGCGCGGCGAGCGGCAGCCTCGTCGTCCAGGAACGCCGAGCGCGCGCGACGAGCCTCTTCGGCGCGAGTCGCGTACGCACGCGCCGCCGCCTCGGCGGCGTCTGCCGCCGCCGCGTACGCGCTGGCGCTGGAAACGTCACTCGCGAGTGGGTTCGCGTCGCGAGTGACGTTTCCAGCGCCGTCGCGCGTCGTCTCGGAAAGCGCGGCGTTAACGTCTTCGGCTCGGTCGCCTCTTCCCCAGTCGCGTAAAGACCCAGTCTCGCTCCCCGGGTCGGCGTCGAACCGCGACGTACGCGCCGAAGGCGTCGGCGCGCCGGAAACGTCGCGTCTCGCGGTTCGGTCCGAACCGCCTCGGTCCGCCTCCCCCTCGTCGTCGCTCGGCTCGCCCGCGAGCCGGCGCAGCGTCGACAGCCCGTCGAACGTGGGCTCTCGCGGCGCGTCCAGCTCCTCGAGCCCGGCGTCGCCGGACAGGCGCTCCAGCGCGGAGACAGGTCGTCGCCTAGATGTGGGGTCCGCGACGCGCGCGAAACGCGCGGAAGCCGCCGCGGCGCGCGCCGCGGCGTCGGCGGCGCGCCGTTCGCTTTCGGCGCGCGCCGCCGCCGGCGCCTTCAGCGTGGGGTCTTCGCGGGCGACGCGCGCGCCCAGCGCCTCCTTTATCGCGCGTAACACGTACACCTGCGCGCCGGCGTCGCCGGCACCCCACCCGCGCGCGACGTCGTTTAGGAGCGCGGCGTCGTCCAGCTCGGCGCACACGCCGCCTCTCCGCAGCAGCCGTAGCGCGGCGGCGATCCCGGCGCCGCGGTGCAGGACGTCCGCGTCCGCGCCCAGCGCCACGCGCGCGAGCTCGCGGAGCACGTCGCCGTCGTCCAGCGCGCGCGGGTCCGCGCACGTCATGCACCGCCGGCCGGGCATCGTGTTCACCCACCGAATCAGGCCCTCCAGCTGCGTCGGGCGTTCAGGCGTTGAATGGGAGAATGGATCGATCGAGAGCGCGATTTCATCGTCGGTCGGGAGACGTTCGGGCGTTCGTCAGTCGAGTCGGGGACGAGCGGGGACGGCGGATTCTCGCGCGCGTGGGAAGGCGGCGCGCGCGCGGTGCGACTCGAATCGGGCCCGATTGGGGGTTCGTCGCGACCGCCAGGGCGGTCGCGACGTCGCGGGCGCGTCGAGCGCGGTCCACGCGGCGGCGTGGCCGGGTGGTGGCCGACGCGTCGGGCACGCTTCGATTTGATGACAGCGTCGAACACGGCCGTGACGACGCGATCGCGCGAAATCGCGGGCGCTCCGAGGGACGCACCTCACGCTGTGCGTCGCGATTCGACGCGGAACCGCCCCCCGATCGGGACGAGGGCGACCCGAGACGCGTCATCTCGACCCCCGCCTGCGCCGCTCGGTGTGGCGGAGACGGACGCTCGCGGCGCTTCGCAGGCTCAGCGGAATTGGCAATGTGTTCTCGTTGAAGCGAACCAGCTGCCGGCAAAAATTGACTTGTCGACAGAAGGCGGTCGAGTCACGTTTTCCGAGGAAAAGCTTTTTCCTCACAACGCAGCGCGCAGGCATGTCCGCACCGGGCTCCCCCCCCACGCCCACGACGCTAGCTGCTCCGGGCGCGCGTATGGAGCCTGCGCCCGGAGCAGCTAGCGACGCGGATGCGCGCGCTTCCGCCGCGGCGGCGGCGGCGGCGCTTCAGCGTGAGCACCTGAGTTTGCTGGAGAAAGAAGTGAAACGAGTCGCGAAGAAACGTGTACGAAGTGCCACGGAGACGCTCGCACACGTCGACGCGATGTTGGCGGACGTGCGCCGCGCACAGGCGAGCCTGGAAGACGCCGCGGACGCCGCGGACGCGCGCGTGTGCGTTGACGCGTTCCAAGACATGATGCGAAGAACGAACTACCCATCGCGGGTGCGTTCCCCTTCTCCGTACACGAAAGCAGTCTCTCTATCGAACCCTAATCGAATAAAACTAACAATGGACAACTACCACACCGCTACGCGCAGGTTTCGCTCCGAGCGGAGCACGCGAAGGCGCTCCTCGCCTGCGTGGGCAAGCTCGGCAAGGCCATCGCGGTTTCGTTCGACGACCCGGAAACGTGCCAAGGCCCGCGATGGGACGTGCCCCTCGACGACCAGCTGGTTCTGGATGCCGTGGCGTGCCATTACTACCGCACAGGAAGCGCCGACCCGGCGGACGCGGCGGCGGCGGCGCGCTTTGGCGCCGGCGCGGAGGCGGCGGCGGCGCGGTCCTCCGCGACAGCGGCGAGTGCGGCGCAGAGACTCGCCGCGAGAGCCGGCGCGCTGGAGCGCGACCAGACGCGTCGCGTCGTGCTCGACGGGATCCGAAAACGCGACGTTCGACCGTTACTCGACTGGATCGGGAAGAACGCGGTCGCGATTGAAACGGCGGAGGCGGCGGGAAGGCTGTCCCCTTTTTTCGGGGACGCCCTTCCATTCGCGCCGTTTCGCGAGCCCGTCCGTGGACGCGTGTCCCTCCAGTTGGAGCTCTTCGCGCATCGAGCCGCGATCGGCGCCGCGCTCGAACGCGGCGACGCCGGCGAAGCGGCGCGCCGAGCGCGCGCGAGCCTCGAGCTCGCGTCGGGCGTCGAACCCGGCGCGCGCGCTTCTCAACGCGATTTTTTCATAGAAAAACTGGCGCGCGCGCTGAGAAGCGCGCCCTTCGCGACCGGACCCGGAGCGCTGGCGCGACCCGAGTCGGCGCGCGAAGAGAAAACCCTCACGGCGATGGCGGGGGAGAACGGCGAGTGGTGGTGCGATCTGGCTGACCGATTCGAACAGCTCTTGTTCCGGGTCTCTCGTTTCGAGCCGCGCGAGTCGCCGTTGCTCCTCGCGGCGAACGCGGGCTGCGTCGCGACGCCGACGCTCTCGAAGCTCGCGGGCACCTTGGCGAAGACGCCTCTCGCGAACGGCAAAACGAGGAGCCTGGCGGATTTCCGTGAGACGCACGAAGGCGACGACCGCGACGACGGCGAAGATAACGTCGCCTCGCTTCCCGTCGAGCTTCCGCTTCCGCCCTCGTTCGCGTTCGGCTCGACGTTCGCGTGTCCCGTGCGGCGCGACGCGGTGTTCGACCCAGACGAGCCGATCATGATGCTGCCGTGCGGCGTGCTCATCTCGAAGGGCGGGATCGACGCGCTGACGCCGCGCAAACCGAACGTGGCGCCGGCGGACGCCACGTTCAAGTGTATCAACTGCTCGAGAGAAACCAAGCCGAACGAGTGTAAGAGAGTGTTCTTTTGAAAAAGCGATTCAAAAAGCCGCCGCCGGGCCCGGCGCGAACGCCCTCGCTTCGTCCCCGAACAGCCTCGTGACGTACTTGGCCACCCACGCCACTTTGTACGCCTCGCCGCCCTCTCGCTTGTCCGCCACCTGCACTTTGGGCGCGCCGTTCGCGGGGTCCCGGACGCATTCCGTGAAGTCCGGCGCGACGAGAACGCCGGCGCCGCCGCCGCACTCGGCGATGCACGCGCCGAGTCGGGAGTGCTCGTACCCCGGCGTCTTCGCGATCGCGTGCGCGACCATCTCGCCCATCTGCCACGCGAACTCACCAGCCTTCGGGTGCGGCTTGTTGCCGCCAGCTTTGAGCGCCGCGCAGTCGCCGACGCAGAACACGCTCCCGGGCGCTCTTCGCGCCGCATCCGTCGCGACGCGGTTCGTGCCGATGTCCGCGGGCACGAACCCCGCCGCGTTCGCCAAGCCGGCGTCCTTGACGAACCCGGGCGCGGTCTGCGGGTACACCGCCCACACCGCGGACGCGTTTTTCACGACGGACCCGTCGTGAAATACGACGGTGAAGTTTGATTCCGAGTCGCGCGTCACCTCTCGTATCTCGACGCTCGGAACGAACTCGACGTCCTTCTCGGCGAGGTACGCCTCGAAGATGGCGCGCGCGGGGTCCGGAAGGGGCCACGGCACGGGCGCCGTGACGACGATGCGCACAGCCTCACGCACGCCCGCGTCGCGGAAAAAGGCGTCCGCCACGAACGCAGCCTCGAAGGGCGCCACCGGGCACTTATACGGGACCGCCGCGACGGTCACGGCGAGCGTCCGTCTCTTCTCGGCGGGAATCGCGAGCGGCGACGCGTCATCGGCGCCCGACGCGCGCGCCTTTTTTTCCTCCGCGACGACGCGTCTCGCCTCCTCGGCGATCCTCTGGATGTCGCTCCTCTGCCTCTCCAGGTGGTCGTGCGCGTACATGTCCACGCACTCGCCCAGTCCGGGAATCCCGGACGCGTCCCCGACGATCCCGGGGGATAACACCAGCGCGTCGTACGGCATCGGGGACCCGGGCGCGTCGCTCAGGGTCACCGTGCGCTTCTCGATGTCGACGCTCAGCACGGTGGTGTTGAGCCTCAGGTCCACGCCGGGGAGCCGCGGCGCGGCGTCCTTCAGCGGCCACGTGGTTTGCGAAGTCTCCACGCGGCCGCACCACGCGTACGCCCACGTGCCCCCGATGGTGAACCAGTCCTTGGCGTCGACCAGAACGACGCTTCGTGCCGCATCCTTCGCCACGGCGTTGGCGAGCGTGTGCGCGCACCCCAGGCCGCCGAAGCCGGCGCCGACGATGACGACGCGGGACATGCTCTTCGATCTGTGCCTGGGCGGCCGCGAAGCGAACGCGCGTGCGTGTCTCGCGAGACGGGCGCGCGCGAGGGAGTGGGACGAGCGAAGCGCCGCCGACGCAAATCTCGCACGAACACGAGGGTCGCGCGAGCGCTGTCAGCCTGTCTGCCCTGTCAGATCACGACGTCGACCCCGAAGGTCGTCCGACTGCAGTTTCTGTCCGCGAGTTTTGCGGGCGACCGTTAGACACAGGCGCGCAGGCGCCACGGAGGCGCCCGCCGGCTGTCGAGTCACCGCTCGCGATGCCCGTCGGGCGAACCCCGCCGAGACGCGCGTCGCGAGGCTCGGGCGCCGGCTACGGCAAGAGAGAGAAGAAGGCGGTCGTCCCCTTCACCCCCGAGCCGGAGAAGAAGAAATCCAAGCGTTCGGTCGCGCTCGGTGGCGGTCGAGGCGGTCGAGGCGGTCGTGGCGGTCGTGGAGGACGCGGCGGCCGCGGCGCGAAACGCGGGAACGACGATCCGATCGTGAACAAGGTGCGCGCGGACGATTCGAGCCCGGCGTCGGTCCATCTCCACCGACCGGACGTTTTCGGTCTCCGCGGAGGGCTCGACCGCGATCGGCACACTTCGGGTGCCCACGACGACGACGACGGTTCGCCGTTCGTTTTTCCGCGACGCCGTCGCTGACAGATCTGTCCCCTCTCGTCCCGCGACTGCCGCAGTTCGCGCAAGCCAAGAACCGGATCGCGAGTCAGATGAGCGTGATTCGCCAGCAGCTCTCGATGATCGAGGCGTACGACATGGACGGGTGGAAAGGCGCTAGGTACGCGGTGTCCCCGCGATCTCGCGTTCACGACGCGGCGTCGTTCGACGCGAATGTCTCCCACGAGAGGCGCATCAGACGAGGCGTTCGATTTTCTTTTTTAGCAAGTCTCCGCGCCTCCGCGTCTCCGTTCGACGCGCTGACGAAACCGAAACACGCCTTCGCTCGACCCCGAACCGCAGCCGCGAGAAACTCCGCCCCACCGCTGAGATCGCGAAGGCGCGCGCGAAGATCTTCCACGCCAAGCTCCGCGTCCGAGAGCTGTTCAAGGCTCTGGATTTCCCGAAGCCGCACGCGAACGCCGCGAAGATCGTTAAAAAACCCACCGTCGACTCCGACGACGAAGCCGCCGCCGCCGCCGCCGCCGCGTACGACTCGGACTCGGGCATCGACGCGGAGGACATTTTCTGCGCCGCCTGCGGCGCGGGCGACGCGGACGACGACGACGACATCTTGCTGTGCGACGGGTTCTGCGAGGGCGCGTACCACATGTCCTGCCTGGACCCGCCGGTGACCGCCGCGGAGTTGGCGGCGACCGCCCCCGGCGAGGACGACGACTGGATGTGCCGCGCGTGCGACGCGCGCGTTGACGCCTTTTACGCGCTCAACGCCGTCGCCGACACACACGTGGACGCCGCGACCGCGACGTGGCGGGACGTGTTTCCAGCCGAGGCGGCGCTGAACGTCGAACAGAGGGGGCCCGGCCAGGCGAACGACCCGGCGAAGAACGCGAACGCTCACGGAGACTCTTTCGGAGACGCCGCGCTGGACGCGGACTGGGCGAGCGACGAGAGCGACGACGAGGATTTCGGCGGCGATCTCGGCGCTTTGTCCGACGACGGCGCGGACGACGAAGACGAGCCCCTGAGCGGGTCGGCGCGCGGCTCGGGTGACGATTCGGGTGGCGATTCGGGGGACGAAGCGGCATCCTCCGGTTCGCCGGAGACGCTCCTCGGCAAACGCCGCCGCGCGCCCGTGGATTACCGAAAGCTCAACGACGAGATGTTCGGGACGGGCGAGGCGTTCGAGGGCGAGGCGGAGGACGAAAAGACGGGCGGCTGGGGGCCCGCCAGCCCGAAGAAAAAAGTCGCAAAAAGTCTCGGTGTGAATACCGCGAACGCGAAGTCCGCGAAGTCCGCGACGAGAAGTCCGAAGCGGGTTTCGAAACAGGCGGCTCGAGTCGCGAAAAAGAACCCGAAAAAGGACTTGGCCGAGTCTCCGCGGCGGAACACGCCTTCTTCCAAACGGAGGTTCCCGGACGCGACGCGCGAAGCGCTGGAGCGCGCGTTCGCGTCCGACGCGAGGCCCGGCGCGGCGAGGGTGGCCAGGCTGGAATCCGATCTGGGCCTGAACCAGCACCAGATCAAGGTGTGGTTCCAAAACAGGAGGCGGAAGGAGAAGGCGTAAACCGCGCGAACGAGAAGGGTTTTGTCGTCAAACACGTTTTTCGACGTTACAACTTTCTACAAGTCAAGGTTCCGACGCGCTCGCCTCGTCCTCGTCTTCGTCGGAATTCCGTTCCTCCTCCTCCTCCTCCTCCTCCTCCTCCTCTTCCTCCTCCGGCGCCGGATCGTCCGCGTGGCTCCCCTCCCGCCCCGAGACCTCGACAGGGCTCTCGCCGACCGCGCTCCGCGCGGACCGCGGCGGGTCCGTATGAGTAATTAGTCTCCTCTCCGACGGCGGCGCCGACGAAGGCGCGCGAACGCGAAAGTTCTGACTAAATACGTTACTAAATACGTTCCCGCTCTCCGTCGTTCGAAGGCGTTCGCGCGGAGACGCCTTCTCTTCGCCGCCGCCGCCAGCCTTGAGCGCCCGCAGCTCCTCGGTGAGCGCCCGCCGATCCTCGACGAGCCGCCAGATCATGGCGTCCTTGGCCTCCAGGATCCGCTTCAGCGCGTCGCGCTCCGCCGCCGCGTTGGTCAAAGCTTTCACCTCTTTCTCGAACGCCGCGGGGTCGGCATCCGCCGGCGCCGGCGGCGGTCGACGGGCCAGCCGGTCGCACTTGTCGTACATGGCACGGTACCGCCCGATGAACTCCGCGCTGAGCGAGTCTCGGTCGTCGCCGTCGTCGCCGTTGACCGCCTCGTCCACCTCGGCAGCGAGCGCGTTGATCTCCTCCACCTGCCTCGAGAGCTCGTCCGCCTCGCGGCGCACGCGCGTCTGCCGCAGAGACTCGGCGGCATCCAGGCGCTGCGTCGCCTCGTTCGCGACGCTCGCCACCTCCCGCGCCGCGGCAGCCTTGACGCTCGCCATCTCCAGCGCCTTGGCGCGCAGGCGCCCGAGGTCGTGCAGCAGCCGGTCGCGCTTCGCCAGGAGCGTACCGTGCACGGCGTAGTGCAGCGTGCGCTTGCAGTTGGCCGCGTACGCGTGCATGTGCTCGGGGAACGCGGACACGTCCGCGGGGGGCGCGCCGGCATCGGGGGGGCCCCGAACGTCTTCCGAGAAGATCTCGGGGTGTGCGAACGCGCGGTACCGCGCCTCCGGGGCGAGCGGGACGCCTCGGACCGCGGCCATCTCTCCGGCGCGGCGAGAGGGCGGTCTCGCGGGGTCACCGAGCGACGCGCGTCGATGTGTGCGGCCGGGTCATCGCCCTCACGCGCGTCGACGAAACACCGAAACCGACGAAACACAAAGGCTCGGAGTAACGGTCACACACGGTCGTTCCGGATCCTATACTGAGACGAGAGGAGCAAAAATGAGCCGCCGGATGAATACGATCGCCGCGGGTACCACCCTACTAGCTAGCTATAGGTAGGGGGCTCGATGATGGTCTCGCTCGATCGATTCGTCGTGCAACCTGAAAAGTCACTCATCCCACTCTCTGCCTCTACTCGAGCCCGTAGAGGGTCTTGTACTTCTTCTCCAGGAACGCCACGTACACGCTCGGGTCGAGTCGCGATCCCGTCACCGCGACGCACAGCTCGTCCGCGCTCGGGAAAACGGACCCGACGGCGTGAACCTTTTCGCGGAGCCAGTTCCGCGCGAGCGAAAAGTCCCCGCTCTTGATCGCGTCATCGAACACGTCATCGCCCAGCTCTTCACGAGCGGTCTGGTGAAACTGCGCCGCGTACATGGCGCCCAGCGTGTACGACGGGAAGTACCCGAACGACCCGTCCGACCAATGCACGTCCTGCAAAACGCCGCTCGCGTCCGTCTCCGGCGTCGTCCCGAGCAGCTCCGTCATCTTCGCGTTCCACGCGCGCGGCAAGTCATCCACCGCCAAGGTGCCGTCGAACAGCGCCTGCTCCAGCTCGAACCGCAGCACGACGTGCATGCTGTACGTGAGCTCGTCCGCGTCGACGCGGATGTGACCGGCTTTGGCTTTGTTCACGAAGCGGTACAGGTCGTCGGCGGTGACGCCGGCGGCGCTCGCGGCGGGGAAGTTCTCGTGGAAGATAGGTAAGACGGCTTCCCAAAACCCACGACTTTGCCCGACGTACCGCTCCCAAAACAAGCTCTGGCTCTCGTGGATCCCCATCGACAACGCGCGCGCCACGGGAAGGCCGTCCTGGTCTTCGTTCAAACCTTGCTCGTACAGCGCGTGGCCCACCTCGTGGATCACCCCCATCGCCGCGTCCATGAAGTTCGTCTCGTCGTACCTCGTCGTGATGCGCACGTCGAACGGCCCGGAGCCGCCCGTGAACGGGTGCACGGACGTGTCGAACCGCCCGGTGTCGAATTTGAAGCCCATCTTCAGCGCGACCGCGCGGCAGAAACGCTCCTGCGCCGCCTCCGGAAACGCGCCGGGGACCGCGTCGGCGCCGTCGGCGAAAATCGGGTGCTGTTCCAGCGGCGGCGCCTCCAGGACCGTCTTGATCACCGGCGCGAGCTCGCGTCGCAGCTCGCCGAAAATCTCAGTCAAGCGCTCGCTCGTCATGCCCCGCTCGAACTGATCGAGCAAGTAGTCGTACGTCTGGACGCCCTCGTCCGCGCACGCGTCGGCGAACGCCTTGCGAAGCGCCACGAGTTCCTCGAGAACGGGCGCGAAGCTCGCGAAGTCATTCGCCTCGCGCGCCTTGTGCCACGCCGCGTAGCCCTTCGCGCCGAGCTCAGCCTCCCTGGCCTTGAGCGATGCGGGCACGCGCACGGCGTCGTCGTAGTCGCGGCGCGCGTCGCGGATGTTCGCGGCGCGCCAGGCGCACCCCTCGCCGGCGCCGGAGGTTTCCGCCGCAGCAATGGCGTCGCCCATCGCCGCGGAGGTGGCTTCCCCGTGCTTGAGCTCCGCGAGCGCGGCTTTCTGCCTGCCCCGCGCCTCGGCGGCCCCGTCGGGCATCATCACGAGCTCGTCCCACTGAAGCGTCGCCTCGACGGCGTCGAGGTCCGCGAGTTTGCGCAGGCGGACGGTCAGGGCATCGTACGCGGTCGCGGCGTCGCCCGTCAGGGGTGCGCTGGTGCCGAGCGCGGCGATCGTGGTCATGCCGCGTTTGCCGAGGCGCGGGCGTGCGGGGTCGACTTGGGCGAGGCCGACGGGAGCGGCCGGCCGGCGAAGGGGGACCGCGGCGTGTCGGGCGGCGGACGACGCGGAGGCGGCGGGAGAGGACGCGACGACGACGCGGCGAAGCAAAGCCCGCATCGGTCTGCGCGTGGCAGTGAGTGACTTCTGCAGGTGCCGGCGTGCGGGTAAAACGCATCCCGATTCGGTTTCAGCGTTTCGCGACCCGTCGATGGGTTTCACCGACCTGATGATCGGTGAAATCAGATTTGACCCGTGGGGCGGACACGTCGATCAGTACGCGTGAGGCGTGACGTGTTTTATCTCGCCATCGGCGCCTGTCTTCGCTGTCTTCCCTGGACTCAGACTCGCCGCGCGCATCAGCACGCGACGCGAGAGTCTTCACGCCCCCCTCGACCGCGCCCGCTCGGGCGGTCGGCACGGCGACCCGGCGGTTGAGGCTGAAGGTCGGGAGCGGGCCTCGGTTTTGAATCGAGTCGAGGTCTTTTCGCGCGGAAAGCACCACCACGCTCTCGACGCGGATCTCGCCGTTCGCGCGCCGACATGAGGTCCGCGGCCGGGGTCGTGAAACGCGCGCTCGCGCGCGGGGACACCACCGCCATCGCCGCGGAGCTCACCAACGCGCTCGTCACAAGCGCCACCGGGCTCTCCGGGGTCGCCGCGGCTCGCGGCGCCCCCCACGCGCACGCGTGGGCGCACTCCGTCAAAAGAGCCGCGGGGTTCGCTTCGTCCGGCGTCGTCGTCGCCCGAGGCGTCCACGTCGGCGCCTCGGCCGCCGCCGCCGCCGCCGCCGCGTCCACGCGCGCGGCCGCGCGCGGCGTGCGCGACGAGCTCCTGGCGCTCCGCTCGCAGGCGGCTCGGTTCTGCGCGGACGGAGGCAAGAAGAGCTCCGGGGGATGGGAGCACTTCAAGCCCAAAGCGGGTACCGGGAAACCGGCCAAGCCGGGCGCGCCGGGCGACCCCGAGTCCGTCGCGAAGCGAGGGTCGCGAAAGGGCGAAAGCGGCGGTGGCGGAGGCCCTGGTGGCGGTAAGAAACCCAACGAGGATGGGGGCCCGAAGACCATCGGCGAGCTGCTTTCCAACCCCGCCTTCGTCAACGCGGCGGCGACGGGTCTGCTCGTCGCCGCGGCGGGGGCGTTTCTCGGGTCGGGCTCGGACGTTCGCGAGATCTCGTTCCAGGAGTTCAAGACCACGCTGCTCGAGGCGGGCCTGGTGGACCGCATCGAGGTGAGCAACAAGACGCAGGCCAAGGTGTACGTGCACGCCTCGCCCCGCGCGCCGTCCGGGGGAAACCAAAAGAATCGAGCGAATCGCGACGCCGAACGTTCGTTCGCCGCCGGCGCGGGCGACCCCGACGCGCCTCGGCTGAAGTACGCGTTCAACATCGGCAGCCTGG
>Ga0181564_10004020_pt1 | contig 12563 bp, 6 predicted proteins | sample 011ome_24_FD_134512 | JGI IMG/M metagenome (GOLD analysis project Ga0181564, IMG submission 134512) | Coastal salt marsh microbial communities from the Groves Creek Marsh, Skidaway Island, Georgia - 011513CT metaG (megahit assembly) | ecosystem: Environmental > Aquatic > Marine > Intertidal zone...
AAGAAGAAGGATTTGTCTGTTTTGACGATGTTTAACAACAACGAATCTCAGTTTGATCCGTCTTTCAAGCACTCGAGTCGATATTCGCAAACAGCGGCTCGATACGGGAAAGCAGAAAATGGGCCGCGACCGGGGAGTGATGTTGAAAACGGAAACTGGGCGGCGCAACAACAGTCGATGAACTTGATGCAAAACGCTCCGCCGGCGATTAACACCGGCAGAGGAAATGGAAACGCTCACGCTGGTGCTTCGAGTGGCTCGTACAATCAACAATATCACCAACAACACCATCAAGATCACCACAGGACGAATTACGGGACGAACCACGGCGGACGCAGTCCAAACGGCGGACAAATGGACGAAAGTTTAATCGACCGAGATTACTTGCGAGAACACCGCGAAGGTCAAGAAAGGTTTCGCAGGAACACGTGCATTGGAATTCTTGGGGCTTCCGTAGTCTCTGTTATTGGGTGTTACTCCTACTATGGCGTCTCGCAAGGGAAAAGCGCCGGCGCGAGCTTTACGTCTCTTTTGCCATGGTCGTCTTCCGACGCGGCAGACGATGATTACTCCGCCGCGACGTCGTCGTCGTCGAAGCACCACCACCACTCTTCTTCTAAGAACGATTCTGGCGATGATTACGACAAAGCGCCCCTCGAAGACGACGACGAGGACGACTCCGGTAAGACTTCTTCCAGAAAGAAACACAAGGAACTCTTCTCGAAAACATCCAAACTCGTCGATAACGACGAAGCAGATGGCGAAAGCGAAAGCGATTACGACGGATCGTCCTCCTCGAAGAAGTCGAAAAAGAAGAGCTCCAAAAAACACGGGGGCGATGATTCGGAGGAAGAGGAAGAATCCGGCGAGGAGGCACCAAGCGAAGACGAACAAGCGCTCATTGATTCTGTCACGCAGGATTTGAAAGAGTCCGTGAAGAACGCGCAAAAAGCCAAGAAAGCGGCAAAAAAGATTGGCAAAGCTGAGAAGGAAGAGGTCGTCGATCCGCGAACAGAGATTGACGCCACGAGAGCAGAGCTTCTCAAAAACGCCGGTATCGAAGAGGAAGAGGACGAGGCTACCGGTGAAAAGAACGAGAAATTGTTGGACGGTGAAGTCGATCCTTTAGTTGCCGGTTTGTTGACTAAAGACATGCAAAAAGCGGAGGAGCGCATCAAATTAGTCAAAGGCACGCATTCTCACAACAAAAAAGAAGCGAGAGAAGCGGAAAAGGCTTTGTACGAGTATGACGCTAAAATTGAAATGGAGAAGGAAGAAAAGATTCGCAAGAAGCAACAAGCTGCGATTGATGCTGAGAAGGCGAAATACGAAGAAGCTGCCAGACGCGAAGTCGGAGAACAAGAAAAGAAAAACAAAATACACGCGGAAGAAGAGAGAATGAAGATGGAAATTGCCAAGGCGAAAGCGGACGCTGCGACGAAAATTGCCATGGCGAAGGCCAACGAAGTTTCGAGCAAAGCCGCGGCGGAAGACAAAGTCATGCAAGAGATTGAATCCAAGATGCATCCGAAAGAAGATGAAGACGATAAGACGCCAAGTACTTGGAGTTTGAGTTCTGATCCAATCGACGGTGCTCGCAGTGATGACGATGTCGACAACTTTGTCGAGCAAGCTGAAAAGGAAGGCGCGCACGTGTCCAAAGAAGACAAAGAAACATTAGAAGAGGCACAAAGAGAGCGCATGGTTGCCGAAGAGCAACTGATTGAAGCAAAGATGGAAGCTGCTAAAGTTCAAGCTCAAGCACAAGACATCATGAAGGCTGCCGAAACCAGAGCGGCTGAAGCGGCTGCGGAAGCGAAGAAGGAAGCGCAAGCCGAAATCGACGCCGCCAAGTCGGAAACCGAGAAAGCGAAAGCTTCTGCTCAAGCCCTTTTAAGTCATCAACAAGCGACTGAGGAAGAAAAAGTCAAGTTAGAGACGGACTTAGAGAACGAAAAGTCCAAGGAAGGAGACATTGCGCGAGAAGCTGCTATTTCAGCTGCGAATATGTTGCAAGAAGGAAAGGATGCCTCGGCGTCAACTTCTGCTTCCGCGAAGGGGGAGGAAGAATCGCCTGCCACAACTGAAACGGAGACGGAGATCGCATCGGCGGAAACCACTTCAGAAAATGCAGTCGTGGATGACGAGAAGTTACCGGAACCTTGGAAAGCCGTGTTAGATAGCGATTCCGGGAAGACGTACTATTGGAACACGGAGACGCAAGAAACTTCGTGGGACAAACCATCGCGAAAATAAGAAAAATTGTAGCCGAAAAATACTTCTCACGAGTCCGTGAAATGAAATGAAATATGCCCTATATCAAGTATCTTAATACGAATGACAACATAATATCTATTTTCGATTTATCATATTAAAATCCTGGTAAGACCGAGAAGTCAACCATATCCTTCGGCAACGATGCAACCGAGTCTATGAGGTCTAAGCGGTTTTGTCGCGTCGGTAAGTCTTCACAGTTCACGAAAACGTCTTCGAAGAATCGTGTCGAGGAATCCTCCATTTCTGCTAAAGCTTCAATCAAAGATGCGATGCTCTGGTTGGCTGCTATTTTGTCGCACGCTTTCTTATACGTGTTAAAGAACTCGATTTCCGCTTCCTCCACGAGCAAAGACTCGTCTATTTTCCCACTCGGCGTGAAATCTTTCTTCCCTCTGATGAGTTTCGTCGGTCTCGATAAAACGTTCTTCGCCTTGGAAAAGGTGTTTGCGTCCTTCATTGCCGCTTGCAATTCTTTTACCGAAGCGGACGCTCTCGCAGGGTTGAATCCAATATCCGTGTTCAAAATTGCGCGAACGGATTCAACATCATTTCCTGCGTCCACTAAGAGTTGTTCTAATCTTCTTTTCGTAAACTCCGCGCAGTCTTCCATCGCTTTGTCGCTTACATCCACGGGCTGTTCACTCTTTGCAAGTCCGAATAACGCTCGAACATCTCCACCTTGTGTTTGAAGATCGTTGTTTACTAACGTTTGGACGAGACCGTACGCAGTTCTTCGCAAACCGAAGGGATCTGCCGTCGCTTTTGGTGCTCCAACGACTGCAAATAATCCAACCAAAGTATCCGCCTTGTCCGCTATGGTCGCCACGATACCTGGAGCCGTGGAAGCGATTAAATCTCCCGAAAATCTCGGAAGGTTTGCTTCAAAAATAGCTTTAGAGGTCGTGTCGTCAAGCTTGTCACACTTTTTCGCGTAGTGTTCGCCCATCACGCCAGCGAGCGATGTGAGCTCCATGACCATGGAAGACGCTAAATCGGCACGAGCTAAACGTGCGGCTTTCGTCGCCATGGCCACAATTGAAGCGTCATCGCCGTATCCCAACGCCGCCGCGACCTTCGGCGCGAGATTCTCGGCTCGCTCTGTTTTCTGCAGCATAGAACCTAATTCGGTTTGAAACGTTATGCCTTCCAACTTTGGACGAAGCGTCTCTAAACTTTCCTTGCAGTCGTTTTCGTAAAAGAATTTAGCATCTTGGTACCTCGCTCTTAATACAGCTTCATTTCCGGATTTTACGGCCGAAACATCGCACGGTCCGTTCGCAAACGTCACAAAGTTATTAAGCAAGTCACCGCTTGTTTTGTTCTCGACTGGGAAATAGCGCTGGTGCTTCTTCATGACGGTAATTAAGACTTCTTTCGGTAAGCTCAAATATTCCGCCTCGAATTCGCCCAAAACCGGTTGTCCCGCTTCCAACAAATTCGCAACTTCGTCTAACAAGCCACCACTCTCTTTGTTGCCTTCCGGGACAACGCCTCCGACTGATTCTGCTAAAGATACCGCGTTACTCCAAATTTCATTTTTGCGCGCTTCGATGTCTGGAACGATTCCTTCTCTTTCCAAAAACGAAAAGTAGTCTTGGACGTTGGTCAGCGTTTCCTCCACCGGCGCTTCCAATCCAGGAGGTCGCAAACCTCTCGTCGTATCACTTGAAGTAACACCGAGCGCAGAAAAGGGTATTATCGATTGACCGTGGCACGCAAATAACCAACGCATAGGTCGTGAGAATGCGTTGTCTTCGTTCAACTGCCAGCGCATGGTTTTGATAAACTTGATGGATTCTACGACTTTTGGCAACTCGTCGCGCATAACTTCAGAGGCAGATTTCCCGACTGCTTTCACGTTTGCCCACACGTACTCGTCGTCCTTTTCGAGTTCTTTCTCGAGATCGACCACATTGTTTTTTGTGCAAAATCCGAGCAAAGCTTTGGTTGGAGTCACTCCGTCTTCCTCAAACGCTCTCGAAAGCGGAGGACCGCGATTTCGCGATTCTTGATCTGGCTGTTTTGGAGAGAGGTTTTTTATCGCGACGGATACGCGGCGAGGCGTACCACCAACTGAGACGCTATCGTATTCTAGTCCAGATTGCTCTAAAATGGAATTCATGGCGAGCTCGACTTGATGAATGCACGAAACAACATCGTGAGGCGGCAACTCTTCGGTACCAATTTCAAAAACAAAATCAGCCTTCTCATTCGGGAGCTTTGATTCGTCTATGGGCGCAACAGGTTTCGCGGCGTCGTTTTGCTTGTTATTCTTTTTCTTCTTTTTTTTACCGTTGTCATCTTCTTTGTCGTCGCTTGATCCTTCGACTAAGCTTCCGAGCGGGTAACCTAACTCTTCGCGTCTTTCGACCCAAAGGGAGGCAATATTTCTCGCCAAATCACGCATGGAGGCAAACAATTTCTGTCTCTCCGTTACGCCAACCGCACCACGAGCGTCGAGAATGTTAAACGCGTGAGACGCTTTAAGCAACTGGTCGTACGCAGGAAGAGGAAGTCTGTTTTCAATCAGCGATTGCGCTTCTTTATCGGCTAAATCAAAACGCAATCTCTGATTTTCCACCGAAGCTACGTCCATGTTGAACACGGACATTTCGTATTCGTCCTGTAAACGCATTTCGCCGTACGTTAAGGAATCATTGTATCTAATATCTTTGAAGTGATCCACATTTTGTAAAGCCATCAAGACGCGCTCTAGACCGTACGTAATTTCAACCGCAACTGGATTGACTTTCACGCTACCGCATTGTTGGAAATACGTAAACTGCGTCACTTCCATGCCGTCGAGCCAAACTTCCCATCCCAACCCCCACGCGCCTACAACTGGACTTTCCCAGTTATCTTCCACGAAGCGAATGTCGTGCGCTTTCGTATCTACGCCGAGCGCTTCTAAGGAGCCTAAATAGAGTTCTTGCGGATTCGCCGGTGCTGGTTTTAAAATCACCTGAAACTGCGTGTGTCTTTGTACTCGATTCGGATTATCCCCGTACCTAGAATCATCCGGTCTCACCGACGGTTCCGGGTAGCACACGTTCCAAGGTTCTGGTCCTAAGCAACGCAAAAACGTCGCCGGGTTCATCGTTCCCGCGCCGACTTCAGTGTTATGCGGAAGCCAAACTGCGCACCCTTTTGAGGCCCAGTAGTCTTGCAATCTATTGATTGCTTGTTGAAACGTCGGCGCGTCTGTGTTCACTCCCGCGGCGGAGGAGCTTTTCGCAGGTGAAGAAGAAGGAGGAGTTGAGGCTGAAGCTGCAGCTGCATCCGAAGAAGACGCAATCGCGCGCGTTCTGAACGACGACGACGAAGCAGAAGAAGAAGAAGAAGAAGGAGAGGATCGTTTTGTTGCGGTTGTAGTCGCCGATGAGGTTGAGAACGACGAATTCATCATCTTCGCGCGCATCGTCGTCCTTCCTCCGCGGTGGTTGAAGGAGGAGAAAAGAAATGGGTTTTTCCAGGAAGAAGAAGACGTCGTCGTCGTCGTCGTCTGAATCGTCGTCGTTCTCAACGCGCGATGAGAAGATTTTGCCGCAGCAGCTCCATTACTCTTGTTCACGAGCGCATAGTGCGCCAGGCGTAGCATCGTGTTTGACCCGCGGGGCGGAATAGTGTCAGCAAATAGACACACCGCGCGCGAACGACGACGTCGCAATTCTTTACTAAAGCAAATTGAGAAGAAAAGATAAAATAGAAATCGTACTCGAGAAGAACAAACAAAGAAAGAAGAGGGAGACACTTTTTGTTCGTTCTCTTCGAAACAAACACTTTTGATTTGCAAAATTAGTACGTAGAGAGGATGAAAGGCGTTGGTTGCTACATGAATAGTATTATTAGTATTAGTATTACACATCATCATCATCATCATCATCATCATCATTTCAGAGAAGACTCACGCTGTTCCAACAGTTAATCCAGGACCAGTTTTGAACATGGCCAACTTGTAGGTGTATACAGTCACCGGTCTTCCCGCGACGCGCATAAACGTTTCGTCGGCGTTGCCGTTTCCGGAGGAAAACGGAGTCAAATAATCTAAGACGATTTGCGTGCACACGATGAGTGGCTGTCCAGTTTGCGCGTCTTTCTGGTCGCGCCACAACCATTTCGTATACGTTCGCGTTCTTTTCACGTTCGGGTCTGTCCCACTTCCTTCTTAATCGTTAAAAACAACCTCTGCGAGTTCACTCGTTTCGAAGCGGCGCTTTCTCGAATCGTCCTCGGTTTCCGACCGAGCGGTGACTTTGAAAAAAATCGTCTTTCCATCCGCCAACGAACACTTCATGACGTTGGGGTCGTCTAAATTCCAATCTATGTCCGTAAACACGGAGCCGTTCTTGACGTTCATAGTATACTCAGCTAACTTTTCCGTATTCCAAGCTCGGTCTAATATGACTTCGTTCCTCGAGTTTCGCACGAAACGTAAAGGATACGAGGTAGGCCTACCGACATCATTCTTTGCTCTGTTTACGCTTTCTATGTTTGATACCACGTCTGCACCTTCTGGTAAATCTACATCCGTCAACGTCGCGTTGACCAGCCATTCGCCTTGAAAGCTTTCCGGAAAAGTCAAATCCGCCGGGCCTCCACCGCCGAAGCTCTCCCACGCGTCGCTTATAAATCCGGATTCAATAGCCTCCGCTCTGTTTGTCATCTCGTCGCTTCCAAAAACGCTCGCCACGACGAATGCTGAGGATGACCTGAATAAAACATCCCTTCTCCTCCTCCGGTGCAAACTTGTCGTTCCATTCGTTGCGTGTCTTTGTGCATTCATCCGTGTTCTTTTTACTACTCCATCTGCTTTTCCTGTGTCGTCGTCGTCGTCGTCCTCGTATCCAAAATCTTCGAGAGCGCGTTTGAACGAATGAGAGAAGGAGGAAGAAGAAGATGATGATGACGAAGAAGAAGAAGAAGCGGTAATCGTGCGGTGGTGCGTTTTAAGACTTCTGCTCGCGCGCTTGGGCTGACTACGCCCCCCCGCAATCGATGAAGACGATGACAAAAGTTGATGACAAAACGACATATTTTTTGTCGTCTTCTTCTTCGTCTCAACTGTCAGGAATTTGAAAAAATGACGTCGGCTGAAGTGTTCGCTCTCGCGTTCGAGCGGGGGGCGATGTCTATTCTTCGCATGAATATTGATTATACTGCACTATGCTATAATAATACCAGGAGGTATCGATAATATACAACTATGTAATATAACTAGCGAACAGCACCGAGCAGTAGTAAGTCTTCTCTACGTTTCTAACACCGCCCGTCTTTTTAGTTTCTCAGCCGCTCGAATTTTAGTCGACGACGACGGCGGGAGAGGTTTGGTCTCCACCTCCTTAACTTTCGGGAACACGACGACCAAGTTTTTGTTGAAATCAGACAAAGTTTGTTTCAATTCTGAATTGCGCAACGCCGCTTTCTGAATAGAAGATCGCACGCTTTCCAACTCGGCTTTATATTCCGCCTCTTCGCTTTCTTTTTGTTTCTTGTCCAGTAAACGCTTCATCTGCAAGTGCTTCGCCTGTCTTTCTTGCAAAGCTTTCACTTTCTCGTAAGCGTTCGCTTTCGCTTCCATCGTTTTCACGCGTTCCTTCTCTGTTTCCTCGTCGTCTTGAATGGCTTTTTTCAACGCTTCTTTGATTTTAGCCGCGTTTTCGGCATCTTTAGCGGTGGAATTCTTACGGCGCAACTTCCCCATGGCGACGTGGTGTTCTCGTTCTCTCGTCTCTTTAATTTGAATGCACAACTCGTGCCGCGTCGCCGCCGAGCGGTGTCGTCTACCTTTCTCCATGACGTTGCGCATCTCTCTTTCTACGTGCATGTTGTTCTCTTCGATTATTTTTTCTTCCTCGAGTCTTCTCGTTTCTTCCCGGAGTGCATTTTCTTTCAACTCGACTTCCAAGTTAGCAGTCTCGCGCAAGACTTTGAGCTTTATCTCTTGCGCACGTCTCGCTTCCTGCCGCGCTAACTGCGCTCGTTCCGCTTTTTTTCGTTCGTTTTCGTGCATTTCCATGATTTTCTTGCGCTTGTGTTCCGAGTGACGTCGGATGAGCTCTTTCTCCGAGAGTTGTTTCAGTTTTAATTCCTTCAGACGCTCTTCTTCGACAATCGCCATCTTGCGTTCTTTCTCCAGCCTTTGCTCTTCCATTTTCGCTTCGAGGATTTTCGCGCGCGCGATGGTCTCTTCGATTTCCTTCTCTTGTCTCTCAATTTTATCGATGTATTTTTGTTTCGTCTTTTTCAACTTCAGCTTATCTTTCTGCGCTTTTATTTGCTCTTTTCGGATGTTCATGCGCTCGATGAGCTCCAGTGAGTCTGGGATGCTCTTCACTAACTTTTCGGTCAATAATTTGTTCTCGCGGCGATGAATTCGCATTTCTTCCTCAAAATAGTCGTCATCTTCGTCGTCATCGGCGTCGGCGTTGTCGTCGTCGTCGGAAATTTCGTCCGCGTTCAACATCTTTTTCATGGTTCTCATTTCTTCCTTCCTTCGTTCTTCAAACTTTTTCTCGCGCTTTCTCACCTCTTCTTCATCGAGTTTCCACTCGTACTTTCCGTTGTTCTCTAGCGCGCACTCTACGATCGTGTCGACAATGCTTTCTGCCATACGAAGCGGTTGTTCGTGTTCAGGCAAATTCATCTCCGCCGCGGAGAGAACGCCTCGGAGCAACTTGTGTTTTCGTTCTTCGACGTGATATTGATTTTCGTATTTATCTCCTTCGCGTAAGAACTCATCTCTATCGTAATTCCAAGACCCGTTGAACGCGTATCTCGATTCCGAAGTTACCGACTCTTGCACGCGATAATCATCACGCTCTCTGATTCGTCTCAGTTCTTCTTTGCGTTGTTTTCTTTGATGCGGAGTGAGTTTATCCTCCGCGGTCTTGGCGTCAATATCCATCGGAACGTTGTTCTTCGGAGCGTTCAACGTCTCGTCCATTGCTCTAGTTGGATTGACTGGAACTTCGGTAACGTAGTCCCCTCTCTCGTCGTATATGTGCTTATCTATTTTCGCCTTGAGTCGCAACAGCGCCTGCGCTCGAAACGCTTCGTTACTATCGATGAGCTTCGCTTTCGCCTTGACGCCTTTCATCGAACGAATTTCCTCTCTCGCTTTCCGTTCTAACTCAAACTTAGTACTCCCGGACGCGTTCCGAAGTCGTTCGGAAAATTTAGACTCCGTGTCTTCGTCGTCCTCTTCATCGTTTCTATTCGCGTCTTCTTCTCGCTGTTGTTGTTTCTCTTCTTGATATTTCGGAGGCGTGTTCGTGGACTCGTCTTCCTCTCGTCTCCTTTGCCGCGTTCGCCTCTCCTGTTGTTGTTGTTGTTGTTTATTGTCTTCTTCATCATCTCCTTCCTCGTCGATGTCTTCGCTGCCAAATATGCTCGAGAACACGCTCTCGAAAAACGACTTGTCCCCTTGTTGTTGGTTATTCTTCTTGTTCTTTTTCTTCGTCGTCGTCGATATCAACTCATCTTCTTCTTCGACTTCTACGAAAAAATTCCGGTGACGAATGTGATTGATTTCGTTCCTCGGAGGAGGAGGAGGTCGGTCTTGCTGTTGTTGTTGTTGTTGTTGTTGTTGTTGTTGTTCCATTATTATTATCTCTTCTTCTCTTTAAAAAACAGTTTTTGTTGTTGTAAATACGACGACGACGACGACAACGTATAGTAGCCGAGTCCTCTTAGAGTTTCTTCTTCGACCGTCGTCTCACAGAGCGCGTAAAACTGAAGAAGTGAATTATGAATTATTATGGGGTGGTTTGGTGTTGCGAAAATTTATAAACCCTAAACACAACTTGATGGATGAAAAAAAGGATAGGGACGAGACGACGTGAACGAATTTTTCAACTCTTTCTTCATAGTATTACACACGCACTTGTCGTTGTTGCAAACGTACTACAAAACACACCACTACTCATTAATAATGTCTGCACTCGCCCAAACGTTCACGGCAACCTCGGCTTCGGCCTTAGCTTCGCGCAAATCGTCCTCGTTTAACGCGCGTTCTTCTTTGACGACTTCATCCTCCTCTTCCTCTTCTTCCACGAGAGGTGCTCGATTGCAAACGTTTGCGAGAGTCGACGGAGGTGTTGGAGTCTTTGGAAACAAAGCGGGGATGACGCAAATTTTCACGGACGATGGATTGTGCGTCCCAGTGACGGTTATTGCCGTTAAAGATGGGAACTATGTCAGCGCGGTACGTCTTTCGTTTCTATAGAATTTTATCTTTTCCGCCGCGAAAAGAGGGACTTTTACAAGGCAAAATGGTGGCGGTGTGCATTTTACGCGCGCGCATTCTTCGCGCTCGTTTGGTACGAGGAGGATTGAAACCCATCCAAAAAAGAATCCATTCGTTCGTAACGAGTACTTCTTCTCGCGAATGTCCACTCTCTTCCTCGCGCGTGCGTTCGCGTGATGGTTTCCAGCCGCTGGTTTCGAGCGAAAAGGAGGGCGATTTTTGCTTCTTCTTTCGCCCTCGTGTCTCAAACCCTCTTTCTTTCTTTCTTTCTTTTCTCTCTTTCTCCTCTTTTTTCCTTTTCCGAAAAAGGGAAAAAGGGTCAACAACAACAACAACAACAACAAACTGATTATCATCAAATCATCTCTCATCAATGAAATAACAATTAAAAAATAGGTTAAAACTGCGGACGCTGATGGATACAACGCCGTGCAAGTGGCGTACGACGCCGTCGCGGAACACAAAATTACCAAGCCTGAAGTCGGTCACTTAGCGAAGGCTGGCGTGAAGCCGATGAGACACGTGGAGGAGTTCCGTCTCGCGGCGCCGGCGGACGGCATCACCGTCGGCCAGAAGTTGAGCGCTCCGGAAATGTTCAAGGAGGGCGACTACGTCGATATTCGAGGAACGTCCATCGGTAAGGGTTTCCAAGGTTCCGTCAAGAGACATGGTTTCGCCAGAGGTTTGATGACGCACGGCTCCAAGTCTCACAGACAACACGGTTCCGTCGGCGCGGGTACGTACCCAGGTAGAATTTTTCCGGGGAAGAAGATGCACGGTCACATGGGTAACGAGACGACGACGATTAAGCAGTTGAAAATCATGAGAGTGGAGGATGATTGCATCATTATCAGAGGAAACGTCCCGGGTAAGAAGGGCAACTTGATTCGTGTAGCTCCGGCGAAGATTGTCGGGAAAAACTGCTAAACATTTATGGAAGTTAACTTTAACGATTAGCAGATAAATAATATTACTAACAACAGGAGAGCTTAAAGAGGGAGAGAGAGAATATGTGTGTGTATATACAAAAACTTAGCAGCAATTGTGATTGAATTTATTAAACTTACTATTCTTACTATATTACTAATTTGTATTGTACAGCAACTTTTTTGTATTCGGTATCCCCTCTATTAACCGAAGTAAAAATTTACAAAGTTATTGACAAACCATCTCTCCGAATCTACGTCCAAAAACTGACCGTTTTCGCTGAATTTCAAAAGCGACAGGTCAAACTGATCCACGGCATCTCGTATTTGCTCGAGCCTCTCCACGCCTCCGTCGCCTAAGAGGAGGCCGGGCTCTTCTTGAATCAAATAATTCACGCAAGGAGAAGGCATGCCGTAAGATTCCAGCGTTTCTTTCGTATCGCGTATACGCATGGATAACACCTCACCATCGCATACTAAGAGCTCCGGACGATACGTCAGAATATTCGAGACGTCGCAAAAGGGCAACTCTCGTTTCATCGCCAGAATAGATTTCGCCACCGTCGTCGCGTCGGTGAAACAAAGGAAAGGAGAAACCGAGAACGCTCTCAACACGTTCGCTACGTTCGTATCAAACACGTCCGCCAAACGACAGGTGTTATGAATAACTCGTTCTGGATCCTCCAGAACCTTTTCCTCTTTAGCGGCGACTTGACAGAACAATATCGATAACGCTTCGATGTGTCGCTCCGTAATCTTCCTCTTTGTTTTCTCGTCGCACTCCTGAGATATTTTCTTCACCCAAGAGTTCGAAATTCGCTGATAGTCGGTCCACGCGGAACACTCTCTGGCTTCGTACGGACCTAATATGGTGTTGATGGTGTGGTCATCCAGAGACGCAAATTTCTTTCCTCCTCCTCCTTCTTTTTCTTCTTTCTTTGGTGAAGACGATGATGATGAGGATGACGATACTATTCTTCTCGTTGTTCTCCCAAAAACGCCGCGTGAAAAGCAGCAGCAATCGTTGCGACGCGCGCGGTTACTAACGACAAAACGCGGACTGCACCAACGCGACGACATTATTATCAGTGCATGATTACGTCGTGTTTGGAGAT
>Ga0181564_10004023_pt1 | contig 12561 bp, 12 predicted proteins | sample 011ome_24_FD_134512 | JGI IMG/M metagenome (GOLD analysis project Ga0181564, IMG submission 134512) | Coastal salt marsh microbial communities from the Groves Creek Marsh, Skidaway Island, Georgia - 011513CT metaG (megahit assembly) | ecosystem: Environmental > Aquatic > Marine > Intertidal...
GAGACCAAAATAAAAATGAGATTTTGGAAGATTATGTAGAGGCTATTAAAGAGATAGCTGAGACCAATGGCGATGTAAAAAATACTGATTTAGCCAAACATTTTGGAGTCTCACAAGCTACGGTTAATAAAAATATTAAGCGACTCATAGGCTTTAAGCTTGTTACTTCTGAGCCATACCGTTCAATATTTTTAACTGAGAAGGGCGAAGAACTTGCAATAAATGCTCAGCAAAAACATGAAATTGTCTATAACTTTTTAATTAAAATTGGCGTATCAAAAAAAACTGCAGAAATTGATAGCGAGGGCATCGAGCATCATGTTAGTGAAGAAACTTTAAAATTAATGAAAAAATTTATAGGTTAGTTTTATTTTAGTCTTTAAACAAAACTTTTTTTTCTAAAATATTTTCAAAAATATAAATTGCAAGGGATAGGAAGACTATAATTGTTAAAGCATGTAGACTTCCATATTCAAACATTTCATTGGAAGAGTATTCATATAAGCTAGTAGCAAGAGTATTAAAGTTGAAAGGCCTTAGAAGGAGAGTAATTGGTAACTCTTTAATGCTATCTACAAAAACTAAAAAAAAGCCAGCTAAAATACTTAACTTAACTTGAGGTAAAATAATTCTAAAATAAGTAGTAGACTGCCTTCTACCAATAAGTCTGGAAGCATCATCAATAGATTTTCCAATTTTATCTAAACCAGACTCTAATGAATTATTTGAAATTGATATAAGTCTAGTAACTAGAGCTATGACCAATCCAACCAGACTGGCAGTAATGGCTAAATTAGAAATTAAATCTAAGTAATAAACTAAAAATAACACTCCAAATGCAATTACTACACCTGGTATCGCATAACCAACATTAATAAATTTTTTATATAAAAATAAAAATTTATTTTTTGAAAATCGACTAAAGTAGTTAATAAAAATTGAAACACTAATGCATACAAAACCTACTAAAGCACCAAGTAGAATAGAATTACTCAATGAAGTAATAAAATTATTAAAATCTATGATATTAAGATTTATTAATACTAGATTAAAAATAAATATCAAAGGAATGATATAGCCAAAAAGAATTGGTACTAAGCTGGTTATAAAAACAACAAAAGATGATTTTAGTGAAAGTTTATATCTTGACCATTTAATATTTTCATAACTTGAGTTATGAAACTTTTTATTTCCACGAAAATAATTCTCTAAGATATATAAACATGCCATTAAAATTATTATAATAAATGACAAAATAAAGGCTGAAGGTAATTCATTGATAATCGATATATAATGAAATACCCCAACTGATAAAGTTTGAAGTCCAAAATAGTCAGCAACTCCAAAATCATTAGTGGTTTCCATTATTGCAAGCGCCAAACCAGCTGCGATACCTGGTATGGCCATTGGAATACATATATACAAAAAACACTCGTATCCATTTTTTCCCATTGTTTTGGCTGCTTCTATGTATCTTGCAGAGAAATTAATAATCGCAATCCTCGTGAGTAGATAGACATAAGGAAAGAGGGAAACGGCAATAATTAATGAGGCAAAAAAATAATTACGTATTGAAAAACCATTAAATGAATTAAATAATAAAGAAAGATAGCCTCCTGGTTCGAGTATTTCTGAATATGTATATGCTGAAATATAGGCGGGAACTGCCAGTGGTAAAACTGAGAGTGTTTGAATTAATTTTCTCCCCGTATAGTCCGTCATTGTATTGACCCAGGCAAGAGGGATACTAATTATCAAAACTAAGCCAGAAACACCAAGTATTAATATTAAAGTTCCAAAAAAATAACGTGTTAAGTAAATTTCATTATAGCTCAGAATTGAAAGCATACCATTAACAATAATTATGCAGATGGGAGCTAGGATTATTAAGCTAATGAGAGAGAAAATTATTAATTTAAAAATGCTAATGTTCATAAAACTATTATAACAATACTAGATAATAGTAAGATTGCCATAATACGATTAAAGTAAATAATTTTTTTGGTATCATTTAGATATTTTTTAAATAAATGCCCTATCGCTGCCCATGCGATAGCGCTAGAGGCAGTGGAAATTATAAAACAGCTAAAAATTAGAATAAATTCTATATAATATGGAAATTCGTTTTGTAAAAAAATAGCAGAGCTTGACATTGCCATGGTCATGCCCTTAGGGTTAATTATTTGAAAAAAGTAAATATCTTTGAAAGTAAATTTTTTAGAATTTTTTGAATTAGAAAAAGTTTTTGAATTAAAAATTTTAAAAGACAAATAAGTTAAAAAACCAACTGCAATTATTTTAATAATCATAGCTACTGTTGGAAATGAGTGATAAATTTTTCCTAATCCTAATAAGCTGATTGTCAAAATAGATAAAAATCCAAAAAATACTCCAAGTATAAGGGGTACTGTTTCTTTAAAACCGTAATTAACTGCGTGCGTAGATAATATAATATTATTTGGGCCTGGAGTAATCGCAGCAGTCATAGCAAAGGTAATGATAGGTAGGACAAAGTAAATGTATTCCAAAGCAAAGCGATATTAGTCATTAATTTTTATAAATACAGAAATAGTTATAAATTTGCTTAGTTAATCTTATTAATATATGAAATTATCATTAATTGTGGCGCTGTGGCGGAATGGTAGACGCGCCGGATTCAAAATCCGGTGAGGGCAACTTCGTGAGAGTTCGAGTCTCTCCAGCGCTACCAAAAATGTTATTAAGAGATGAAAAAAGAAACTTTAACTTCAGTATTTGGGCTATTTTCGACAGGCATAACTATTGTTACAAATGGCACTAATCTTTCTAAGTATTTTGGATGTACGATAAACTCATTTACAAGTTTATCATTGAATCCTCCCAAGTTTCTTTTTTGCCTTGGTAATGAAAATTCTGCATTAAAATCTTTTTCAAATCGAAGCCCTTTAAATATTAATATTTTATCTAAAATGCAGCTCAATTTATCCAAAAAATTTTCCGGTCCATTGGAAAATAGATGGAAAAATACTAAGTTTGAATTAGCTAAAAACAAGGTACCATTTTTTTCAAACTCTTTAGGATTAATACAAGCTATTGTTGAAAAAAAGATCTTATCCGGGGATCATACAATTATAATTTGCAGAATTACTGATTACTCTAAATTAAAAAATGCTAAATCTTTAATTTACTATAAGAGTAAATATAATTTTCTTTAAACTGTATGAAATATTTTTACTCAAAGTTAGAGGAAATTAATCTAAAAGAGGATGTTTTTCTTACCATAGGTAGTTTTGATGGACTACATATTGGTCATATTAAAATTATTGATAATTTAATTAAAAATGCAGAGTTATCTAATTGTAAATCTTTAGTTATTTCATTCAATCCTCATCCAAAAATTTTTTTTAATAATTCAAATAATTTTATGATCAATGACATTGATAGTAAGATTAAAATTTTAAGTCATCACAAATTAGACTATCTAATAGATTTGGTTTTTGACGATAGCTTAACTTCACTAAGCTATGGCGAATTCGAAAATAAGTTATTTGATCGCCTCTCAATTAAAAAGTTATATATAGGTAGTGATTTTAGATATGGATCAAATAGAGAGGGAGATATTAAAACTCTTCAAAGTTTTTGTAAGTTAAATCAAATTTTATGTGAAGAAATTGACTTGGTTATGGAAAGCTCAGAGGGTAAAAAAATATCCTCATCTCAAATAAGAAACTATTTACAAACGGGGCAAGTTATACTCGCGAACGAACTTCTAAATAGAGAATTTTCCATAAAGGGCAAAGTAATAAAAGGTGATCAAAGAGGAAGAACTGTCGGAATACCAACAGCAAATATTGAATATCCCAAAGGTTTAATCCAAATACCTTATGGGGTTTATGCTGTAAAAACTAAGGTTAATGAAAAAATGTTGAATGGTATTGTTAATTTTGGCATGAGGCCAACATTTGATAAAAAGATACCTATAGTAGAAGATTTTATCTTTGACTTTAACCAAGATATTTATGGCCAAGAAATTGAAATATATTTTTTTGAAAAAATAAGAAACGAGCAAAAATTTAATGGTATTGAAGAATTGTTAAATCAAATTAAATCAGATATCACTGTATCAAAGAAAATCTTAAATCATGGAAATTAAAGATACCATATTACTGCCTAAAACTGACTTTTCAATGAAAGCAGATTTGCCAAAAAAAGAACCACAAATTTTAGAAAAGTGGATGAATGAAAAAATATATAAGCAGTTAAGAGAAGACTCTAAATCAAAAGAGAAATTTATACTTCATGACGGCCCCCCTTATGCTAACGGACACTTACATATGGGTCATGCATTAAATAAAATTTTAAAAGATATAATTGTCAAATATCAGCAATTATTAAATAAAAATTCTATTTATATTCCAGGATGGGATTGCCATGGTTTACCGATTGAATGGAAGATCGAAGAAGAGTATAGAGCTAAAAAGAAAAATAAAGATGACGTGCCTGTTATTGAATTTAGAAAGCAGTGTCGTGATTTTGCAAATAAATGGATAGGCATACAAAAGAATGAATTTCAAAGATTGGGTGTAATAGGTGATTGGGATAATCCTTACACAACTATGCACTATCATTCCGAAGCTCAGATTGTCAGAGAACTTGGAAAATTTTTAGAAAATGGCGGTATTTATAAAGGACATCGCCCTGTACTCTGGTCAGTGGTTGAAAAGACTGCATTAGCAGATGCGGAAGTAGAATATCAAGACCATAAATCAACTACTATTTATGCTGCATTTCCTATCTCCAATACTGACATAGATAAATTAAGTAATCATTCAATTGTAATTTGGACAACTACACCTTGGACAATTCCGGGCAATAGGGCGTTAGCTGTACACGAAAACCTGGAATACGAGTCTTTATCCATAAAAGTTAAGGACCATAATAAAAATGTTATTGTTGCAAAAGATCTAAAAGAAAGTTTTTTAAAAGATAATGAAATCAATGATTTTAAGTCTAATTTTACACTAAAGGGCAGCGATTTATTAAAAACTAAATGCCAACACCCGCTTTATGAGTCGGGCTATAAATTTGAAGTACCTGTTTTACATGGAAATTTTGTAACTACAGAGCAAGGTACAGGCATTGTTCATGTTTGCCCTGTTCATGGCATGGATGACTTTTTGTTGGGCAAAGAACATGATTTGGAACTACCGATGACAATAGATGAGGGTGGAGTTTACTATGATCATATTCCTGTTTTTGCCGGTAAACATATTTTTAAAGTTGATCAAGATGTCTGTGATGAAATAAGCAAATGTAATAATTTACTTTCTCAGGGAGTTCTATTACATAGCTATCCTCATTCGTGGAGGTCAAAAGCACCATTGGTTTACAAAAATACATCTCAATGGTTTATTTCTATGGAGACAAATGACCTTCGAAAGAAAGCATTAAAGTCAATTGATGAGACAGATTTTTTTCCTAAGCAGGGACAAAATAGATTAAGAAGCATGATTCAAGACAGACCAGACTGGTGTGTTTCACGTCAAAGGGTTTGGGGTGTTCCTTTGCCAATTTTTGTTAATAAGAAAACAGGCGAGCCGCTTAGAGATCAAAAAATTATTGAGAGAATTGCTAATATTTATGAAGAAGAAGGAGGAGATGCTTGGTTTAATTCTGAACCATCAAGATTCTTAGCACCTGAATATAACGCAGATGAATTCGAACAAATAAAAGACGTCGTAGAAGTTTGGTTTGATAGTGGATCAACTCACTCTTATGTATTAGAAGATAGAGAGGAACTACAGTGGCCTGCATCTATGTATTTAGAGGGATCAGATCAACATAGAGGGTGGTTCCATTCTTCTTTGCTAGAGTCATGCGGCACAAGGGGCCGCGCACCTTTCGAAAGTATTTTATCTCATGGTTTTGTTGTAGATGGAAAAGGGAGAAAAATGTCTAAATCCATTGGAAACGTTATCTCACCTGATGAAATTATAAATAAATATGGTGCCGATATATTAAGAATTTGGGTGGTGGCATCCGACTACTCGGAGGATCTTAAAATAGATAACCAAATCATTAATTATCAAATCGACTCTTATAGGAAAATTAGAAATACACTCAGATATTTGTTGGGAAATTTAAACAATTTTAACCCTAATAGCATTATAGATCCTAGTGATATGCCAAATTTAGAACAATATATTTTAACTAAAATATCAATATTAAATAGCGAGCTAAAGACATTAGTTACTAAACACGACTATCATAGTGTTTATACTAAAATATTAAATTTTTGTACTTTAGATTTATCAGCATTCTACTTCGATATTAGAAAAGATTCACTTTATTGCGATAATATTCATAGCACTAAAAGGAAATCAGCTTCTTCATGTTTACATTATATTTTTGAATTTTTAATTAAATGGCTAAGTCCAATAATTAGTTTTACTGCCGAAGAAGCTTGGCAAGCAAGACAATATTCAAACACACAGAGTATACTAAGGCAAGTCATCAATGAGAAAGATTTTAATTATCAAAATCAAAATATTGAAAAAAACTTTAGCGAACTAAAAAGAGTCAGAAAAACAATTACAGCTGCTTTAGAGATTAAACGAAATGAAAAATTGATTGGCTCTAGTCTTCAAGCATCTGTTAAACTTTTTATTAATAACGGCACTAAAGAAATTCTTAAAGATATTAATTTAGCTGAAATGTGTATCGTAAGTAATGTTGAGATTTATAATATTGAAGAAAAAACTAATAATTGTTTAACATTTGATGATGACGATATATTTGTTGAAATATTAGTCGCACAGGGAGAAAAGTGTCAAAGATGTTGGACTATCTTACCTGAAGTGAAAAATAATATGAATAATCTATGTCAAAGATGTGATGATGTTTGGAACTCTCTTCAAAACTAATAATAAGATATTTCTTTTTTTATTATTTATTTTTCTTTTATTCGCAGATCAGATCTCAAAATTAATTATCACGAGACTTTTTAATCTTTTTGAATCTATTGAAATAGTTCCTTATTTAAATTTTACTTTTGTAGTAAACTATGGATTTGCATTTGGTTTCTTAAATAGCCCTTCATTGAATCAATTAATTGTCTCTTTTTTTATTGCCACAATTATAGTCTATTTTTGTTATTTGCTATTCAAGACCCAAGATAAAAGCTTTAGGGTAAATTTAACTCTAATTATCACTGGAGCGATTGGCAATTTTATCGACCGGATTTTTAGAGGGTATGTAGTTGATTTTATTGATGTTTATGTGGCCAAATATCATTGGCCAGCATTTAATTTAGCTGATAGTTATATTTCAATTGGTTTTTTTCTATTGATGGTTAACATTTTATTTTTAAATAAAAAAATATGAAATTTTTACTTTATATAATTTTTTTAGTAATGCTTTTGGCTTGTCAAAGAGAAAAAGTGAGTGATGTAGGGGTCGGTTACAACAAAACGTTAATCATTCCACCTACGAATGATTTACCAATCCCAGGATCATCTGAAAATTTATCTGAAATTAGTAAAAGTAGCAGCCCTCTAGTTCAATCTATATTAGATCAAACAGAAGCCACTAATGCTGATCCATCTATAATCAAAAAAATTGATGAAGATAGTGGTTACAGCACTGATGAGAGTCTATTTGATAAACTTTTTAAGTCTAAATAGCGATACAGAAAGGTCTAGCAAATATGATTATCAAAAATAATAACAATCAATTTAATCTTAAATCAAATTCAATCAAATATTCAATTAATGAATTTTTTAACTTAGAAATGTTTAAGCCAATTAATGATAAAAAATATTTTTCCAATTACAATTTTAAAAAATTTATAAATAAATCATATAGGGTTCATGTATTCGGTATGGGTGGATCGTCTTTAAGTTGCAAATTACTTGCACAATTTATTGATCCCAAGTTGTTGAATACAAAAATATTTATTTATGATAATCCCTCATTGACCAAAATTACTCAAAACTTTGAAAACTTAAAAATAGATCAAAAGGATAGATTTATATTTATCTCTAAATCTGGTAACACTATTGAAACTAAATACTTTCTTCATCTAATAATTCAATTTTTTAAAAATTTTAAAATTAAAAACTATTTTAAACAATTTATTTTTATTACTGAAAAAAATGAAAGCTATTTATATAAATTTTCAATTCAAAATAAAATTGACCATTTTGAACATGATCCGAATATTGGAGGGCGTTTCAGTGTTTTCTCAATTACGGCCCTATTACCGTTGATCGTAGCGGGCTTATCTCTAAAAAATATTTTATTAAATTTTAATATTGCCAAGAAAAACTTTATTAAAATTCACAGTAAAGTAGCTAAAACAATTCAAACTACTCATCAGATTGAAAAAAAGAAAAACCTCAATTTGGTAGTGGGTTTAACATATCACGATAAATTGCATGCAATTAATGAGTGGTATCGACAGATTTTTGCAGAAAGTCTTGGTAAAAATAAAAAGGCAATAAATTATATTTCCTCTTATGGATCAATAGATCAACACAGTCAATTTCAACTTTATATAGACGGGCCAATAGATAAGCATTTTATCTTTTTTAGCATAGAGAATAAACCTGCTAATTTAAATAGCCCCTCCAAGCTTATTCTAGGTTCTAATTTATTATCTAATTTAGAGCAGGGAGCTATTAAAACATTAAAACAAAGTCACTTTTTGGTAAATCAATTTATTATCAAAGAGAAATTTGAAGATTATATTTGTCTTTGTATGGCTTTAATTTTTGATATTTACCTTCGGGCAAAAATAGAAAAAATAAATTTCCTTGATCAACCTGCAGTTGAAATTCTAAAAAAGAATACAAAAATTTAAATTGAAAAATTTTTTGATTACTTTTTTTAAAGCAAGGTCATTTATTCATTTATTAAAAATATTTTTAATTTTTGGTCTAGCTGGTACCGTATCAGTTTTTTTTTCTAGCCCAATTTTAAATTTTATTCATCTAAAGCAGAATATAGATAACAATTTACTTTATATTTTTTTAAGATTACTAATAATTTTCCCCTTATATCAATTTTCATTGTTTATTTTAGCAATATTACTGGGCGAATACCCATATTTTAGTAAGTTTTTTAAAAAATATTTAACTTTTTTTAATAAAAAATAAAGATTTATTCTTATACCTTTTTATTAAAATTATATCTTCACTTTCAAGTTTTTTTTCAGACTCAAAAATTATTAAAGATGTATTTTTTATTTTATCAAAAATAATTTGATCAATTAATTTGTAGTCATCTTTATAAGGGGGATCAATAAATATAATATTACAGTTTTTAAGAAATGCTATATCACCTTTATAACAATCTACATTCCATAATTCATATTTCAATTCTTCATTATTTTTTAAAAAGTTATCAATGTGATTTAAATTCATTTTATCTAAATCATTAAAGATCACTTTACTGCAACCTCTAGAAAGTGCCTCAAGACCTACAGATCCTGATCCACAAAATAAATCACAAAAAATACTTTGGCTCCAATTGATTTTTAAAATACTGTTATGAGCTAAGATATTGAATAAATCCTCTCTAATTCTTGATAATGTTGGCCTAAAATTAGCTTTATTATTTATTGGAATATTTTTACCTTTTAATTTACCGCTAATAATTTTCATTTATTTCCATCTCTCTATAACCGCCATAAGGGATAGATTTCAAGATGAATTTACCAAAGGATATTCTTTTTAATTTTTCTACTCGTAAATTAAATATTTTACAAATATTTCTAATTTCTCTATTTTTACCCTCTGACATCTCAAAACTTAATACATGATTAGATTTATTGGTATGTACAATTTTTACTATGGGTTTTTGATATGTAATAGAACCGTAAATCTTATGATTCAATGATTTAATTTTATTTTGATCTACTGCCCCCTGTACATTTACTAAATATTTTCTTGTTATTTTTGATTTTGGAAGTTCCATAAATCTTTTAAAACCAACATTCTCTGTTAATATTAATAAGCCTTCAGAATTAAAATCTAATCTACCAATATAATGAAAATGATGAAACTTTTTAGGAATATAATCAAATATTGTTGGTCTACTAAGTTCATCTTTTTTCGATGTAATACAACCCTTTGGTTTATGAAATATTAATATTTTAAATTTTTTTTGTTTTGGATCAGATAGTTCCACAATATCGTTTTCTTCAATTTTAAGATAAGGTCTATATTCAATATTATTATTTAGTGAAATTTTTTTTCTTTTTATAATATCTTCTGCTTGATTTCGTGAAATATTTAATAACTCGGAAACTTTTTTACTAAGAGTAATTTTTTGCATGTTCAACAAAATCTTTCATTATATTAATATCAAAGTCAGTTATTAAAAATTCTGGGTGCCATTGAACACCTACACAGTAAGGTAATTTTGAATGGTGAAATGCTTCAATAATCCCATCATTAGCATAAGCATCAATAATTAAATTTTCACCAATGTTATCAACAGCTTGATGATGTGCGCTATTAACAAAGATTGTTTGCTTTGAAGTTAGTTTTTGAAGTAAGGAATCATTGGTTAGCTTTATTTCATGGCTAGTTTCATTCCTGGGGTTTAACTGTTCATGTTGAATTTTGGAGTCAATATCCTGAATTAAAGAACCTTTAAAAAATACATTAATTAATTGTGCGCCCCCACAAATACCTAATATTGGTTTTTTATTTTTTATAAAATGATCAATAATTTTGAATTCATAAACAGTTCGATTTGCGTTAATTTTTACTCTACTACTAGTTATACTTTGCCCAAAGTATTTGGGGTCTATGTCAAAATCTCCACCAGATATTATTATGGCATCAATGAAGTCCAGATCTGGTTCTATATCTGTAATTGGAAGGATAATGGGTGTGCAACCAAATTGCTCAATAGACTGGACGTAATTTCTTCTTAGTGCAAACCATGGAAATGTTGAATAGCAGTGGCCTTTATCTTGATAATCTGTAGTAATACCAATAATAGGTTTTTTATTTAACATGAATAATAATTTAACTAAATTTATTCAAATTGTATTGCAACAGTCTAATAAAGCTATTGAAAAAAATGAAATTCCTATTGGGTGCTTAATATTTGATCCTTCAACCAGTAATATTATTTCTAAAGCTCATAATAAGGAAGTAACTGCTTATGATCCCACGGCACATGCTGAAATAATCTGTATAAGAAATGCTTGTAAGAAATTAAAACAAAAAAGATTAGATAGGTTATGTTTACTAACTTATTTAGAACCATGTTCGATGTGTAAATAGGTTATTAAATCTGCGCGTATCTCTAAAGTATATTATTTATTTAAAAATAATAATCCACGAAGGAAAACAATTCATAAAATTAGTTACATAAAAATTACTGGAAATTATGAAAATCTTATAAAAAAATTTTTTATAAGTAAAAGAATTAAAAATTAGAACCAATATCTTTTCTAAAGTATTTAAAATTCCAATCAATTTTTGAAGCCACTTCATAAACTTTGCTTCTACAATCTGCATAAGTATCACCAAGAGAAACAACCGATAAAACCCTTCCTCCGGTTGTAAGAATTTTATCATGATAAATTTTAGTAGCTGCATGAAAAATATAAAAATCATTTTCATTTCTAAAATTATGTAAATTTTTAATTTCAGTTTCCTTAGGGTAGCTATCTGGATACCCTTGGGTTGCTAAAATTAAACAAACTGCTCTTTTATCATCGAAAAATTCTAAGTTTGCATATTTTAAACTTTTTGTTGCAGTTGCATGAACCAATGGTAGGAAGTCGGTTTTAAGTCTCATTGAAATACTTTGTATCTCTGGATCACCAAACCTTGTGTTGTATTCTAATAGAAAGGGGTTATTAAATTCATCGACAATGACTCCAAAAAATATCACGCCTTGAAAGTCAATTTTGTCTTTTTTTAAACCATCAATAGTTTTATCAACTATATTTTTTTGAATTTTTTCCTCTAAATTTTTATCTAACAATAAGGGTGCAGGGCTTAAGGTGCCCATCCCTCCAGTATTAGGGCCTTTATCGTTGTCTCCAATTCTTTTATAGTCCTGGGCAGATCCAAAATTTAAAGCGGTAGTACCGTCTGAAATAGTGAAAAAACTTAGCTCTTTTCCTTTTATAAAATCCTCAATTACAACCTTATTAAAGTCGTTATTAAAAATTTTATCTAAAAATATTTTTTTACACGCTTCAATAGCATCATTTGTATTTTCGCATACAAAAACACCTTTACCTGCAGCAAGACCATCGTATTTAACAACAATTGATCCATATTTATTTTCTAAATAAGATTTTGCAGACTCGTAAGAGGTAAAGGTTTTTGAGGATGCAGTGGGGATACCATGAGTTGAGCAAAAATTTTTCATAAATTCTTTCGATGACTCTAACTGAGCGCCTACGGAATCTGGACCAAAAACGTTTAAATTTAATTTCCTTAATTTGCCTGCTAAATTTCTGGAAAGATAATCCTCTGGACCAATTATCACCAAATCAGGTTTAATTTTTTTACACTTTTCAATTATTTCTTGATCAGAGCTTAATTCATGACA
>Ga0181564_10004030_pt1 | contig 12550 bp, 1 predicted proteins | sample 011ome_24_FD_134512 | JGI IMG/M metagenome (GOLD analysis project Ga0181564, IMG submission 134512) | Coastal salt marsh microbial communities from the Groves Creek Marsh, Skidaway Island, Georgia - 011513CT metaG (megahit assembly) | ecosystem: Environmental > Aquatic > Marine > Intertidal zone...
CAGGAAGGGGGCAACCGCTGGGTCTTCTACGCCCGCACGCCGGACAACCGAACCCTCACCCTGGTCCAATTGGGCTACACCAAGATCGTCCACCACGTCCTTTGCAAGGACCTCAACCCCTTTTGGCCCGCCCACAAGGCGTACTACCAGCGGCGGCAGGCGTTGGGAGCGAATCGAAGCGTGCGTCTGAGTCCGAGGCGGTCCAAGCTGCTCAAAAAGCAACGCGGGATCTGCCCGGTATGCCACGTGGAGCTGCTCAGCGGGGAACCCCTCGAGGTTCACCATATCCAACGCCGAAACCAAGGGGGAAATCACACCCTGCAAAACCTCCTACTTCTGCACAGGTTCTGCCATAAACAGGTGACATACTCCAAGAATGAACGTCTCAAGGCCGCATGGCGGAAGGGGGGCATCGTGGACGATGGACCCATCGTCCCCGGAGGCTCTCCTCGCCCATAACGTCCGCCATGTAGGATTATGGGAGCCGTGTGATGCGAAAGCATCACGCACGGATCTAATGGGGGGAAAGCTCGCAAGGGCCTACCTATCCAACCCAGCGTGGTCTCCCCTGCGAGTCCCGATCAATGGGGAGGTTCGCGACCTCGATGTCGACTCAAGGTATCCTCGTGGTGCAGTCGCTGCGAAGGGTGTGGTTGTTCGCCACCCAAGACCTTACGTGAGTTGGGTTCAGAACGTCGTGAGACAGTTTGGTTTTTATCCATTTTGGCACCCCTAGGCCTCCATCCCTCGGACCGTTCCGGCTAGAGCGGGGCGGGCGAGGGCGTCGCCGAAGGGTCCGTGGCCGTGGTGCCGTCCATGGCCTGGCGCGGGGTTCCCGCCGCGCCCCGGCCCTCCCGGGCCCTTCGCGGGGTCCCGCCCGCCCCCGGGGCCGCCCGCCCCGGCCGTTCGTGGGCCCTTCGGGGCGCGCGGGGGGCCGGGGCGGGAGGGCCCGGGGGCGGACGGGGCGTCGCGGGGTTCGGGGCGGCCGGGGCGGGCGGGGCCGCCCCGTCGCCGGGCTGCGGCGTCCCCCCGTGGCCCCTTCACCGGGGCCGGGGGGCGCCGTCACGGGTTGAGGCGGGCGGGGGCGGGGTGGCCCCCCTTCCGGTGCGCCCCTCGGGGGGACGGGGTGGGGGGTGATGCCCTCGCCCCGTCGTCCCGGGGGGCTGGGAGGGGGGCGTTCCGTGGCCGTTAGCCGTGGGCTGCCGGGACGTGCCCGGCGAGCCCCAGCCCTGCTGGTGGTGGGAGAGGCACGTGGGCCGCGGACCCTTCGCCATGGCGGCGAAGGAGCGCCGGAAATCCCATAGCGTTGGCGGGCCGTACGAGAGGAGCCCCTCCAATTCATCCCTGCTTTAGCAGTTGTCCAGCCTCCCCTGGGTGGGCACGCTGCGTAGGTAGCATGACCAGGGTGAAGCGCTGCACGCAACTAAGTGCGAACCCCGGCTTTCGGTTGATTTCATCCCACCCTGTAGACTATGGGGTTGATAGGTGGGCGGTGAGAACGCGCTTTCCCATACTAATGCCACACCAAGGTAATGTATACCTCCCGACCCCCGGGGGGACCCCCCCGACCGGGGGGTCCCCCGGGGGGCGGGGGAGGAGGGGACGGGGCCCTAAGGGACCCGTCTCCCCCCCACGGATGTTTCCGTAAAAAAAACGACCCTCGGGCGAGGGGGGTAAACCCCCTGGCGGAGGGTACTTTGCCTCCAAACGACCCTCGGGCGAGGGGGGTACCCCCCTCGCCGGAGGGTCATGCAGAAATGGGGTGTCGGGGGCCCTTCGGCCTTGGGCCGGGGCCGTTCCGGCCCCTCGAGGGCCCGGGGTCCCCAAGGCCCTGGGGCCCTACGGGCCACGGGTCTCCGGGCGGAACGCCCACGGGGGGGAGTGGGGGGGCCGGAAGGCCAGCCCCTCCCCCCAGCTCGCCGCCTTCCAGGCCTCGGGGCCGAGGGGCGGGCGCGGTATCGCGGACGCCGGGGGTGCCCCTCGCGGGGCGCCCGGCGCGGACGAGGTGTTTGAGAGGGTCACGGGTGCGCTCTTACGGATTTCATCCACGTTACGCCTCTCCCCCTTCGATGACTACGACTACGCGCGTTCGTCTCGGGCTTCCGGTGCGGTGGGGTGAGGGAAGGCCCGGTGGGCCCGGTCGGTGCGTCGGTGGCGCCCTGGGGCCCGCCGGGGCCCGCGTCTACGCCACGGGGCCCCGGGGGCCCCGGGGGCCCCTGGCGGGGCCGGGCGTCGCGCCGTCCCGGACCACGGGGGCCCTCGGGGCCCCCGTGGTCCGGGCGTTGGGGCGGCCCGTGGAGGTGGTTCCCGGGGGCCGGGTCCTCGGGGCGCGTCTGGCCGCGTGGGCGGGGCCGACGGCGGCCCGGGCCCCGTGGGCGGACGCGCGGGCGGCGGCGGCCGAGGCGGCCGCGGCCAGCCCGTTTGGCGCCCTGGTCCGGGCCAGCGGGCCCGGGTTGGGGCGCAGGGGGCGGGGCCTGGGCCGGGCCACGGCCCAGGCCCGCCGCGCCCGCCGCACCCGGCGCTTCACGGCGGCCGAGGCCGCGGTGTGGGGCCCCCGGGCCCACGCCCTCTTTCGGGACGCCCTTTCGGGCGGCTCCGGGGCCCCGGAGCCCGCGGCGCCCGTGCCGGGCGCGGTGGTCGGGGGGAGGCGCGTGGGGGCGAGGCTGACCCTGGCCGTGGTCCACGCCCTCCTGCGGGCGAGGGGCGGCCACGTGGGCACCTACGCCGCCGCGCGGGACGCCGCCGCCGCGGCGCGGGAGGCCGGGGCGGTGCGCCGGGCGCGGGCCCAGGCCCGCCGCCGCCTGGCCCACGCCCAAGCCCGGGCCCGGTCCCGGGCCGGGGAGACCCTCGCGGTCCGCCGGGCCCGCCGGGCCCCCGGGGTGCGTGGCCCGCGTCGCGCGGTCCGTATCCCCCGCGGCGGATCCCGAGGGACCCGCGGCGACGCGCCCAAGACGCCCCGCGTCTCCGCCCGCCAAGCCGCGCGGGCGTGGGCGCGGGCGGCGCGGGCCGCGGCCCAGGCGGCGCGGGCGACCCCCGCCTTCGGGCCTCTGGGCCTTCCCGGCTTCCTGCCCGGGGGCGCCGAGGCCCGCGAGGTCGCGGCCCTGACCGCGGGGCTGGCGGGGGAGGGGCCCGAGGCCCCCACGGGGGCCGGGGTGGGGGGTGGGTGGCTGCCCCAGGCGGCGGCCGTGGCGCCCTCCGGGCCCTTGGCCAAGGCCTTGACGGGAGGGACGGGGCGCCCGGCGGGGGGCCGCGCCCTGCGGGCGTGGCTCCGCAAGGCCCGGGCCCTCGGACGTCCCGTGGCCGACGAAGCCCCCCGGCCGGGCGCCCACCTGGGCGCGGCGACGGTGCCGACCGTGCCGACCGCCTCGCGGAGGGCCGGGTGGGCGCGCGTCTCCCGGGAGGGACGGGAGGGACGGGAGGAGCCCGAGGCCGTGGTGGCGGCCCTGGTGGCCGACGCGGTGGAGGCCGAGCAGGCGCGCCTCGGGGCGTGGCGTCGCGACCCCTTGGCGGCGGACATCCCGTTCCTGGGGCGCGACGACGCCCTCCACGACCTCCTCACGGGGTGGGGCGTGGGGCTGCCCACGGCCGTCGACAGCCCCCTGGGGGTGGCGGCGGTGCGGGAGGCCGACGCGGCCTACCTCGCCCGCACCCTGGCCCTCGCCGCGCGCATCGAGGCCACCCTGGCCCTGGGGGCCGAGGGGACGGCCTTGGTGCCCTACGGCCGCCCCTACGGCGGCCGGTCCGCGTGGCACGCCGAGGAGGACGACGCGGCGGGGGGGCCCGACGGGCCCCCCGCGCCCGACGGGCCGGAGGCCCCCCCGGAGGCCGAGGGGGCCGAGGGGGCCGAAGCGCCCGCGGCCTCCGGGGGAGGCCCCGCGGAGCGTCTACGGGCGGGCGCCGCCGAGGGGCGGGCCCATCCCCTGGGCTTCGGGGGGTGGGCGTGGCTCCAGCGCCAGGCCGCCGCCCGCGCGGCCGGGCGGGCGGCGGAGCGCCGCCGGGCCCGGGCGGCCGCGGTCCCCGGGCGAGGGGGCCGGGGGAAACCGACCTCGGCCCACCCCGTCGGGGCGCCCTTCGGGGGGCCGGCGTGGACCTGGCCGTGGGCGTCCGAGGCGGCGGCGGACCAGGTGCGCCTCCGGCGGGCGGCCCGGGCCGCGGGGGCGTCCTTGGCGGCGTGGGAGGCCGTGGAGCTGTTCGTGGGGGACTGGGCGCCGCGGTACCTGCGGGCCCCGGCCGCGGAGGTCGTGGCCCGGGGGACCAAGGACGCCTTCCGGTCCCCGTGGGACCGCGTCAGGGCCCTGACGGCCGAGAGGGACGCCGCGGCGGCGTCCCGGCGGCCCGGGCCCACGGCCCGCGTGCCCCGGGGGACGCGCCGCCGCCGGCACCGGCGGGAGGCGCGTCTGCGGGCGCGCTGGCGGACCGCGCGCCTCCAGGAGCGGCGCGCCCTCCGGGCCCCGAGGGGGCGGGGGGCCCCGGCGCCCGGGCTCCGAGGCCCCGGGAGGGCCGCGTCGGTCCGGGTGCGGGCCCTGGGGCGGGCCCTGCGGGCGGTGCGGGCCCTGCCGCGGCGGGTCTGGCGGGGCGAGGCCTACGGCGTCGGGATGGGGGCGGGGGACGCCCTGCCCTTCTCCCGGGGCCGGGCGTTCGCCCTCGCCTGGGTCCAAGGGTGGGCGGAGACCCTCGTCGCCGCGGGGGGGCCGGGGGTGGGGGCCTACGGCCGCCATACCGCCGCCCACGCGGCCCGAACCGTCCTGGGGGCCCGAGGGCCCCGGGAGGGCCGGGAGGCCCGGGAGGCGCTCGCCCCCCAAGGCCTCGGGTCGGAGCCCCTGGGGGCCCATGAGGCCCTCCTCGAGGCTCCGGACCCCGACGCCATCGCGGGCGCGGCGGTGCGCGCGGTCCGGGCCGAGGGGGCCGGGCCGTCCCTGGCGCCCCGAGGGGCCCCGGGGGCCCAAGGGGCCCTTGAGGCCCAAGGGGGCCTAGGGGCCCTCGTCTGGGATCCGGCGGCCGAGGGGGCCGAGGGCCGGGCCGGCCTGGGGGTGGGGGGGACGTTGCCCCAGCCCGAGAGGCGGCCCGACCCGGCGTGGGCCCTGCGGGCTTACGCCGTGCGCGCCCCCGAGATCTGGGCCGAGGACGGGGCGTGGCGGGCGGTGGCCGGCCTCCTCGCCGACGCCCTGGCGGCCAGGCCGGACCTCGCCTCGGGGCCCCCTAGGGGCCCCGAGGCGAGGGCGTTCACGGAAGGGGATGACGAGGCCGAGGCGGCCGAGGAGGCCGCGTTCTGGGTCGGGGCCGAGGCCGGAGGCGGAGGCGGAGGAGACCCCGACGACCCGTGGGACCCCGAGGACGCGCCCGACCGGGCGCGTCTGGCCCAGTGGGGGGCCCAGGGGGACGGGGCGCCCGTGGGGCGGATGGCCCTGCTGGCGGCCAACCCGTACGCGGCCGCGTCGGGGCCGTCGGCCCCTGGGAGCCCGCTGGGCGAGGGGTGGAGGGGGGCCGCGGACCCGTTCGCGGCGGCCCTCGACGCCCTGGCCCCGGGCTTGGGGGCGGCGGCGGTGGCCCACACGGAGCGGCGGGCGATGGCCTCGGAGAACGCCGCCGTCCGGCGCGCCAAGGCCGAGGCCAAGGCTCGGGCCAAGGCCGACGCGGACGCCCGGGCCGAGGCCGAGGCGCGCGCCGCGGGGACCTACGTGGCCCCCGAGCCCGAGGTGACCCCGGCCATGGCCAAGGTGATCCGGGACCTGGAGCGGAAGGGGGTGCTGGCCGCTGCCTTCGGGGACCTGGCGCCGAAGGGGGCGCGGGCCGATCCCTTCCCGGACCCCTCGCGGGGGGCGGGGCCTCGCGTTGAGCGCGCGGTGTTCGTGGCGGTCCGAGGCGTCGCGGTGGTCCCGGTGCGTCCGGCGGGGTGGGCTCGAAGGTGGGTCCTCCGGCCGGGGGCGTTGGGGGCGGAGGCGCGGCGGCGGGGGTGCCCGTGGGGCGGCCCCGAGGGGTGGGGGTTGACCCTCGCCCGGTTCCGCGCCGGGTACGACGGGTTCCGCTACGCCCGCCGGTCCGCGGCCCGGGGCGTCCGGCCCGGGCGCCACCTCGCCCGGGCCTACGCCCGGGCCTGGCGGGCCAGGGTCGCGGCGGTGGAGGCGGCGGGCCGGGCGGTGGACGCCGAGCGCCGTCGCCTCGACCGCGCGGCGAGCTGGGCCCAGGCCCAGGTCGCCTGGCGCCGCGGCGTCCTCGCCACGGCCCGGAGGCTGGCCGAGGATCCCGAGGAGACCCTCGCCTGCCGCGTCATGGACCGCCAGATCGCCCGCTGGGAGGCGTGGAGGGACCACGTGATGGCCACCGGGGAAGCCCCCTCGGACGAGGCGTACCTGGCGGCCACGCTGGACGAGGCGGCCGGGGACGCCTTCGCGGACGAGGCCCCCGACGACGGGGACGACGGCCCCGACGGGGACGAGGGCCCCGACGAGGTCGACGAGGCCCACGACGACGAGGCGCTGGACGCGGACGACGCGACCCTCGAGGACGACGCGGATGACGCGGCCCTCGAGGACGACGAGGCCCTCGAGGACGACGAGGCCCTCGAGGACGACGAGGCCCTCGAGGACGACGAGGCCCTGGACGCGGACGACGCGGCCCTCGAGGACGACGCGGCCCTGGGGGGGACGGATCCGTGGGGGCCGGGGGCGGTGCTGGCCCAGCTGGGGTTGGTGGCGGGGTACGTGCGGACCCTGCCCGCGTGGCGGAGGTGCCTGGACGGCACCGTGCCCCCCGTGGCGGTGCGGGCGGCCATGGCGGCCCTGGGGTCCAACCCCGCCGCCGCCGCGGACCGCGCCAGGCCTTTGATCCCGCACCCGGACCCCCGTGGGGCCCCCGAAGGGGACCCCGCCGCGGTGGACGCCGCCCGCCGGGCCCTGAGGGCGGACCGGCGGGCGGCGGCCGTGGCCTGGGAGGGGTACGTGTACGGGCTCGCCGTGGGCACCCGGGCCCCGGCCCCGGGGGGTCCGGCGCCGTCCGAACCCCTTTTGGGGACGTGGACCATGACCCGGGGGCGGACGGCGTCGGGCCAGCGGGCGGCGCCGTTGCTGCGCCAGCGGGTGACGCCGGCGGATCTGGGGGCGGCGGAGGCGGCGGAGGCCGTCACCCACGCCCTGGTCCAGACGGCCACGGCCTACGGCAGCCCCGCGTGGGCGCGGACGGGGTTGCCCCTGCCCGCCGCGGCCACCCTGGTCCGGTGGGCCCGGGGCTGGGCGGCGTTGAGGGCCACCCTGGCCGAGGAGGCCGCGGCGGCCGAAGCGGCCCGGCACGCCCCCCTGGACCCCGACGCGGGGCCGGGGCAGCGGGCGTTCCTGGCGAGCTTTGAGACGCCCCCCGTCCGGGACGTCCTGGGCAGGGGGCACCGTTGGGGGGAGACCCGGGCGTTGGCGACCCTGGCCCCCGCCCTGACGGATCCCGAGGCCCTGCCGTTCATGGCCGGGTGGGAAGCGGGGTGGTACCGGGTGAGCCTGGCGGCTCGCCTGGTGGGGTTGGCCGCCAGGGTCGAAGCCCTGGTGGACCTGCGCCTGCCCGAGGACGCGCCCGAGGCGGCCAGGCAGGGGGGGCGGCCGGGGGTGGCCGCGGTGGCCGCCCGGGGCACGCCCCTGAGGCTGCGGCCGCGGCGGCCCGGGCGGCGTCCCTTGGCGAGGCACGCCCGGCAGACGGCGGCGCGGGCGGCGGCGTGGGCGTGGTCCCGGGCCGTCCCCGGCCGGCCCCTGCCCGACGAGGCCCTGCCGTGGCGCCAGGCCCCGGCCCCCTCGGCGTCGGGGGGCGGGTGGGCGCCCGACACCGTGGCCGTGGTGGCCGCGTGGCACGCCTTGGCGCCCTACTACCCGCGGGCCCACGTGCCCGTGGGGAGGTGGCGGGCCGGGTGGGCCGTGGGGGCCCACGTGGCGCCCTACCGGTCCATGCTCCTGGAGGGGAAGCCCCTGGGGGACCTCGGGCCCTACGGGCCGTACGGGTCCGGAGGCGCGGCGCCCGGGGTGGAGCCCGGGGTGAAGCGGGTGGTGGCCGATCGGGCCCACTTCCGCTACGTGCCGTGGGCGGCCGATGCGGCGCGGTCGGGGCTCACCCGGGGGGGGCGGTACGTGGCCTTTCCCGCGACGCCCCTGCCGCCCGTGGGGCCCTACCGGGGGTCCCGGTACGCGTGGATCCCCGTGACCGAGCCGGCGGCGATCCATCGCGGCCTGACGGCGGCCCCGTACCGGTGGGCCGACCGGGTCCGGGACGTGGTCACCCGCCAGGTCCTGGCCCAGACCACGGGCTTGGCGGCCTTCGGGGGGCCCTCCCGGGCCCCCGGCGACCGGGCCTCCGGAGGCCTGGACGCCCTCCTCGCCGAGGCGGGCCCCCTGGCCCTCATGGACGGGGTCCAGGGCGGCGAAGGCCCGGCGGGGGCCTCCGGCCTCGCCGGGGGCGTGGGGCCCTTGATCTGGGTGGCCTGTGTCCCCCGGGACGGGGGGGCCGGGAGGCCCGGGAGGCCCGGAAAGCCCGGGAGGCCCGGCAGGGCGTCGGGGCCGAGCGCCCCGGCCCCGGGTGCCGGGGCCAAGGGCCGGTTCGCGGCGGCGGCGCGTCAGGCGTGCGTGCCGGCCTTTGCGCCGTGGGAGGCGGGGGCGGGGTGGGCCAGGCCCTACCCCGCCGGGTTCGCCGAGGCCAGGCCCACGCCCGAGGCGTACCTGGATTGGGTGTACCGCACCACGGCCACGGCCGACAAGGCGTGGCCCCTGAGGCCCACCCACGCCCGGCGGCGCACGGCCGCCCCGAGGGGCGGACGGGTGGAGGGCCACGGGGACCGGCTGTGGGTGGACCTGGGCGTGGTGGACCCCCAGGGCGAGACGGCCGTGGCCGAGGGCCTCGGCGCGGCGCGGACCCTGGCCAGGGCCGTCGCGCCCCTGGCCGCCCTCGAGGCGGCGGCGGTGTGGCGGACGTTGGACGCCATGGACCGGGCGGGGCCCGTCCCCGCCGGGGCGTTCCCGTACCTGCCGTACCCGCACCCGGATCCCCGTGGGGGGGCCCCTCTGGGGCCCGAGGCCATGGGCACCGACGCGGGGCGGGGGGTGGGCTACGGCCGGGACTGGGCGTCCCGGGTGGCCTTCCTGTTCCGGGTCCGGGTGCTTCTCGCCACCGAGGTGGGGCGCACCTACCAGGCGTTGATCAAGGCGTTGCTCCTCCACCCCGGGGTGGACGTGCTGGCGGTCTGGGCGCGCCTCGAGCTCGCCGTCCGTCGGGGCGCCCCCTGGACCCGGCCCGAGGACCGTTACGGCCCCTACGAGGGGCTGTTCCTGGACCTGGTGCCGGGGCCCATGGCGCCCCGGAGGGTGCGCGCCCTCGCGCGCCACGCCGCCCGGGCGGCCCGGACCCAGGGGGCCCGGGCGGCGGTCCTGGCGGCCCGGGGCTTGGACCCCGCCTTGGCCCGGGGGCCCAGGGCCCACGACGCCCGGGCGGCGGCCCTCACCCCGGTGCCCGCGGTGGATGTCACCGGGGCCCGGGGCCCCTGGGTCCGTAGGCTCCGGGAGGCGTCGACCCCCCGGATCGACGGTCCGGACGGGGCCCTGCTCTACCCGGACGCCGAGGCCGCGTGGCGGCGGCCGCCCGGGCCCGTGTACCGCGCCCGGGGCGTCCAGCGTCCCGAGCCCGAGGGGCTCAAGGGTCCCTCCGGCCCCTCCGGGCCCTCCGGGCCCGAAGGGGCGACGGCGCTCCTCCGGCTCCGGGTGAGGGAGGTCAGGGAGTCCTGGGCCCAGGTGAAGGCGATCTCCAAGGCGGGCACCCCGGGGACCGGGTTGCCCGCCCTGGTGCCCACGCCCTTGGCGACCTTGGTGGCCCAGGGGGGCGAGCGGCCCGAGGACCCGGTGGCCGAAGCCGCCCGCCTCGGCCTCGCCCCCGCGAGGCGCGCGCGCATCCTGGAGGCCGTGACCCCCCGGGAGGGGGACCGGCGGCCCCTGGGCATGGCCATCGTCGCGCCCCGTTTGACGGCGCGCCTGGTCCCTGAAGGTTCCGAGGGTCCCCAAGGACCGGAAGGTCTCAAGGGACCCGAGGCCCGGGCCCTCGCCTCCGCCCCCGCCCCCGTCCCCGGGAGCCGAGGGGAGGCGGTGGACGCGGGGACGGTGGACCGGGCCGAGGCGGAGGCGGGGGACGCGTCCACCCTCATCGGGGGGCGGACGGCGGCCGCGTGGGCGGTGGCCCTGTTTCCGGGGCCCCTCGCCCAGCGGTCGGGGGCCTACGCGCCCCTGGGGAGCCCCAAGGGTCCGGCCACCGGGCCGGCCCACGACCTCTACGCGGTGCCGCCCCAGGACCTGATGGACCTGGTGTGGACCCGGGAGGCCCAGGCCCTGGGAGACCACCCCACGTTCCGGGCGTTCCTGCGGGTGTGGCTCCAGGAGCCCCGGTGGGACGCCCTGGCGCCACGGGTCCAGAGGGCCATCCGGGACGCGGCGTTGGCCGCCGCCCGGGGGCCCGTGGGGCCCGGGGACCCGGGGTACCTGCCCCCCGACGCGGCCCTGTGGGGCCCCGAGGCCGACGCGTCCGTGCCCACGGTGCGGCCCACGGCCTTCCTGGAGGGCCCCGGGCCCCGGGCGGCGGTGCCCCGGGTCGTGAGCGACCCGGCGATGTGGGCGGCGTTGAGCGCCCTGAACCTGCCGGTGCCGACGATCATGGCCGAGAGCTTGACCGAGTTCGACGGCTTTCCCGAGCGGCCGCCGTTCGACGCCGCCATGGACGCCATCAGCGGCCAGGATGCCGCGGCCTTCCACCGCGCCCGCGAGGCGGCCGAGGCGAGCCTGGCCACCATGGAGGAGGAGCTGGCGATCCGCCGCCGCCTCCGGACCGAGCAGCTCGCCTACGGGGACGCGGCGGCCTTCGAGGCCCTGGGGCCCCGGGAGGCCTGGGAGGCCGAGGCGGACGCGGATTTGGACCTGGACTACCGGGGGCCCGCGGCGCCCGTGTCCTCCAAGCTGGCCCGGTACCTGAAGTCCGACGACCCGGAGTTGGTGGAGGACGCCCGGAAGCGGGTCGCCGCTGCCGCGGCGGCCCAGGGAAAAGTCCACGCCATGATGGCGAGGTACCGGAAGGTCGGCGCCCGGCGCCGGGCCCGGTACCGGGCGCGGGCGCGCCGGGCCCGGGCGGTCTACGTCCGGGCGGTCTACGCCCGGCCCCTGGGCCGGGCCCGGGTCGGGGCGGGGCCTAGGGCCCTGCCGCCGGCCGTGAAGGCTTGGGCGTGGGCCGCGGCCGAGGCGTCCGACGCCGGGGACCGCCACGCCGAGGCCCTGGAGCCCGAGGGGACGGGGTCGCCGTGGCGCGACGCCCTCGGCCACGCCCAGGCGGTGGCGCGGGCCCAGGAGGCCGAGCGAACCGCCGAGCCCGTGGTCCCCGACCGCCCCGGGCGGAGGGCCCACGCCGCGGCCTTCGACCCCGTCATGGGCCGTTGGTGGCGGACGGAGGGGGGCAGGGAGGGGGCCGACCGGGCCAGGGTGACGGCCCTCCTGACGGCCGCCGCCGCGGCCCCCCAGGCCCTCGAGGCCCCAGGGGCCCCAGGGGCCCTACGGGCCCGGGAGGCCGGGGAGGCCGGGGTGTCCAAGGCGTTGGTGGCGTGGACGCCGGCGTGGCACCGGTGGCGCCAGATGGTGCGGGACTTCCCCGAGCTGTACGAGCTGCCCCCCGTCACGGCCGAGGGGTGGGAGGCCTTGCCGGGCCTCGCCCTCGGCGGGCGGAGGAGGTTGCACGGGGCGTACCAGAATGAGTTCATCTCCCCGGGGACGCCCATGCCCGTGGCCCACACGGCGTGGTACGTCCTCATGCCCACCTACGCGGTGTTCCCCACCCCCGTGGGGGGCGGGGCCAGCCTGCGGGAGGCGCGGATCACGGGACCCCGGGCCCAAGCGGTGCGGGGGCTCGAGGCGCGTCAGGCGTGGTTCGGGGGGCAGGACCCCACGCGCCCGGCCCCCGACGCGCGGTTGCAGGCGCGGTGGGCGGCCATGGGGCGGGTGGGCGAAGCCTACGCCCTCCTGGCGCGCCGCCGCGCCCTGCGCCGGCCCATGGGGGCCCCTTCGGGGCCCTCGAAGGAGGCGCCGAGGGAGGCCGGGGGCGATTGGGCCGCGGGGCCCGGGGGGCGCCCGCGGGAGGCGGCCGCCTTCCGGGCCGACGCCACCGTGGCCGAGGACGTGGCGAGGGCGGCGCGCATCCACCGGGCGGCCCAGAGGGCCCGGCCCCTCCAGCTGGCGGCCTTCCGGGCCGAGCGGGCCTGGAGGGCGACCGAGCGGTCGGCGATCGCGTGGCGGGAGGGCGTGAAGGTTCTCACCCAGCGCCTGGCCGCGGCCCGGAGCCGGGCGACGCGGGCGGCTTCGGCCACGCCCCGCGCCGCGGTCCAGGCCGAGCGGTGGGCGAAGGCCTTCGGGACGCCGGCGGGGCCCAAAAAGAGGGCGCCCGCCCGGGCCCCGGCCGCCCTCCAAGCCCGGGTGCGGGCCGCGCCTTTGGCCAGGTGGCGGACGTACACCCGCAAGGAGGCCGCCCGCTGGGAGCAGCGGAGGGCGTGGGCCGCGAGCAA
>Ga0181564_10004041_pt1 | contig 12531 bp, 11 predicted proteins | sample 011ome_24_FD_134512 | JGI IMG/M metagenome (GOLD analysis project Ga0181564, IMG submission 134512) | Coastal salt marsh microbial communities from the Groves Creek Marsh, Skidaway Island, Georgia - 011513CT metaG (megahit assembly) | ecosystem: Environmental > Aquatic > Marine > Intertidal...
AACCTCATTTTCTTGTAAACTGCGAATGCGTTGCGCTTTGATAAAAATTTGATCAGTTAAAGATGGAAGTCTCAGAATTCTCCAAGCTGTACCGTAATCCTGAGTTTTTTTCTGATAAAGGTCCCTACATTGAGCGACTATGAAATCGTATTGTTCTATTGTATTTTGCATGAATTCACTAATATTTACGTAAATTTCGCATTGATTTGCTACTGGCTTGTTTAGCAGCCTGCAAAATACCAAAAAATGAGGTGATTACCCTATTATAATCAATTTTATTTATGACACTTAACTGTAGAGGAAGACTAGTTGATTTAAGCACTCCTAAAATCATGGGAATTATCAATGCAACCCCTGACTCTTTTTATTCAAAAAGCCGAGTTGCTACATCAAATGATTTAAAAATACGCATCGAACAAATGATTGAAGATGGAGTTGATATTATAGATATTGGAGCTTATAGCTCCAGACCAAATGCAGAACATATTTCACAAGAAGAAGAACTCAATAGATTACTTCCTCTTGTTGAATTCATCAAGAAAGAATATCCGAATCTACTCGTTTCAATCGACACCTTTAGAGCTAAAGTGGCCGATGAGTGTATTCAAAGAGGAGCTGAACTCATCAATGATATTTCAGGGGGACAAATTGAAGATGAATTACTAGAGGTCATCGCTAACAAAGAAGTTCCCTATATCCTAATGCATATGAGAGGAACTCCACAAACAATGATGCAATACACTCAATACGAGCATTTGGCAAATGAGCTCCTACTCTATTTTTCAAAGGGAATTCAAAAAGCAAAAAAGGCAGGAATTAAAGATGTAATTATAGATCCAGGATTTGGGTTCTCAAAGACCCTTGAGCAAAATTATCAACTCCTCAACAATCTGGAATTACTCAATTCACTTGAAGCTCCATTACTGATTGGAATTAGCAGAAAATCAATGATTTCAAAAGCTTTAAATACTACCGCAGAAAAGTCCTTAAATGGAACAACAGCTTTACATATGATTGCTTTATCAAAAGGCGCAAAAATCTTAAGAGTACACGATGTAAAGGAGGCTGTTGAGTGTGTTAAACTACATCAACTATTAAATAGTAGCAATCCCTAAAGTAAGTCTTCGTTGATGATGCGTTCCAGTTCTATAGGATCATTGAACAGAATAAATTCTCCGTCTTTAATATAGGAGATCAATCCAGACTCTTCACTAACTACAATAGCTAAAGCATCTGTCTTTTCTGTAATTCCTACCGCTGCTCTATGGCGTAATCCAAATCGACTTGGAATCGATCGCTGATCGGATACAGGTAGAATCACTCGAGTTGCTACAATATAATTATCGACGATGATAGCAGCTCCATCATGTAGTGGTGAGTTCTTGTAGAAGATACTTTCAATGATAGGTTGACTGACCTCAATATTCATTTTGTCACCTGTGTTTGCTACAAAATCCAAAGAATTATCTCTTTCGATAATCAATAGTGCCCCTGTTTTTGTTTCAGCTAACTTATAACAAGCAGCCAATATAGTTTTGACATCATTAATCGAATGTTGATGAACTTGCTTGGTAATTTTAAAATTCTTAAAAATCCATTTATTAGACCATCCAGTAGACCCTAACATGAGAAGAAATTTTCTAATTTCTTGTTGAAATACAATAATCAGGGCGATCAGTCCAATATTCATAAAGCCCCCAACAATACTGTTGATCATTTTTATTTCGAGCAAATCTGTAATTCTCCAGATCACCCAAATAATGACAATTCCAATAAAGATGTTAATAGCCACTGTCCCCCTTACGAGCTTAAACACATAGAATAACAACAAAGCCACCAATACGATATCGATGATGTCGGTAATCTTAAATTCTATAAAAGGCAAACTGTCCAATGGTACTTTTCTTAAGTCTAATTTATGAAAATATATAGGTTATTTATTCATCGACTAAATCTTCTTCTAAAAATTGAGCCTCATATAATTTTTTATAGTAACCAGCTTGATCTAAAAGTTCCCCATGAGTCCCACTTTCAACGATCTTACCTTTCTCCATAACAATAATCACATCGGCATTTTGAATGGTAGCCAATCGATGGGCAATAATTATAGAAGTTCTTCCCTTAGTAATTTTAAGAGTTGCTTCTTGAATGAGTTGTTCTGAATACGAATCGATAGAAGAAGTAGCCTCGTCTAATATCAAAATACTTGGCTTGGTGACATAGGCTCTTAAAAAAGCTAATAATTGTCGCTGACCACTGGAGAGCATTCCTCCTCTTTCTTTGACATTAAATCCATAACCACCAGGAAGTTTCATGAAGAATTCGTGAACTCCAATCTCTTTTGCAGCGGCTTCAATTTGCTCAAGTGTTATGGAATCATCTTTAAGCGAAATATTGTTTTGAATAGTATCTGCAAACAAGAAAACATCTTGTAAAACCACAGCGATATTCGATCGAAGCGAGTTTAATTCAAATTCATTAATATCAACTCCATCAATAAAAATGCTCCCATCCTCAACTTTGTAAAATCGATTCAATAGATTGATCACAGTTGATTTACCAGCACCTGTCGCCCCTACGATCGCAACGGTTTCTCCCGCTTTTATATTAAAACTAATCCCTTTTAGCACTTCTTCTTCAGGAATGTAACCAAAATAAAGGTTTTTAAATTCGATTGCTCCCTTAACAGGGTGTAACTTCACACTACCATTTGACTCTACTTCATAATGAGAATCCAATATCTTAAATACTCTTCCAGCTGCTACCATTCCCATTTGCATGGTGTTAAACTTATCTGCAATTTGGCGAAGTGGTCTAAAGAGCATTTCAGAAAGGAGAATAAACGTAAAAATAGTTCCAAAATCCGTTTCGAGTTCGCCCGATAAGTTCTTCATTCCACCATACCAAACAATAAGACCAATGGTAACTGATGAGACGATTTCAGCTACTGGAAAAAACAAAGAGTTATACCAAACTGTTTTAATCCATGCATCTCTGTGAAGGGTATTAATTTCATTAAATGTTTTGAGTTCCTCCTTCTCTCTGTTAAACAGCTGTACAAGTTTCATTCCTGCGATACGCTCCTGAACAAATGAATTGAGATTCGCAACCTGAGCTCTCACTTCAATAAAGGCTGTTTTCATAGCTCTTTGAAAGAGTCTAGTTGCATAGAGTAAAAGTGGAAGTACTGCAAAAACAATGAGGGATAATTTCCAATTCAGCACCACCATAATAACAGCCACTACGATCATTTTTAATAAATCAGCTACAATCATAAAGAAACCATTGCTAAAGATTTCTCCGATACGCTCCATATCAGCAACTGCTCTAGTGACTAAAACCCCTAATGAGGAATTGTCAAAATAGCTCATCTTAAAGCTATTCATATGTTTAAAGAGTCGAATTCTAATATCTCTTATAACAGATTGACCAAGCCAGTTTGCAAAATAATTGAAGTTTAATTGAAATATCACTTCTCCCATTAATACAGCTAGGGTGAGTAGAACGTAATAAATCAAAAGATCCATATCAGCCACTTTTATTGCCTCATCTACGATATTTCCAATAAGTACAGCTCTATAGACTGCTAAAGCAGAGAGTAAAATAGCAGCAATAGCAACTAGAACAAAAATGAATTTGTACGGAGAAGTATACTTAAAAAGTCTTCCTAATAATTTAAAATCAAATGCTTTGCCTTTATCTGAACTCATGGTTTAATAAGGGTATTGAATAGTTGTTAAATACAATCCTTTTGCGGGAACCGATGGTCCTGCATTTCTTCGGTCTTTTGAATCCAAAACTGCTTTGAATTCATCGATGCTCATTTTTCCTTTTCCAACTTCTAAAAGGGTTCCAACAATAGCTCGAACCATATTTCTTAGAAATCGATTGGCACTGACGTGAAACACTAATCGCTCACCTTCAAAAACCCACTCAGCTCTTGTCACATCACATAAATAGGTGTAGACATCTGTATTGGACTTTGAAAAACACTCAAAATCCTTATGTTCTAACATTAGAGCAGCAGCTTCATTCATGCGATTGATATCCAAAGGATGAGTGATATAATATGCAGCTTGTGCCAAAAAAGGGTTCTTTTGTTGAACCACCCAATACTCATAAGATCTACTTGTAGCGTCAAAACGCGCGTGTGCATCTGCCTTTACCTCAACAATACTCAAAATTGCAATCGACTCATCCAAATAAGCGTTGAGTCTGTAAATCAACTCTTCAATTTCAAATGATTGCTGAGTATCAAAATGAGCCACCATCACTTTGGCGTGAACCCCAGTATCAGTTCTTCCTGCTCCAACAAGACTAACATCCTCTTTTAAAAAAAGCTTCATAGCCTCTTCAAGAGTCTGCTGTACACTAGATGCATCTGGTTGTCGTTGCCATCCGTGATAACTACTCCCTTGATATGAAAAAGTAATAAAGTATCTCATCAGTTGGATTGAAGCACAAATATACTAAATCCATTTAGCTATTTCCTATATTTGACACATGACTAAAATTCTTTTAATGTCCGACACTCACGGTTACCTCGATGACCGGATTTTAGCTTATGTTAAAGAAGCTGATCAGGTATGGCATGCTGGAGATATAGGAGGTTTTCACGTTACTGATACACTTAGTCAAATCAAACCTCTTGCTGCAGTGTACGGAAATATCGATGATGCTAAAATGAGAAAAGAATGTCCTTTAGATGCAAAATTTAAATGCGAAGAGGTCAAAGTATGGATGACTCATATTGGAGGATATCCCAATCGCTATGACAAAAGAGTTCGTGAGGCTCTCAAAAGAGACACTCCCAATATCTTTATTTCTGGTCATTCTCATATCCTAAAAGTTCAATGGGACAAAAAATTAGAATTACTACACCTCAACCCTGGAGCCTGTGGAACACATGGGTTTCATCAAGTAAGAACCATGCTGAGGTTCACCATTGATGGTAAGGACATCAAGGATTTAGAGGTTATTGAACTAGGTAAACGAGGGGCATAAAAAAAGCCCGCTGAACGCAGGCTTTTTCTCGCACTAATACTACTAAGATGTTAGGTTTAACGCAATCGATCAACTGATTTTACAAGATCCTCATCCCTTTTAATAGCCTTGTTGGCTAGAATTAATAAAACGATAGAAATTAAAGGGACTATGATCCAAATACCCTTCTGCGAAAGCAAGCTTTCTCCGGATAATTTTAGAGATCGGTAAACGAAAAATCCTAGTAAAAAAAGATTTAATATGATATTCAATCGATTGACAATGAATTGATTGATTCGTTTTTTGTATAAAAATATGCTAATAACAGCAAAAATAGCTGCGATAAAGAACGTGATTCGATCCATTTGAACCGAAAGCTCAAAGATACTACTTTCCTCATTTTGAGCAAGGCTTTTAATAAAGAAAGCGGCTAAAATTGACAAAATAGCTACTACTGCTAAATAAAGTGTTTGAATCCTTTGAATCATAAGATAATTTGAACTACAAAAATAAGATACTTTTTTAAAGATTGATGAGCATATCAAAAATTATTTGTAATATTGTATCTGTTAAGAGATGATACTCCCCACAACATTTGGAAGTTCTATTCCAATTTTCACAAAAATCATGAAATCTATTATGCGACAATCGTTCGCAATCTTATCTAAACTATATGTTTGAAATATCAGAATTAAAAGCAAAAAAATTAGCTGAATTAGTTGAATTGGCTAAGGAACTCAATATTCCAAAATACAAAACCCTTAAAAAGTTAGATCTCGTTTATCAAATTTTAGACGTGCAGGCATTAAATCCTACAGCCGTTAAAAAAACGAACACAAGTCAACCTAAGGAAGAAGTATCAGAAGACCCAAAAACTCGACAACAAGTTCAAAAAAGACAACCTAAAGTTCAAAAAAGACAACCTAAAGTTCAAAAAGAGACTTCAAATGAAGAGGTAAAATCTAACGATGAAACTAAGGTTGATTCAAATGAAAAACCACAGCTTAAACAACGTGATACTCACAAAGTTCAAAAAGCTGATTCTAATAATGAACAACACTCTAAGAATAAAGAGCAGAACAACGATCAAAACAAAGATCAAAAATCTAAGAACAACAATCCGAATCAAAATAAAAATAAACAAGCTCACCCAAACAATAATCAGAGAAAGGAAAAGAACTCTAATTACGACAGGGATCTAAAAAACAGATACAAACAACCTGAACACGAGTTTGATGGTATCATAGCAAGCGAAGGTGTTTTAGATATTATGCAAGAAGGGTACGGATTCTTGAGATCTTCTGATTACAACTATCTTTCTTCTCCTGACGATATTTATGTATCTCAATCACAAATACGTCTTTTTGGTTTAAAAACAGGAGATACTGTTTTAGGCGAAGTAAGACCTCCAAAAGAAGGCGAAAAATACTTCCCTTTAATTAAGGTTAACAAAATAAACGGATTGGATCCTCAAGTAGTTAGAGACCGTGTAGCTTTTGAGCACCTCACACCTTTATTCCCACAAGAAAAATTTAATATTGCTGACAAACAAGCTAGTATTTCAACTCGTATCATGGATCTTTTTGCCCCTATAGGTAAAGGGCAAAGAGGAATGATTGTTGCACAGCCTAAGACTGGTAAAACAATGCTATTAAAAGATATAGCTAATGCGATTGCAGCTAATCATCCAGAAGTATATCAGATTGTACTTTTAATTGACGAACGTCCAGAGGAAGTTACCGATATGCAGCGTAATGTAAGAGGTGAAGTTGTCGCTTCAACGTTTGACAAAGAAGCAAGTGAGCACGTACGTGTCGCTAATATTGTTATTGAAAAAGCGAAGCGTTTAGTTGAATGTGGACACGATGTTGTCATCTTATTGGATTCCATCACTCGTTTAGCTAGAGCTTACAACACGGTGCAGCCTGCTTCTGGAAAAGTTCTCAGTGGTGGTGTAGATGCCAATGCCCTTCACAAACCAAAACGTTTCTTTGGAGCTGCTCGTAATATCGAAAATGGAGGTTCACTTACCATTATCGCTACTGCACTTACAGAAACTGGATCGAAAATGGACGAAGTAATCTTTGAAGAATTTAAAGGAACTGGTAATATGGAGCTTCAGTTAGATCGTAAAATTTCTAACAGAAGAATCTTCCCTGCAATTGATCTTACCTCATCTTCTACTCGTAGAGATGATTTACTACTCGACGAACAAACAGTTCAACGTATGTGGATTATGAGAAAATACTTCGCAGATATGAATCCTGTAGAAGCTATGGAGTTTATGGAACAACGCATCAAACAAACAAGAAACAACGAAGAGTTCTTGTTGACGATGAATCAATAAACAAACTAACCAAACAAAAAGAAAGCCGATTAGCATACGTTAATCGGCTTTTTTTATAAATTGATTAAACTATAAACAATAAAAAACCCCTAGTATTACTAGAGGTTTTACATATCATCATGCGCGAAATCGAGTTTCACGTAAACTTTAACTTATAAGAAGAATCTTAAAGTGCAGCGATGTGCTTAGTCAATTTGCTCTTTAAGTTAGAAGCTTTATTAGAATGAATAATATTCTTCTTTGCTAACTTATCGATCATACTGATAACACTTGGCAATTGCTCCTGAGCAGCTTTCTTATCAGTTTCTAAGCGAAGAGCTTTCAATGCATTACGCATTGTTTTGTGATAGTACTTGTTGCGTAAGCGAACCGCTTCGTTTCTTCTAATTCTCTTTAATGCAGACTTGTGATTAGCCATAATATTTAATTAAATTTTAATGCACTTAGTGCTTTTGTAGTCCGTAGGGGAATCGAACCCCTGTTACCAGGATGAAAACCTGGCGTCCTAACCCCTAGACGAACGGACCAAGATTGCTCAATAAATTATTTGTAGTCCGTAGGGGAATCGAACCCCTGTTACCAGGATGAAAACCTGGCGTCCTAACCCCTAGACGAACGGACCGTGTTTGTTTAAAACGCGGATGCAAAAATACAACTATTTTTTACTATTGCAAGAGGTCTTAAATATTTTTTTACGATTAATAAGCTTTTGCAAATAACACCCTCATTTTTGAAGGTTTTCCACTGTATACACAACTACCCTTTTCTTCTTTAACATCAAGAGGGATACAGCGAATGGTCGCTTTGGTTTCTTCCTGAATAGCAGCCTCAGTTTCAGCAGTTCCGTCCCAATGTGCAGATACAAATCCACCCTTGTTTTCCAATACTTCTTTAAATTCTTCATAAGAATTCACCTCTGTGATATGACCTGCTCTATAATCAAGTGCCTTTTTATAGATTGTTTCTTGAATATCATCTAAAAGAGCTACAATATGATCAATTAACTGATCGGCATCTACTAGTTCTTTACTCAAAAGATCTCTTCTCGCAACTTCGAAAGTTCTGTTTTCCATATCTCTCGCACCAATAGCAATACGTACAGGAACTCCTTTTTGCTCGTACTCTGCAAATTTAAATCCTGGCTTCAATGTATCTCTGTTATCGAATTTAACAGAGAGCCCTTTAGCTCTTAAATCCGCTATATAAGGTTTTAAGTATTCAGAAATTTGATCTAATTGCTCTTCTCCTTTATATATAGGAACAATAACAACGTGAATTGGAGCTAGCTTTGGAGGCAAAACCAATCCTTGATCATCTGAATGTGTCATCACTAATGCTCCCATAAGTCGTGTAGACACTCCCCAAGAAGTAGCCCATACATGCTCTTGCTTTCCTTCTTTATTGACGTATTTTACATCAAAAGCCTTAGCGAAATTTTGACCTAAATAATGAGAAGTACCAGCTTGTAAAGCTTTTCCATCTTGCATTAATGCTTCAATACAATAGGTTTCTTCAGCCCCAGCAAATCGCTCGGATTCTGTTTTGATACCTCTAATTACAGGTACCGCCATAAATTCTTCTGCAAAAGTTGCATAGACTTCCATCATGCGCTCTGCCTCTTCGATTGCCTCTTGTTTTGTTGCATGAGCAGTATGCCCTTCTTGCCACAAAAACTCTGCTGTTCTCAAAAAGAGACGGGTTCTCATTTCCCATCGAACTACATTGGCCCATTGGTTTATCAATATCGGTAAATCTCTATAGGATTGAATCCATCTTCTGTAAGTGTCCCATATAATCGTTTCAGAAGTAGGTCTTACAATCAATTCTTCCTCTAATTTAGCTTCGGGATCAACAACGATTCCCTTACCATTTTCATCATTCTTTAAACGATAATGAGTCACAACAGCACATTCTTTAGCAAATCCGTCTACGTGACTGGCTTCTTTACTCAAATACGATTTTGGTATAAAAAGTGGAAAATAAGCATTTTCATGACCAGTTTCTTTAAACATTTGATCTAAAGCTGCTTGCATCTTCTCCCATATGGCATATCCATAGGGCTTGATAACCATACAACCTCTGACTCCTGAATTTTCTGCCAAGTCAGCCTTGACAACTAATTCGTTATACCATTTTGAATAATCCTCTGATCTCGGTGTTAATTTTTTACTCATTAGCTGAACTTTGGCACAAATCTTGTAATTTAGTTTATGAAATCCTTGTTTATTTTGATTTGTGATCAATTATGGATGGCAAAAATAACCATTTTTTAAGCAGGGGGCAATTAAAATCTAAGCTTATGAAAACATTATTCACATACTCGACCTTAATGCGAACTTTTGGACTCCTAATTGTTGCCTTAACGCTCAATTCTTGTGGCGCTTTCTACCCATACGCATATTACTATAGTGGTAATGCTTCAAACAATGCTTACGCTTATAGAGAACGAGCACCCAAACAAACTAAAAATTACTCTGTTTACTTTAGCGATAAGGCTAATGAATACAATGAAATCTTAGGTGAAGAGGTTGTGATCATAGAAGATCAAGACGCTCAAAATGAATCTACCAATAAGCAAGTAAACATACAATTAGTTATTGATTCATCTCCTTATAACTACGGTTATTACAGCTGGGGATTTAGACCTTACTGGGATGTATACTACGCTTATTCTCCATATGTAAACTACGGTTATTACAACCCTTATTTTTACGACCAATGGTATTGGAGATACTCTTCATCTTATTACAATTGGGGATATAACTACTGGTGGTCTCCATTTCCTTACAGCAACTATGCTTATATCTACTCACCATACCGACACAACCACTATTTCAACTCACCTAGTCGAAATAGAGGTCGAAGCAATCAAGATCGTTCTTCCTACAGATCATCTAGAATCTTAGGATATGGATCTAGCTCCATTGCATCAAACACAAAAGGTCGTGTCTCTTCAATGAGATCCTTAAACAACACTGGTAGATCGAGTATCAACTCTTCAACTAGAGATAGAGGAAGAACTAGTATTATGGATCTAAGATCTTCTAATGACAGTCGTTTAAGAGGTTATAGAATGCCTTCAAACAACACCAATACGAATACTAGATCCAATATTAGAACCAGATCCTATAATGCTCCAACTAGAAGTTCTATTCAATACACACCAAATCGTTCTTCTACAATTAAACGATCCTCATCTAATACTCGATCAAATAATAACACCTCTAATATTAGACGTTCAAGTCCAATTAGAAGTAGTTCCGTTCGTTCTTCTGGATCTTATAGTCCAAGACCAGCAGTTTCGAGAAGCAGCTCTTCTAGAAGTAGTTCAAGTGGAAGTAGATCTTCGAGTAGTTCTTCTAGGAAACAAAAATAATTTTTGAATTAAACTAGAGAATGCATCAAAAAAGTAGTGCCCTTTAAATGGTTATTATTCCTTACCTTTGCATTTAAAATCTATTTTAAAAACAGATGAAGATTAATAGTTTATTAGAAACTAAAATAGAGGAACTTGGTGATGATCATGTAGGTACTTCAGAAGATACCCCTCTTAGACAAGATGCATTTGAACTTAGTGATGAGCAAAAAATTGAAAGCATCAAAGGCGATGTAACTAGAATTTTGACAACTTTAGGGATGGATCTCAATGACGACAGTCTTAAAGGAACTCCCAACAGAGTTGCTAAAATGTTTGTCAAAGAAATCTTTGGGGGATTACATCCTGAAAAAAAACCAAAAGCTTCTACCTTTGAAAACAAGTACAAATACGGTGAAATGTTAGTTGAAAAAAACATTACACTTTACTCTACTTGCGAACACCACTTATTGCCAATCGTTGGAAAAGCTCACGTAGCTTATATTTCAAATGGTACTGTAGTAGGACTTTCTAAGATGAATCGCATCGTAGATTATTTTGCAAAAAGACCTCAAGTACAAGAGCGTTTAAATATTCAGATCGTTCGTGAACTTCAAAAGGTATTAGGTACTGAAGATGTTGCTTGTGTGATTGATGCCAAACATCTCTGCGTCAATTCAAGAGGAATTAGAGATATTGAAAGCAGTACTGTAACTGCTGAATACGGAGGTAAATTCAAAGAAAAAGAAACTAGAGAAGAATTTTTAAAATTCATCAATCTTCCAACTCAATTTTAAGATTTCATGGCCTTATACGAGTCTCAGAACTTGCGTTTATACAATTCGCTTTCTAAAGTAAAAGAAGAATTTAAACCTATAAATCCTGGACATATCGGAATGTATGTGTGTGGACCTACCGTTTATTCTAATGTTCACTTGGGGAATTGTAGAACCTTTATGTCATTTGATATGATCTATAGGTATCTAAAGTTTTTGGGCTATAAGGTTCGCTACGTCAGAAACATCACTGATGCTGGGCATCTAGAAAACGATGCTGAAAGCGGTGAAGATAAGATTTCAAAGAAAGCGAGACTTGAACAATTGGAACCTATGGAAGTGGTTCAACAATACACGGTCGATTTTCACAAGATCTTAGACCAATTCAATATGATTCCTCCAAGCATTGAACCTACTGCTACCGGACATATTGTAGAACAAATTGAAATCATCAAAGAAATCATTGAAAAAGGTTATGCTTATGAAATCAATGGTTCTGTATATTTTGATGTTGCTAAATTTAATCAAGAACACACTTACGGTAAATTAAGTGGTCGAAAACTCGAAGACATGATTGCTAATACAAGAGAATTAGCTGGTCAAAGTGAAAAGAGAAACCCACAAGATTTTGCCCTCTGGAAAAAGGCAGAGCCAGAGCATATTATGAGATGGCCTTCTCCATGGAGCGAAGGTTTTCCAGGATGGCATTTGGAATGTACTGCGATGAGCACCAAATACCTCGGTGAGACCTTTGATATTCACGGGGGTGGAATGGACTTAAAATTTCCACATCACGAATGTGAAATAGCTCAGGCGGAAGCTTGTAATGACAGCTCTCCTGTCAATTACTGGCTACATGCTAATATGCTTACCCTCAACGGTAAAAAAATGGCAAAATCTACCGGCAATAATATTTTACCTGGAGAAATCTTCACTGGAGACAACGACAAGCTATCAAAGGCATTTTCTCCAATGGTGATTCGCTTCTTTATGATGCAAGCACATTACGCAAGTATATTAGATATCAGTGACGAGGCTGTTTTAGCATCTGAAAAAGGCTATAACAAACT